>OGIE01005475.1_pt1 | contig 10691 bp, 4 predicted proteins | sample 1571581 | NCBI WGS metagenome assembly OGIE01 (sample SAMEA2582021, study PRJEB24529) | metagenome | biome: Human gut stool | place: China | collected 2011
ACAACGGCGACAGCCTCATCATGGTCGCCACCGACCGCATCTCTGCATTCGATGTCATCTTTAAGAGAAGGAATGCCGGTGGCACTTATGGAAGCAATGGCCAGCGGACTTCCTGTAATCTGTTCTGATATTCGGGGCAATCGAGATCTTCTTGAGAATGAGAAGGGCGGTGTTCTGGTAGAAGGACATAAGGTGGAAGATTATGTGAAGGCTTTAGAGTGGATGGTTGAGAATAAAATATCTTGGGAAAAAATGGGGGATTTTAATCGAAGGAAGGCAGAGAAATTTGATAAGAAGAATGTAGTTGGAATTATGGAAAATTTATACGAAAGTATGAAGAACAATAAATAATAGAGAGGTTAGAAATGAAAGATAAGATTTTAAAAAATCTATTAAAAGTGCTGGGGATTTATTTTATAGTAGCATTTTTATTTATGCTGATTGGAGGGGATCATCTTCGATATAAATACGTGGTAAGTACCATGCCACAGCAGACAGGTGCTATTGAAGAACTAAATAGTGATAAAGTAGTTAAACAGAAATTTACTGCAAAAGAAGAAACGGTAGATACGATTGATCTATTGGTAGCTACTTATGGGAGAGAAAACTCAGGCCTTATTCAGCTTACAATTAGTGATTCTCAGGGAAATGTTGTTGCTGAACATAAAGATGATGTATCCATTTTGGAAGACAATGAGATCTATAAATGGGTGATAGAACCTGGTATTGAGAATGCTAAAGGAAAAGAATATGAACTGACAATTAAGACTACCTGTGCAGCAGGGGAGGCACCGACAGTTTACTATTCTGCTGATGCAGGCGGAGTATTTTCTGTAGATGGTCGGGATAGATCAGGATTAATCTGTTTTGACTATGTAGGACGCAGCTTCTTTATGTTTGGAACGTATTATTGGTATTTTGTTATAGCAGGAGCTGCTTTGATCGTTGGGTATACTTTCTGGTGTTTGGCGCGAAAGAAACAGGGAAAAACAACATTAGGATTGGCTTGTCTAGCTGTATGGGAAAGATACGAGTTCCTTATTAAACAGTTGGTTGCAAGAGATTTCAAAACAAAGTATAAACGTTCTGTATTGGGATATTTGTGGAGTTTTTTGAATCCGCTTCTTACAATGACGGTTCAATATATTGTATTTTCTACCATATTCCGCTCCGGTATCAGCAATTTCCCAGTATATCTGCTTTCCGGTATTATTTTGTTTAACTTCTTTACCGATGCTGTGGGACAGGGATTAACATCTATTGTAGGAAATGCTTCTCTTATTACAAAAGTATATGTACCAAAATACATTTATCCCGTGACAAGGGTGGTATCATGCTCTATTAATATGTTGATATCCGTAATTCCGCTTCTTATTGTAACATTGTTGACAGGAGCTAAAATCACACCGGCAGTTCTTTTATTGCCGTTTGCATTAGCATGCCTGTTGCTGTTTTGCATTGGTATGTCATTGCTCTTATCTACAACAGAAGTGTTTTTTAGGGATACACAATATCTTTGGGGAATTGTAAGTCTGGTTTGGATGTATGCAACTCCACTTTTTTATCCGGAAAATATCATACCGATACAGTTTCGTTTTATACAGACTTTAAACCCAATGTATCATTATGTACGTTTTGTGAGAACTATTTTGATCAATGGCTGCTCTCCGGAGCCGAAAGCATATTTGCTTTGTGCAGCATCTGCGTTACTAATGTGTGTATTTGGAGCAATCGTATTTAAGAAAAACCAGGATAAATTTATCCTGTATGTATAGAGGTTAGACTATGATAAATGTTGAACATGTTACAATGCAGTTCAGAATGACGAATGATAAGATCGAAAGTTTAAAAGAAATTTTGATTGCATTCTTATCCGGCAAATTGAAATATGAAAAATTTACAGTTTTAGATGATGTTAGTTTTAATGTAAAAAAAGGAGAAGTAGTAGGCATCATTGGTAAAAATGGAGCTGGAAAAAGTACACTTTTAAAGATTATCTCTGGTGTATTAAAACCAACATCAGGAAAAGTAACAGCTAATGGAAATATTGTTCCAATGCTGGAACTTGGATCTGGTTTTGATCCAGAATTAACAGGAAGAGAAAATATTTACTTAAATGGTGCAATTCTTGGATACAGTAAAGAATTTCTGGAATCGAAATATGATGAGATCGTAGCGTTTTCAGAACTAGGTGAATTTATCAATATGCCCATACGAAACTATTCATCAGGCATGATGATGCGTCTGGCATTCTCTGTAGCAACAGTTGTGTGTCCGGAAATTTTAATTGTAGATGAAATACTGGCAGTTGGTGATGAAGGATTTCAGAATAAAAGTAAAGCACGTATGTTGGAACTGATGGGTGGAGGTACTACGGTATTATTCGTATCCCACAGTATTGATCAGATTGAAGAAATGTGTGACCGGGTTGTATGGCTGGATCAGCATAAAGTGAAGATGATTGGGGATGCACATGAGGTGTGTCAGTTGTATAGGGAGTATTGGAAATAAGCTTTTAAAAATTATATCGCATAGTAAACCACAGAAAGGTAATATTGAAATGGAAGAAAAAATACTAGCATTTGATCAATATCAAAGATATAGGACATTGAGCAATATATGTTTAAAAATAAAAAGTTATAATCAGATAAATATTTTGAAAATTCTTGAAGTAGGGGCAAACTCACAAAAAAATCTAGGAAGGATGTTAAAAGAAGAAGTAATCTATTATACGGATATTGATGTTCCAAAAGGAATGGAAAATGATCCATATTTTTTTAGCGCTGATGCGACCTCTTTAGTTGGAATAGATGATAATTCATATGATGTAGTAATAGCATCAGATGTTTTTGAGCATATTCCTGAGCAAAAAAGAAAAGCTTTTATAAAAGAATTGAATCGCGTAGCAAAATATGCAGCTGTTATATGCTTTCCGCATAATACTCGGGAGGTGGCAAATGCGGAAGTGCGTGCCAATGAATTTTTTAAATCATTGTGTGGAAGTGATTATATATGGCTTAAAGAACATATTCAGAATGGACTTCCAGATTGTAGAAAGCTAGAAACATACTTAAATGAAGAGAATGTTGGATATTGTCATTTTACACATGGAAGTTTGCAAATATGGGAACGAATGATGAAGAATCATTTTTATTGTGCTCAGTATGAACAATTATATCCAATGCTTGAAAAAGTAGATCAATATTATAATGAAGAAGTGTATCCTAAAGATATGGATAAAAATAATTATCGGAGTTTTTATATCATGTTTAAGGATATAAGTAAAAAAGATTTTTATGCTCAAATTGTTAATGATATTTTTGATTTTACGGAAGAAAGAAATCTTGAGTATACGGAAATTGAACATATGAGTCAAGAATTGATGCAAGTAGCACAGATGATGTTTTTGCAGAAAATAGATAAAAAAATCAATGGCTCGAAGAGAAGTGCTTATTATAAGCAAAATGAATTAGAAATTCAGTGTTTTTTTGACCGCGGAAATGGCTTTTCAGAAAAGGACAAAATGGTTATTAAACCAAATGGAAACAATGAAAGAACAATTACAATTCCAGTGTCTGCTAATGTAAAAAGGGTACGTATAGATCCTATAGAAGGAGAAGCGGTTGTTGTTGATAATTTTGTAGCTACAGGTGATGAGAAGATTAAAATAAATATAGAAACCAATGGTCGTATAATTGGGAAAAAATTGATCTTTACTCTAAATGATCCACAGATTATTTTATTTATTCCACAAAAATGTAGCAATATAAAAATAAGTTTTGGTTTAATATGCGGATTTACGAATGCAGAAAAAGATTTAATGGACGATTTAGTTGATTCTTATGTGGATAGTGTAACGCAGTATAATGAATTAAAAAAGAAATATAATAAGCAAGAAGAAAATTTACAATATTCTCGCCAAGAATGGAATAAATTAAAAAATATTTATGCAAACGTAAAAAATGAAAAAGAAACTTATGAACAGGGATATTTCGAAACAAAACAAAATTATGAAGCAATAAGCAATTCGGAATTTTGGAAAGCAACTAGGCCGTTTAGAAAAGCAGTGACGGTATTAAAAAAAGTAGGTCACAGATTGTTGGACTCTAAAAATACTGAATGTCAAGAGGAAAAATTACAGGTTGAGGAAACGATAAAATTTAGTGTTATAATTCCATTATATAATACGCCTGAAAAGTTTTTACATGAAGTAATAGAGTCGATAATAGGACAAACATATTCTAATTGGGAACTTTGCTTGGGAGATGCAAGTGATAAAAATTGTGATCAGATTACAAGCATATGTATGGGATATGTAAATAAATATCCAGAAAAAATAAAATATGAGAAAATAGAAAATAGGGGAATTTCTGAAAATTCTAATTACTGTATTTCTATGGCAACAGGAGAATATATTGCATTATGTGATCATGATGATGTTTATTTACCAGATGCACTAAAAATGAATGCCATTGCAATAAAAAATACAGATGCATTAGTTCTATACTCTGATGAGGAGCATTTAGATGTAAATGAAAAGCGTGTGAATCCATTTTATAAACCAAACTGGTCCCCTGATTTACTTAATGCTCAGATGTATACCTGTCATTTGTTTGTTTTTAAGAGGGGTATATATGATAAAGTTGGAGGATTCAGAAGTGAGTATGATGGAAGTCAAGATTATGATTTAATGCTTAGATTTTCAGAAGTGACAGATAAAATTTGTCATATACCAGAAATATTGTATTTATGGAGAGAATCAGAAACATCAACTGCAAGTAATAAAGAATCAAAACCGTACGCGGAATCCGCAGGTTATAGAGCTTTGCAAGATCATTTAACTCGGAAGTATGGTGAAAATGCGCATGCGGAATATACAAAAAATACATTTGTTTATGAAACGCGTTATAATTTAATGCGTGACAAGCCATTAGTTTCTATTATTGTACCTATGAAGGATGGAGTGCAGTTTTCTGATAAATGTATACGAAGTATATTAGAAAATAGTACTTATCAAAATTATGAGATAATAATCTTGAATAATAGATCAGAAAAAATAGAAACTGAAAAATGGTTTGAAAGAATAGCTGCTATTGATAATAGAATAAAAATTGTAGATGCTGATTTTGAATTTAATTGGTCTAAATTAAATAATTTCGGAACACGTTATGCCAATGGTGAAGTATATATTTTCTTAAATAATGATACTGTAATTATTACTAAAGATTGGATTGAAAAATTGTGCGAAAATGCATTACGCAAAAGTATAGGAGTGGTAGGAGCACAGTTATTATATGAAGATGGTACAATTCAACATGCAGGTATTGTTGTTGGAATGGGTGGATGGGCTGATCACATATTTAAGGGTCAAGAGCCGGTTCACTATGGCTCCCCATATGTCTCTCCTATGGTAACTCGAAATGTCACTGCTGTCACGGGTGCATGTATGGCGATTTCTAAAGAACATTTCGAAATTTTAGGAAAGTTTAAAGAAGAGTTTATTATTTGCGGAAGTGATGTAGAGCTTTGCTTGAATGCGTATAAAAACGGATTATATAATTTGTATAATGCTAATGTTCAATTATATCATCTGGAGTCTAAGAGTCGCGATTCCTATATTCCAGAAGTAGATTATCAATTGTCTTATCAATATTATAAAAAATATCGTGAAAATGGTGATCCATTTTATAATATTAACTTAGATATAAATAGTACAAAACCGCAGTTAGCACTTGAAAGAAAAAAGAAACAAGAAGTTATCCGTTTCATGCAAGTTAATTGGCGTGCTGATGAGAAAGAAGACACAAAAGATCATAAAGTACAAGACGCTAATGCGTATATAGTAGGTGAAACCCTTTCAATTGAGCCAAGAGAATCTTTAAACAATAATAGAAGATTGAATATTTTGGTGCCTTCTGTGGATGTAAAACATGTATTTGGTGGCATTGCAACAGCACTAAAATTCTATGATCAATTATGTACCTATATGAATATAGAGCGTAGAATTATTGTTACTGATAGTATGGTTGATCCATATAGTATGGTAGAACTCACGAATTATGAGATTGTCGAAGCTATGGAAGATTCAGATAAACCGCGACAGATTGTTTGTATGTCAGATAGATATGGAAAAACATTACCTGTTAGGAACAATGATATATTTATGACAACAGCATGGTGGACAACTTATATTATTAAAGATGTTGTTGAATGGCAGTCTGAACATTATCAAAATAATATGAAGCCGGTAGTATATTTTATTCAAGATTATGAGCCAGGATTTTATCCGTGGTCATCAAGGTATTTAATGGCTGATAGTACATACCGTAGTGAATTACCTATGATTGCAATTTTTAATTCAAAATTATTATATGATTTCTTTAAAAGTAATGGTTATAAGTTTGAACAGGAGTATTATTTTGACCCAGTATTAAATGAACGATTAAAGGAGGTCTTAGAAAGAAAGAAAGGTACAGTTAAACGTAAAAAACAGATTATGCTTTATGGTAGGCCTTCTACTCAAAGAAATGCTTTTGAATTAATTGTTGAATCCTTACAAAAATGGTCACGTTTGCAAGAAGATGCGAAAGAATGGCGCATTATTTCGGCAGGAGAAATGTTTGAGGATATTCAATTAGAAAATGGTATTAGAATAGAATCAGTTGGGAAAATGTCATTAGAAGACTATGCTACAATGATGCTTGAAACCAAAGCTGCAATTTCTCTTATGGTATCGCCTCATCCTAGCTATCCTCCGCTTGAAATGGCTACTTTTGGAATAAAGGTAATAACCAATGCTTATGGAAGCAAAGATTTAACTTCATTTAGTCAAAATATAATTTCACTTAAAGATTGCTCAAGTGCAAATATAGCAAAAACATTAATGAATATATGCCAGAACGAGGAGGATGGAGTAATTGATAACAATAGTGATTATTATAATGGAAAAGATGGGTGGGATGAGATTATCAGTGCAATAAAACTATCTTAACGATTATACTAATTAAAAGCGTAAGGAGTATTATGAAACCAGCTGTTTTTTGCAGAAAATTAAAAACTGCAGCACGATTATTTTCAAGAGTATCATATTATTGCATAACAGAGGGACCTATAAAGGCGCATGAAAGAGTAAAAACATATTTAACGGTGAAACATGAAAGGGAAATTCTCCATGAACAAATGGGGGATTTCTCTGATTGTATTGAGGATTATGCAGTATATGATAGCGAATATCAGGATAATTTAGATTTTTCTGGTTGTCATACGGATATTAAAGCACTTGCATTTTACCTTCCCCAATTTCATACTTTCTCAGAAAATGATGCCTGGTGGGGTAAGGGCTTTACTGAGTGGACAAATACGAGAAAATCTGTTCCTCGATTTAAGAATCATTATCAACCAAGAGAACCGCATGAAGATATTGGTTATTACGATTTAAGTAATATTTCTGTTATGAAGCAGCAAGTAAAATTGGCAAAACAGCATGGTATTTATGGTTTTTGCTTTTACTATTATTGGTTTTCGGGAAAGCGTTTGATGGAGAAGCCAGTAGATCTTTTACTTGAGCATCCAGAAATAGATATTAACTTTTGCCTATGTTGGGCTAATGAGAACTGGTCTCGAACATGGGATGGAGCTGATAAGGAAATACTGATTAAACAGGAATATACGGATGAAGACGCTGAAAAATTTATGGCTGATATGAAGAAGTATATTGATGATTCCAGGTATATACGGATAGAAGGTAAACCAGTTATATTGGTATATAATCCGGGACAGATACCAAGTATTAAAAAGACATTTAAAACTTGGAGACGGACTGCAAAAGAACTTGGGATTGGAGATATTTTAATTTGGACCTGTCAGACAGCGAATAATTCAGCGGAATCTTTAAAAATTTATTCAGATATTGATGCAGAAGTGGAATTTCCTCCACATAATATGTGGTGGAATTCAGTCCAGGATAATTCCGTAGAAATAGAAGGAAAACCTTTAATTGCTAATTATCAGAAAATGGTAGCTTTGATTAAAGGAAAAATGAAAGAAAAAAAGACAGAAAAAGTTCCAGTATATCATACATGTATGATGGGATGGGATAATGCTGCCAGACGTAAAAATGGATGGGCTACATATTGTGCATATTCTATTAGAACATTGTATGATTGGCTTAATGCAGTTATTGAAGATACTCGTCAAAAGCTACCGGAGGAAAGAAGATTTATTTTTATAAATGCATGGAATGAATGGGCAGAAGGAACTTATCTGGAACCAGATCGTAAGTATGGTTATGCCAATATTAATACGGTTTCAAAGGCAATTTTTGAGTTGCCATTTGAGAAACTTCCTTTGGTAATAAAATGGGATATGAATGAAGGTGATCTAAAGCAAGATCTGAAAATAGCGGTTCAAGTTCATTTATATTATCTTGAAACACTTAGTGAAATTATTGAAGAGTTAAATAAGATTCCTTATCAATATGATTGTTTTATTACTACAGATACGGATGAAAAAGAAAAAAGAATAAGAGAATCCTTTGAACAGTTGAGCAATGCTCACAATTATGAAATTATGATTGTAGAGAATAGAGGACGTGATGTTGCTCCATTCCTGGTACAGATGAAAGACAAAATTGGACAGTATGATTATCTTTGCCATATACATTCAAAAAAAACGACATTATCTGAATATGGAGATATGTGGAGAAAATATTTGTACTGGCATTTATTTGGTACATCCGAAAACATTAAGGGAATTTTACAGACATTTGAGAATAATTCAAAGGTAGGTTTAATATTTCCAGAAACTTATCCAGTATTGTTGAAACAGGCAGTTTGGGGGGGAAATAAGGAACAGTGCCGAAGACTTATGTTAGATATGGGATTGGATGATGATTTATCCGATTTTCCAGTGTTTCCAGTGGGAAATATGTTCTGGTGCAGAACAAATGCTGTAAAACGTTTGTTTGAAAAGGAATATGGGCCTTTGGATTTCCCAGAAGAACAAGGACAATTAAATGCAACGCTAGCACATCAGATAGAACGTATGTGGATCTATTTAGCTGAACGTGAAGGTTACGCATATACTAAAACTTTTAATGATACGGTGCCACATGCGGATTTAAAAGGAAATAAGATTGTTTTTTTTGCGCATTTCGATAAGGAAAATAAACTTTCAGAAGATGACATTGCATATGTAAAAACCTTGTATGAACTTCCAGCACGAGTGATTTTTATAACTAATAGTGAATTACCAGATTCAGAAATAGCAAATATTACACCATATGTTGAAAGCGTAATAAAACGTAAAAACGAAGGATATGATTTTGGAGCGTGGAAGGCAGGTGTTTTGGAGTATGGAATTAACAATCTGAAGATATTTGATCAGGTTATACTGGCAAATAACAGTTGTTATCGTCCTGTTAATGATCTGACAGTTATGTTTTCCGAGATGGAACAAAAAAAATTAGATTTTTGGGGAGTGAATTTATTCCCATATTTTGCGGATGGCTCTTATATAAACAGTGATTGTATAAAAGAACATATTCAGTCTTTCTTTTTAGTGTTTCAAAATAGTGTAGTTTCAAATGCTTGTTTTGAAGAGTATTGGGAGACATTAGTGTGCTATAATGATTTACGAGATGTTGTGAAATATTGTGAAAGCGAATTGACGGATTATTTTAAGTGTAAAGGATTTAAGTATGGAGTTTATGTTGAGGAAACTAGAATTTTATCTAAGTATTTAGAAGATAATAGTATTCCATACCATTTCCCATATGAGTTACTTATTTTAAAGAGCCCTTATGTAAAGAAAAAATGTAGAAATTATATAAGTAAACAAGAAATGAATAAGGTAGAAATATTTTTGCAGAAATTGAAATAAATACGTAAAATTAAGAAAACATATAATGACTGTGGCCCTATGTCAAGATTTAGTACAAGTTAAAATGAGAAATTTCTCCCCATTTTAACCTGCCAGAAGCTCAGCCTCAGTGTGTGTTCTTTCATACACTCGTTCGAATTCGTTTGGCGACATATAGTTGCAATGGCTATGAATTCGTTTCGTATTGTAGAAAGCTTCCAGATATTCAAAAATCAACTGGTATGCCTGCTTATAGTCGCGAATTTTAAAGCGATTGAGCCATTCACGTTTGATAATAGAATGAAAGGATTCAATGCATGCATTATCCCACGGAAAAGCTTTCTTCGAATAACTGCGCTGCATATTTTCGGTTGCTTTTTTATATTCCTTTGCAACATATTGGCTGCCACGATCCGAATGGATAATTAATGGTTGATCGATATTTCGGCGAGCTTTGGCTTTGTTTATAGTATCAATCACGCAAGATACTTCCAGTGTTTCTGAAAGCGTCCAGGCTATGATTTTTCTGGAAAATAAATCCATAACACTGGTCAGATAGACAAATCCATCTATTGTCCAGATGTAGGTAATATCCGAACACCAGACTGCATTCGGACGATCAGGATTAAATTGCTCATCAAGGATATTTTGTAATTCAGTGCTGAAATCGGAATCTTTTGTGGTGATCGTCCATGGTTTGCTCCACTGAGCACGGATTCCCATTTGGCGCATATATGTACCAACGGTTCTTTCCGAAATGACTTCACCGGTTTTTCGCAGTTCTACAGTGATTTTCGGAGCGCCGTAGTTCTGCTTGGAATCATCATAAATAT
>OGIE01005476.1_pt1 | contig 10686 bp, 7 predicted proteins | sample 1571581 | NCBI WGS metagenome assembly OGIE01 (sample SAMEA2582021, study PRJEB24529) | metagenome | biome: Human gut stool | place: China | collected 2011
TACAAATATCCAGGAAAATGCAGAGGATATTTACGCTGAAGCTAAGAACATCAACGAAGAAAGAGCTGCTGAAATGGAAGAATTTTCTGATGCAGATACAGCAGCAGAGGATGAAGAAGCTGAAAATACAGAGTTCAACGAAGTAACAGAGTAAGAGGCGCCTGAACGTGAAGTTTATAATTAAACATGAGATGAAAGGCCGGATGAGAGTCCGGCTTTTTCAAAAAAGAATGACATATGAACAGGCTGATATATTACAGTATTATCTGCTCTGCAATGAATCAGTCAAATTAGCAAAGGTATATGACAGAACCTGTGATGCAGTCATTAATTATACCGGCGACAGAGAAGATGTAATCCGTCTTCTGCAGGAATTTCACTATCAGACAGTGGAAGTTCCGGCAGACGTACTTGCAACTTCCGGTCGTGAAGTGAATGCGCAGTATCAGGAAAAGCTGTTCAATAAAGTAGTATTTCATTATGCAAGAAAATGGTTCCTTCCGTATCCACTGAATGCATGCTATACATCGGTCATGTCACTGAAGTATATCTGGAAAGGAATCAAGTGTCTGTGGGCACGCAAAATTGAGGTTCCGGTGCTGGATGCGACTGCAATCGGTGTATCCGTTGCACGTGGGGATTTCAGTACAGCCGGATCTGTCATGTTCCTGCTTGGAATCGGTGAGATTCTGGAAGAGTGGACACATAAGAAATCCGTAGATGATCTGGCAAGAAGCATGTCCCTGAACGTCAGCAAGGTATGGCTCAAAAAAGATGATCAGGAAATCCTGGTCTCTGCAAGAGAGATCAAACCAGGTGATGAAGTCATCGTCCGCATGGGCAATGTCATCCCGTTTGACGGTATCGTATGCGAGGGCGAGGCAACAGTCAACCAGGCATCTCTGACCGGCGAATCTGAACCGGTTCGAAAAGACCGCGGAACCTATGTTTATGCAGGCACTGTTCTGGAAGAGGGTGAGCTGACCATTCAGGTCAAAGCCGTTTCCGGCTCCACCAGATTTGAAAAGATTGTAACCATGATCGAGGATTCTGAAAAACTGAAATCCGGTGTGGAGAGCAAGGCAGAGTCTCTGGCAGACCGTCTGGTTCCCTATACTTTAGGAGGAACTGTACTGACCTGGCTGCTCACCAGAAATGTCACCAAAGCGCTGGCGGTTCTGATGGTAGACTTCTCCTGCGCACTGAAGCTGGCCATGCCGATCTCTGTTCTGTCAGCGATCCGCGAAGCCCAGTCTCATCACATCACTGTGAAGGGTGGAAAATTTTTGGAAGCAGTATCCGCAGCTGATACGATCGTATTCGATAAGACCGGCACGCTGACCAAAGCAAAACCGACCGTTGTAGACGTGGTTGCATTTGACCATCACAGCAAGGATGAACTGCTCAGAATCGCAGCCTGCCTGGAAGAACATTTCCCCCACTCCATGGCAAAAGCTGTTGTATTAGCTGCAAAAAACCGCCAGCTGGATCACGAGGAGATGCATTCCAAAGTCAACTATATTGTAGCTCACGGAATCTCCACTTCCATCGATGATCATAAAGTCATTATCGGAAGCCATCACTTTGTATTCGAGGATGAGGGATGCGTGATTCCGGAAGATCAGATGGAGAAATTTCAGAACCTTCCGACGGAGTATTCCCATCTTTATATGGCTATTGATAATCAGCTGGCCGCTGTCATCTGCATCGAAGACCCACTTCGTCCAGAGGCCGCTGATGCCGTCCGCGCGCTGAAAGCCGCAGGCATCAAACATGTTGTCATGATGACCGGTGACAGTGAGCGTACTGCAGCTGCGATTGCAAAACGTGTAGGTGTTGACGAGTACTATGCAGAAGTTCTTCCGGAGGACAAAGCCAACTACATCGAAAAATGCAGAGCCAGAGGAAGCAAGGTTATCATGGTAGGCGACGGTATTAACGATTCACCGGCACTGTCTGCTGCTGATGCAGGCGTTGCCATCAGCGACGGAGCTGAGATTGCCAGAGAAATCGCTGACATCACCGTAGCTGCTGATGATCTGTATCAGCTGGTAATTCTGAAGAATTTAAGTAATCTTCTGATGAAACGAATCCACCGGAATTACCGGGTCATCGTAGGATTCAACACCGGGCTGATCGGACTTGGCGTTGCAGGCATCCTGCAGCCGACCACTTCTGCACTGCTTCATAATACTTCCACTCTGTTAATCAGTCTGAATAATATGAAACCGCTTCTCAATGAAGAGACCGATCATTAATCAGGCATCAAAAAAGCTCCGGATAACCGGAGCTTTTTTTACTGTTCCATCTGTCTTCCAAGAAATGCCGCCGCTGCAGCTGCAAGCTTCTGTTCTGTCTCCCCCATCTTATTTTTGCCTTCCCGTCCAAGCAGAATTACCGATCCAATAGCATCCCCTTCACTGATTACCGGGGCAATCGTCTCTGATAGAATTCCCTCCATCGGTTCCGATGATACAGGAACAAAACTACGGTCACCACTGACCGCCTGAAGGCTCTGGCGTCCCTGAATCAGTTCCTCCAACTCACGGCTGATATGTCTGCCAAGGTATTCTTTTTTACCGTTTCCGGCGCAGGCAATCACTGTATCCCGGTCAGTTACACATACTACATATCCAGTTGTCTGTGCAAGACTGTCCGCATACTGTTGTGCAAAAGTCCCCAGTTCTCCGATGGGAGAATATTTCTTTAAGATAATCTCTCCTTCCCGGTCCGTGAAAATTTCCAGCGGGTCTCCTTCTCTGATTCTGAGTGTACGTCGAATTTCCTTTGGTACAACCACCCTGCCAAGATCATCAATCCGCCGTACAATTCCTGTTGCTTTCATATCATGTTCCTCCAATGTCTTAAATTTATAGGTCAAAAAATTTGTTTCCGCAGTCTGATTTGTATCTAGTATTTGTAAGTTCTGGATTTATATGCATTCCATTCCAAACATCTGGCATGTCTACAGTCTTTGAAAACTCAGGTCGTTTAGTTCATCAGTATCTTCATAACATAAGCGGCAGATTTTTCATCTTTCGCAGTATTCACTTTTTAATCTCCCGGATGCATCTGATTCAGCAGATCCGTCTTCATACGATACAGCCGGTCAGAAAGATCCACATATACCTCATGCGGATTAACAAGACGTCTAGTCTCATCCCACAGGGTATTCTGCTCTTCCATGCAGTATTTTCTGATATCCATGACTGACGGAGAGGTATATACACATTCTCCGTTTTTGAACACCGGAACCATCAGTTCTCTTAAGGTATAGGTACCGCCCTTCAGATGGGTCTTCTTCCATGTCTCCAGCGGATCAAAGATTGTCAGATCTTTGGACTCGTCAAGCTGATCGTCCACAAGGCAGATCAGATCTGCCTTCAGCTTGCCATTCTCTTTCTCATAGATACGGTATACAGTCTTGTTGCCCGGGTTGGTAATCTTCTCTGTGTTTTCGGACAGCTTGATCTTCGGAACAAAATCACCTTCTCCGGTCTTTACTGCCGCCAGCTTGTACACACCGCCAAATGCCGGACAGTCTTTAGAAGTGATGAGGTTCGTTCCCACACCCCAGGAAGTAATCTTTGCTCCTTGGCTCTTCAGGCTGTCAATCAAATACTCATCCAGGTCACTGGAAGCAGCGATCACGGCGTCTTCAAATCCAGCTGCATCCAGCATCTTTCTTGCTTCCTTGGACATGTAGGCAAGATCACCGCTGTCCAGACGGATGCCGTAACGACCGTTCAGTTTTCCTGCCTCTTTCATCTCCTGGAACACACGGATGGCATTGGGAACACCGGATTTCAGTGTGTCATAAGTATCTACCAGAAGCGTGCAGGCATCCGGATAAAGCTCTGCATATGTCTTAAATGCAGTATATTCATCCGGGAAGCTCATAATCCAGCTGTGTGCATGAGTTCCAAGCACCGGCACATCGAACATCTTACCGGTCAGTACATTGGACGTACCGATACATCCGCCGATCATGGCAGCTCTTGCACCGTAAGTTCCGGCATCCGGACCCTGTGCTCTTCTGAGGCCGAACTCCATGATTCCATCTCCTCTGGCTGCATTTACAACTCTTGCTGCCTTGGTGGCGATGAGACTCTGATGGTTGATGATTGTCAGGATCGCCGTCTCCACAAGCTGTGCCTCCATAATCGGAGCAATGACTTTTACCAGAGGCTCTCTCGGAAATACAACTGTGCCTTCCGGAATGGCATAGACATCTCCGGTAAAGTGAAAATTCTCCAGATAGTTCAGAAAATCTTCATCAAAGATCTGAAGACTTCTCAGATAATCCACATCTTCTTTTGCGAAATGCAGATTCTTGATGTAATCAATCACCTGATCCAGGCCTGCTGCAATGGCGAATCCGTTTCCACAGGGATTACTCCTGTAGAATGCATCAAAAATAACGGTCTCCTGTACCGGATTTTTGAAATATCCCTGCATCATGGTCAACTCATACAGATCAGTTAACAGTGTTAAGTTCTGTGCTGTAGTGCTCATTCATTCTCCCCTTTCGATGCATCACCCTCAGATGTATCTTCTTTGATTTTGAATACTCTCTCAAATGTAAGTTTTGAAAGATTATCATCGTTCGTGGTGATCTCAGCAGACTCTTTCAGGCCATCCACCCAATTCGTATAGGCATCCTGTTTTCTCTGCTCCAGAATGCTCTCTTTCTTGGTCTGCGTAGCTGCCTCATCAAATGTGGAATCCATATGAATCAGATAATAAGCATTATCTCCCTCCACAATATCCGCATACTCGCCGTCAGACAGCGCATCTGCAGCCGCCTTTATCGTATCATTCAAACTTTCGTCGTCTGCACCGTAGCTGCTGGTTGTAGCTGTCAGATCATGATTCTCTGCTGCAGCACTTAAGTCTCCGCTTTCCTCTGCCTCTGCACGGATCTGCTCCAGTACATCCTTCTTCTCTGCCAGTTCTTCTTCTGTGAGTTCTACCGTATTGCCATCTTCATCCGTTGTTCCTGAAGTAGAAGAACGCACATAACTGATGGTCTTCTGTGCTGCCTCTGCATCATCTACATTCGTATCAATGGTCTGTGCCAGATTGCCATATACTTTCTGCTGAAGTGCCATCAGCTCCAATACATGAGCAACTGTATCCTTGTCCGCAGACATAACCGTCAGTGTCTTACTGTCATTGGCATCAAGAAAACTCTGTGCCGCATCTTCCGCAGCCGCCTTCTCTTCATCGCTGAGAGATTCTCCCAGTTCTTCTGCATGCGCCTCCACCAGATAATACTCTTCCAGAGTATCTACAATGGAACTCTTTACCGTCTCACCATAGATGCTTCCGCTTCCGCTCAGATCCTGATTCATAAAATCTTCACCAAAATAACTGCTGTATGCGGACATCTGAGTCTGCTGATAACGAAGCAGGAAGTTCACCTCACCCAAAGGAATAGATACTCCATCCACACTGGCAGCCTCCGCAGAGTTGTCCAATTTATTTACTCCGGTACATCCGGTCAGTGCCGTTGTCATGGCAAGCATGAGAGTGAACAGGCACGCTGTTCTCTTCTTCATAATTTTTTCCTCCTGATTATTGCATTTCTCTTAATTATATGCTTTTTCACGGTCATAAGCAACTCTTTTCACGGTTCTTTCACACATTACAATAGATCCTTCATCACAGTCTTCACTTCCACCCGATCCAGAACATCCTGATGAAATGTAATGTCTGCTGCCCCTTTCCATTCCTCATAGATTCTGCTGCATTCCTCTTCCTTTGCCTGTTCTGTCAGATATTCTTTCCAGTACTCGGTACCGTCTTCATCATAGTCACTGGTATGCTGTACGATGAACCATCCTTCCTCCGTCTCCACCGGATCAGAGATCTCTCCGACTTCCAGCCGACGTGCTGCATCCAGCATCAGCGGTTCCTGCCCGTCAAATCCGTTTTCCGCACCCATACTGGATTCGATAGGCGTCAGTCCTTCTGCTTCCGCCTCTATCTTCAGACTTCCCGCCGCGCGGGATTTCTGCACCAGCATTTCTGCAAGTGCCGTGCGCTCCGCTACTTCTTCCGCTGTAAAGGGAGTCAGATTTCCATCTTCATCCCGAAGTCCGGTGGTGGAGATCAGGACATAGCAGATTCCTTCCCTGCGATAATCTTCTTCCGACAGTCCCGGATCAAAATCACGAGTCATGGCTTCTGCCACTTTTCCGGACAGTTCTGTCTGTGCCAGCATCTGTTCCACAAACGCAGCATCTGCTCCCGCATAAGAAAGCAGTGCCTCATGATAATCTTTCATAAAAGAATCTGCACGCGCCTTCAATTTATCCGTCTCTTCTTCTGTAAGACTTACCTGATACTCCTCTGCATGCTGATTCATGATATGCGTCTGTATAAGGGTATCGAGCACCTGTTCTTTCAGGCTTTCTTCCAGGGTTGTGCCTTCTTCATCCACTTCCTGGCTCCACATCTCATCCCCTTCGTCTTCCAGTTCCTCTTTCTCCCACTGCATCTGATTCATACGGACATAGAAGTTCCACTCCCTGAGACTGATCTCCTCATCATTCACGGTCACAGCCGCCATCTCACTGCTCTGTGAAACCGTCTCTCCGGAACCGGTAATCAAAGCAGTCTCCTGCTTTCCACATCCCGCAAGAGAAATCAGCATACACAAAATGATCAGCCAGCATCCTGATTTTTTCTTCACTACTTTTCCTCCTCTTCTCTCAGCACACACATTTCTTCCAGCACTTCTCTCGTAATTTCCAGAATTGTCCCGGAAAATCTTTTTCGTCCTCCCTGGAGTCTGCAGATAAACTGTGCCGGTTCGGCATGCCGGAACATCATATTTCCGTCCATCTGTTCCAGAAGTTCCGGTATCTTATCCACCCGGATTTTTGCTTTTTCATACATGGTAAATGTAATCATATCCGGACGCGCCTTCACCTCCGTAATATACAGACTGTGTGCCAGTCCTCTCAGAAGTGTGATCTCCAGCAGGTTCATCACAGCTGTTGGCGGATCTCCGAATCGGTCAATCAATTCTTCCAGCATATCCTCCTGCTCTTCTTTATTTTCCACTGCGGCAATTCTCCGATAGATGTCAAGCTTCAGTGCTTCATTCTTGATATAAGAATCCGGGATAAATGCATCCGTCTGAATATCCGCAACTGTCTCAAAATCGTCGTCTTCCACATTTTTTCCGCCTCTCAGGCGGAGTACCGCCTCGTTAAGCATTTTACAGTAGAGATTATATCCCACCGCCTGCATATGGCCGTGCTGCCTCTGTCCGAGAAGTGTACCTACACCACGGATCTCCATATCTCTCATAGCAATCTTAAAGCCGCTTCCCAGATCAGAATATTCACGGATGGCATGAAGACGCTTTTCTGCGACTTCCTTCAACATTTTGTTCTGTCGGTACATCAGGAATGCATAGGCTGTCCGGTTGGATCTTCCCACACGCCCGCGAAGCTGATAGAGCTGGGAGAGTCCCATGTTGTCCGCATCATGGATAATGATCGTATTAACATTGGAAATATCCATTCCCGTCTCAATAATAGTCGTCGCCACCAGCACATCAATTTCGCCCTGGATAAAATCATACATAATCCGTTCAAGTTCATGTTCCTTCATCTGACCATGAGCAAATGCCACATTGGCTTCCGGTACCAGCGCCTGAATCTTCGCCGCAGTCTCCGCGATAGTCTCCACCCGGTTATAGACATAATAGACCTGGCCTTCTCTTGCCAGTTCCCGGTGAATGGCCGCCCGCACCATCTCCTCATCATATTCGCAGACATAGGTCTGGATTGGCATACGATCCATGGGCGGTTCTTCCAGAACACTCATATCACGGATTCCTGCAAGACTCATATGAAGAGTTCTGGGAATCGGCGTTGCCGTCAGCGTCAGCACGTCAATGTTGGTACGAAGTTTTTTGATCTTCTCTTTATCTGCCACGCCAAAGCGCTGCTCCTCATCAATGATCAGAAGTCCCAGATCTTTATACTCCACATCTTTGGAAAGCACTCTGTGGGTACCAATCACGATATCCACCAGACCTTTCTTCAGGTCCTCAATGGTTTTCTTCTGCTGGGCAGGTGTCCGGAAACGGCACAGCAGATCGATCCGTACCGGGAACTCTTTCATTCTCTGCACAAACGTGTTGTAATGCTGCTGTGCAAGAATGGTTGTCGGCACCAGATAAACAACCTGCCGGCTCTCCTGCACAGCCTTGAATGCCGCACGTATCGCCACTTCCGTCTTCCCGTATCCCACGTCACCACAGACCAGACGATCCATGATCTTGCCGCTCTCCATATCGCTCTTTGTATCCTCAATGGCTTTCTGCTGGTCTTCCGTCTCTTCATAGGGAAAAAGTTCCTCGAACTCTTTCTGCCAGACGGTATCCGGCCCATACACATATCCTTTTTCTGTCTGACGTGCCGCATAGAGCTCCACCAGATCCTTTGCCACTTCCTGCACAGCGCCCTTTACCTTCGTGCGGGTCTTCTTCCAGTCTGATCCACCGAGTGTATTAAGACGCGGCGTCTTATTCGCCTCGGAACTGCTGTATTTCTGAATCGCATCCAGCTGAGTGGCCAGGATATAGAGATAGGAACCTTTACTGTACTCAATCTTCATATAATCTTTGATGGTATGATCTACCTCGATCTTCTCAATTCCGCGGTAGATGCCGAGGCCATGATTCTCATGTACCACATAATCTCCAATGGACAGATCCGTAAAGCTGGCAATTTTCCGGCCTTCATAGGTTTTGTGTTTCTTTTTCTTCTTTTTCTGCTCCTGCCCGAATACATCTGTCTCTGAGATCACTGCAAAACGAATCAGCGGATACTCATATCCCCGTCGAATGTTCCCGTGCACCACCATGATCTCCCCCTGCTGTACCACACGTTCCGGATCTTCGCTGTAAAATGCGTTCAGTTCTTCTCTTAAAAGATCCTCTGACAGACGTTTTCCGCGCGTTCTGGAAGCACACAAAAGCACCACTTTGTACTTTTCTTTTTTCCAGCGTTTCAGGTCTTTTACCAGAAGTTCAAAATGATTGTTATAGGACTGGACAGAACGGGCATCCATGCTGTAGCGCCCCCTGAATTCCAGCCTATGATCAGAATTTTCCAGCGTCGCAAGGGCAGCTCCGCGCATACGGTTCAGGCGATGCAGAATCTCCGTACAGGAGAAGATCTCTTTTTTCTGATTTTTCTGAATCTGTCCCTTCTCCATACGGTTTTCAAAATTCTGGAGATACTCCTTTTCCACCGTCTCACCGCGCTCCAGAAGCCGGATGCCCTCATCCAGAAATACAAGCGAGCGAAACTGCTTCATATAATCCAGCAGGCTCACGCCTTCACAGTGATGCTCTTCAGGATTCAGTTCTGCTGCCGGATAAAGTGTCAGTTCGTCCATATTTTCAAGGGAGCGCTGGCTCTCTGCATCAAAACTCCGGATCGAATCCACCTCATCATCCCACAGTTCCACACGAACCGGATATTCTTCCGTCAGCGGATAAATGTCAATGATTCCGCCACGGATGGCAAACTGTCCCGGCATCTCCACCTGGCCAACCCGTTCATAGCCCATCTGCACCAGCCGGAGTTTCATGGCCTCCGTCTCCAGTACACTTCCCACACCGATCGTCATTACATATTTTTTCAACACTTCAAGCGGCAGAAGCGGATCCATGCAGCCATCCAGTGTAGTAATAATCACAGCTTTCTGTTCTCCCAGAAGACGGCTCACCGCCGTTACTCTCTGTCTTAACAGTTCATTTCCCTGAATATCCGCATGAAAAAAGAGAAAATCTTTCGGAGGATAATAAAATACATCTTCATTCAGACTCTGGTATTCCTCAAAGATTTCCTTTGCTTTCAGTTCACTATAGGTAAGAATCAGTTTAACCGGCCATTCCCGGCCAAGTCCGTACATCAGATGGGTTTTCTGAGAGTCCACGCAGCCAGTGACCAGCGTAAGACCCTCATCTTTTTTCAACGCCTCCTCGATCTGAGCAAACGTCTCCATCTGCAGCAGCGGTTCATAAAAAGTATCCATGAAACCTCTCCTTAATTAAAGTCGTTCATCGCCTTGTCCGGTCCGTCGGTCAGAATCTCGGCTGCTGCTTCCGCTGCATGCTCACAGGCTTCTTTCACAAGAGCTTCATCCTCTTTGGAAAAGCCTCCCAGCACATAGTCTGCCAGATCCCAGCCTGCCGGCTTTTCTCCGACACCCACACGAATTCTCGAAAAGACCTGAGTACCCAGATGAAGGATAATATTTTTCATCCCATTATGACCTCCGGCACTTCCTTTTTTCCGAATTCTCAGATTACCGGGAGCCAGTGAAATGTCATCATAGATCACAATCAGTTCCGTTTCCGGATCAATCTTGTAGAAATCCACAGCTTCCCGGATGCTCTCACCGCTTAAGTTCATAAAAGTCTGCGGCTTTAACAGCATGACCTTCCTACCCTCGATCACTCCGGTTCCGCACACTGCCTTATGCTTTTTCATATTCATATCTATATGATATTTTTCAGCAAGGAGATCAATCACCCGAAATCCCATATTATGTCTTGTTTTTTCATATTTACTGCCCGGATTTCCCAGACCTGCAATTATATACATCGTTTCAACCTCAGCTTTTCTTTTTCATGTTCCCTTATACTAAGGGATT
>OGIE01005479.1_pt1 | contig 10679 bp, 7 predicted proteins | sample 1571581 | NCBI WGS metagenome assembly OGIE01 (sample SAMEA2582021, study PRJEB24529) | metagenome | biome: Human gut stool | place: China | collected 2011
TGGTCAACCTTTGCGCCACAAGAGATGAATTTCTTGCCGCCGAAAGTATAAGTAAGACCTGCACCAACATATACGCCACCTACAGTTCTTGAAGATGACAAATAACCCAGATAAGAAGAAGCTAATTCACCACGAGCTTCGATATCTATATCAAGGTAGTTGTTTACATTGAATTTACCCAATAAACCTGCAGAACCGTTGATATAAGCACCAGTCTTATCATCAGCACCTGCGGGGCGAACTTTATGCCAAGCAGTACCTGCTTGATTTTCTGCAATTTCGAAAGAGCTTGCACCCTTAGCAATAGTCAAACCAGGACCTGCAAATACAGACAAAGTGAACAAACGATCAGGATTGTATCCACCAATAGCATTTGAAAGGTTGAACAAACCATCCAAACGAATTTGACCTACATTCTTGTCATTGTTTACTTTTGAACCTACCATGCTACCGTCAGCAGCATAAGTACCTTCAGACCATTGTGTGTTAAAGTTAGCTTTCCACAAGCCACCCTGAGCACGCACACCCCAAACCGGAGTAAACCACTTACCAAGAGATACGGTAATATGGGGAGCCGGGTCTCCAAATTTACCCTCACTCTTACCCGAATTTACCAAAGAAACTCCACCAGTCACGCTCACGAAGATATTGTCTCCGGCTTTTTCGCTGACGAATTTCTCTTTTGTCTGAGCTGTTGCAACAGTAGCACCAGCCAACATCAAAGATAATATTACTAATTTACTTTTCATTGTTTTTTTATTTTTGTATTTCAACTCTTTTTTAATTATTTGCTCCGACCACTCGCTTACTTCAAATAAATCTTGTAAGTAAGTCCGCCGGTAAAGTATTTCATTTTTTGCAATTCTACCTGCGCATGCAAATGGTTGAAAAGCAAATAGGTGGCACCCAACGCAAAATCTTTCGAATCATACTCTGCGATTACTCGCAATTGCGGATGAAAAGAAGGGTTGTAGGTAATGCCTACAGCTGGTCCGTTTAAGGGATAATCGTTGCGGTGGTTGAAAAGATAGGAGAGATGTACACCTATCGTCTCTTTTCCTACCGGGATATGTTTTGTCGCCGCAATATAGAAGCGGCAAAAATAACCGTTACCGTCAACTGATGATATCTGTCCATCACCGGATTCAGTATAAGGATCCGAAGCTCCCACTACCACAGCCGGCATATGTTTCCAGAATTGTCCTTCTTTCAAAGCTCGCAGTCGGACAGAGAAATATCTGTCCTGATTTGTAAATCCTGTGTAACCATAAGGACCAAGGCCCAGTGCTTCCGCTTTAAAAAGTGTACATGTGTATGCCACTTCTAACCAGGGAAATATGGTCACATTCAGAAAATAATTGTACGTATGATAGTACCATGTAGGAGGAGTTATCTCCTGATTCAAAAAGTTACCACCAATCATCACCGTTTTATCCCTTTGCATTTCTGCCGAAGGGGCATGCAATAAACCGGTGGTACCATACGTCAATTGAGCCGAAAGCAAGAGAGGACAACACAGCAATAAACCTATAAGGATTACTTTTCCCAATATATACCTCATCTTTGCTTTCTTTTCATTTTTTTATTGCGCTATCTTTCTGACTGAATTATTATTCAAAGATACCACCACCGGCATTCAAATCACCACCATGACCATGACCGTGTCCATGTCCGTGATACATCTCTGTCAATACCGGAGTATTGCTGAAGATTACACTAACAACGCGTCTTGTCTTAGCAACATATGAAACACCATTATATGTAAAGTTGAATGTCTTATCATCATACATGTATTGAACAGAAATCTTCTGCAAAGCAGACTTAGCAGGCAACAAGAAAGAGTAAGGTCTTACTTCTGTTGAGAAATCAGTTCCTACTGTACCTTCTACGCTTTCAATGTACTTTTTAAGTTCAGCAATAACATCAATAGCTTTTGTTTCAGCAGGTTGTTGCAGATATTTAGCACCAATGAAAACTTTAATGTTTTTAGTAACTTGCATCGGATCATCAGATGAGTTGATGATATCCATGTTGTCTACATATTCAACATTCTCGCCTTCAAGAGTCTTATCACCAGTGAAAGAACCTGTTTCAGAAGTCAGATTAGAAGAAGTTTCTACTTTCAATCCTTCTGGAACATATCCAGTCGGATTTACGATAATGTTAGCATAGCAAGTAATAGCTTGACCATTCTCAATAGTAGCTATGTTTACTGTTGCTTCTGCTTTTTCATACTCGCTAGTTGCTGCAACTGATACTGTCATTGTAGCCGGCATCTTAGTTCCTGTTTGGTCGTTAGTAACAACTGCTTGATAAACACCATTACCTACAGATGCACATGCAGTAGAACCAGCAGTAACAGTAGCATTACTTACAGGGGCGCCTGTAATACCATTGCTTACCGTAACAACAAATGTATAAACTGCATCCGGTGCCTTATACGGTTTTGAAACATCACCGTTTTCTGAATCATAGCAGCTTGTAAACATAGTACCGACTGCTAAAATGGCTATCGCTAACTTAGCGGTAACACCAAAAAAATTACTTTTCATTTTCATCTCAATAAAAAATTAAAAATTTAATAATTCTGATTTAATAAAATATGGGTTAAAACTATTCTCTGTTGCCATATTGTCGTCTACGCGAGGATTGAACGAACGCCCATAATATTGTTCGTTACCCGCATTATACGACATTCCGAAATATTCCGAGGGCATAACCCTTGGTATATATCCTTTTCTTTTATATTTGTAAGGCGGCAATGCGATTTGAAAACGAAAGCCACCATTATATCCTTTATTTCCGGCATTTTGTACTTTCATACCATAAAAACCGATAGACACATATCTAAAGTTACGTACCATATCGAAACGAACTCCTTTTTCACCTAACAAATACTGTTCAACTTTCAAGGAGAGCGATGTATTATACTCAGGCCAGTAAAAGCTGCCTCCCAAATTCCAGGTTATACGCTTCAAAGGACTTACTTTCCAGCGCCAATCCTCAAAACGTGAACGCCCGGTATAGCCAATGCGTCCTTCCACTGAAAACCGTTCATCTTTAAAAATATGTTTTGCATCCAAAGTTCCTCCCCAACGATAATTATTGAATGAACCGATTGTTGCCGTCAGAAAAATATTGTACGGAAGTCTCACAGATTGCGATAAAGCTACATAGCCTTGGCGAACTTGTTCATAAGAACTTCCATATTCATTATATACGGGAATAATAACTTGCCCGATAAATTTCATACCTTTCCACAACGAAACTTCAATCGTAGGATTCAAATTGAAAAGAACCTGATATATCTGTGTTATGACCAGGTTCTTCAGTTTCAGTTCCGGATATACTACAATATCTACCTTAAACAAAGAACTATTTTTTCTCTTTTGTTTCCGAATTTGTTCCCATGAATCGCCTAAATCGTAACTGACGTCCCAATCCCGGCGACTTGCTTCTGGAATACTATCACCGATTACCGGTTTATAGTAAAGAGAAATTTGAGGTACATTATTGTCTAAAACGATTACTCTACATGGCTTTTTATCCGGTAAACCCATCTTTTGGATGACATCTACAGCTTTACCAATACCTACTCCGTTCAAACGATATGTGGAATTTTGCAATACGTATACGCGTTCTTTGCCGTCTTCCGTCCACCCTACATTTTCAAATCCCATCTCTACTAAAGTATTTACCGTACTTTCTCCTGTTTGGCAAACTCCTTTTAAAGGAAGCAAACAGAATAAAAAGAACGCTGCACATTGTGCTATTGTTTTAGTAGTTAGACACTTTCGCATGTTAGAGTTTCTATACCTCATCTTGTTTATTCAATTTTTGTATCTTTACGACACAAAATATGGTGCAAAAATAGACACATTTTTAATAATACCAAAGAAATTTACATGAAAAAATAAAATAATGTAGCTTTTTTTGCATAATCGTTTCCCTGAGACTACTATTCTTTTCTAAAGACTTTATAATGCATGATTAAGAGGTTAATAAATGACTAATAAATACGATATTTATGCGAGAAATATAGCTATAAAAGTAATTCTCGTTATATGTATGTTTTGTAGAAAATGAATTATTAATTGCTTAATATGAAGGGAGATATATTCTTTATGTCAATTTGTCGTTTTGTATTTCCTAAAGCGATTTCTTATGTTTGTTTGTGAGCGTTTGAAGGGCTAATGTGGAAAAAAGAAATGTAGTGAAGGTGAAATGAATCAAGAAGATAATATTGGGGACTAATAACTTTATTCGTGGTGTTAATATTGAAATAATTAAAGCCAAAAAACATTATATTCTTTACAGTTTGATGCTAAATGATACTCTTTGTTTTCTTTCTTGAATCTGAAAGGACTAAGACTGGATTCTGTCCACATCTGATCCGTACCTGGTCCGTACCTGCTCCGTAGCAAATTCGGTTAAAGGTATCTCTAACCGAATTTGCTACGGAGCAGGTACGGACCAGATACCTATTTGATATGTTCTTGACTAAAGCCAGGCTAGTGGTTAATTCCGTCAAAGGGTCTACTATTTACTTTTAAAATACTCTTATATCTAAAAAAACAATTATGTTATGTTTGGAATAAGATCGATTGCTTTTTTCTTACTCTCGTCTACGAGCTTGGCATAAATCTGGGTAGTCAGTATATTCGTATGTCCAAGTAATTTGGAAACAGTATACAAGTCAACTCCTAAAGTCAGTAACATTGTTGCATGGGTATGGCGGGCTGTGTGGAATGTAATATGTTTCTTAATTCCGGCTTGTTCAGCCCATCTGGGTAAGATCTCATTTGTCCTTCCCAGGGTAATTAATCCTTTGAATATTTTATCACTATCTTTTTCATTCTCTCGTTTGGGTAACTGTTTTACGCTTTCCTGGCTTAATGGTAGAGAAATTGCCTCTTTGGTTTTTTTCTGAATAATGTGCAGACGATAATTTTTATTCTCATCAATCTCTATATCTCTCCATGTGAGTGCTATAATATCAGAATGTCTTAATCCGCAAAAGCAACTGAAGAGGAAAGCTTTTTTTAATAATGTATTGTAAAAAGGAGTTTGCGCAAGTTTTTTCAGTTCATCAATAGTGAGAAATTCTCTTTCTGTTCGATAGCGATGCGGCTTTTCTTCGTTTTTTATTTTATCCATAGGATTGACAGATATAAGTTCTTCGGATATTGCATAATTCAGGCTGTACCTCAGTATCTTATAATAATAGTTTTGTGTATTGACGTGAAGCAGTTTTTCTTTTTTGCTATGGGTTTGTTTGACTGTTGTGAGGTAGTTTAAAAAGCCAAGAATATATTCTTTGTCTACCCGGTTTAGCTGGATCTCATTAGGGTCATAACGCTTAAGGTGACAGATTACGGCATGCAAAGCAGTTTTACGAACTTCATTCTCTGACTTTCTTTCGGCTATGCTCTGCAAGTAATCGATCAGTTTTATATTGGACACTTTGTTGACCTTGAAGCCGTAACTTTGATTTTGTAGTTCAATAATTCGTTGAGCCTTAATGGCGTTCGCTAATTTTAGCGTTTCGCTATTGCGTACTCTATCCGATTTGCTGTTTTCAGGTATGATATATAATCTCAAGAACTCATACTTTCGTTTCCCATTCATATACATATCAAGGTATATTGATTTACTTCCGTTTGTCAAGTCCTTAACTCTGATTTTTATTGGCTCTTTTATTTTTAGTTCTTCTTTCATATTGCTACTTTAAAATCTTTGTGGTTAAATAAATATACATAATATCTTTTGTGGTAACAATAGGGTAACAAAAATGTGTTTCAAATGATTATGCATTTGATTTTTGTTTCATTCTATTGCTTCTTTTTGTGTTTAAATTATTGAATATTAGAAAAATAAATGCGAATTAAACTTCCTGCAAAGATGTAGAAATAGTAACAAACCAGCAACAAATATATGATATTATTGTCTAAAAAAGAAGCAATATGAATGAGCAATAGTATTGTCTATTATTATGCAATAGACTAAAGGATAGCATATTGTGTGTTTTATTTATCTATCTAAGCTCTTATCCTCATTTCCGGATAAAAAGCCATGCCGAGTCATTGTTCTCGATAATAATGTACCCCAGATATCTTTGCTTTATAAGCCGATTACTGGTGACAGCATGCCTGGGCCAACTCGTAAAGACTGGACTGTAAGTTATAATCTGGGGAATAGTTGGAAAAGGACTGATAAAGTAAAAAGAAGGAATAGCTCTTTGTTTAAAGTAGATGTGGTGATATATCCGGAATTGTCTTTAAAAAACTTGGTAATCACGCAAATATATCAGGTGCTGTTTAATTTGGCGCCGGCTGTTGAAGTTTCTTTCTGGAAAGGAATGAAGTTGACAACCCAAATGGTGGTTCCGGTCTATAATGATGGATATCCTTATCTATATGATAAAGTACATCCTGGATTCGTAGGTATATCGCAGGCGGTAAGACTACCTTATAATATATGGGGAACACTGACTGTGGGGCATTTTAGTAGCGAACGTTATGGAGTCGACTTGAAAGTGAATCATCGATTGGTTCGTGATAATAGGTTTGGGGTTGAAGCTCGCATCGGGTATACAGGCGCTGCGTACTGGGATGGCTTTACGTGTCATTTTGGAACAAAGAAACAATTGACTTGGTCAGTGGGAAGTTCTTTTTATTGGCCACGATATAATATAGAAACAACAATGAAACTTGAACAGTATTTATTGGGAGAAAAAGGTATTCGGGTAGATGTTATCCGGCATTTTCGTTATGCTTCTATTGGCTTTTTTGCAATGAAAAGTCCGGATGCAAAGGCAAATGGTGGTTTCCGTTTTCAAATTGCTCTTCCGCCCTATAGATATAAACGGAAAGGACATATTCCCCGGGTCACTTCTTCCAGGAATATGGGGATGGCGTATAATGCAGGGAATGAGCAGTATTATTATAACACCTATCGTTCATCGCCGGGCGACAATATTATGCAATCAAATAGTTTTAACCCATATTTTATTAAATCAGAATTACTAATTTATTAATTTAATTTTATTGAGATGAAAAAGAAAAGTTTGTTTGGTATTAACGTTAAATTGACGTTGATGTTAGTGGTAATCTGCGGGATGTTCGCAAGTTGCTACGAAAAAGAAGAATTGACGACTGAGGCGCCAAGCACTGTAGCACCGGTATATAAAATTGCGGGTGTTGTTTCCAATGCAGCTACTGGTGCGCCATTGGAAGGAGTTAAAGTAAATGATGTGACTACTGCTGCAGACGGTACTTATACGTTGATTGCTAAGGAAGGTATGAATGTTCTGAAGATTACCAAAGAGGATTTCCGGACAGTAACTACTTCAGTTTACGTAGAAAAAATTGCGAATGGACAAGTCTCTGTTTATACGGCTAATGCGGCTATGTATCCGGGTAAGGATGCTCCAACTTACAAAACAGTGAAATATAACATTAAGGGTACGGCTACTGATGAAAGTGGTGCTAAAGTTGTGCTGACTTCTGTTGTGATTCCTGGATTGGATGTTACACCAACAGGTAACACTTTTGCTGTAGAAGGTATTCAGCCGGGTACTTATTATGCAGTCCTCACGGCAAACGGTTATAAAAATGCTTATGCAACCATTAATATTGCCTCTGTTGCTGCTGAAGAAGGCGAAGGTGACCAGATTGTAAATTCTGTAGTTGCAGTATTGATGCAGAAAGAAGATGCTGCTAAGGCTGCAAGGTATTTCGTATGTGGTTTTGTGACTAATGAAGAAGGTGTTGCTGTAAATGGAGCTGAGGTGAAGGTTAATATTGGTACATCTACGGATAACTTGATAACAAATGGTTATGGTTACTTTAGTGTAGAGGTGCCTGCTGAAAGTGTAGCTCCGACTACTTTGGCTGTTGTGACTGTATCTAAGGGAGGCTATGCTACACAAGCAAAAGCCGGCATTATTAAATTTGTTGAAACTGGTGCTACTTCTGTTACTTCTTTCGAAATCGTATTGAAAGTGAAAGGTGGTGAGCCTGTTCCTCCCGAAGATCCAAGTGTGGGCGGTAGTAAAGATATTGAGGTTCCTATAAACAAAGCAGAGGATACGACAGTGGAAGATATAAAAAAGACGGAAGATGAAACTGTTGTAAATAAAATTGAAGAAATTGCAAAGGAGCTGGGTGTAGATATTACAAAGGAGTTTCCTGTTGTTCCGGTAGAAGAGCCATTGGTGGTAGAATTGGTATCTAAAGAAGTTATTATTGATGAAGAAACAGGAGAGATGACATCGGAAACCAAAGATGTTGCTGACCAAATAGCGTTGCCGGCCAACACGAATGTCTATTACGTTGGTGGAACTGCAGAGGTAATCAGCGTAACCCGTGATATCCCTGCAGAAAAAGCTACAGCATCTGTACGTACCTATGAAGGTAAGCCGAGCGGTACGGTATTCTCTAAGCCGATGGAAATCAAGTTCCCCGCTCCTGTGACTATTACGGTAGAACCTGATTATGTATTAGGCGTTCTCTATCTGGATGAAAAAACTGGTGAGTGGAAAGCAGATGCAGGTAACTACGCTGAGTATGATATGACTTCCAAAACTTTTGTTGGTAATATCAGCCACTTCTCTAAATTCCGTTTTGGTTATGAATCTGAAATCAATTCTAAGGAAAGTATTGTATTGAAAGATGATCCTATCAATAAACCTTGTTACACCGGTTCAGCTTCTGCTAACGTAACTGTAAATGGAAGTTATATGGGTGGAACGGCATACGATGAAAAGACTCCCGATATGGCTGTAGAAGCAGCTTTAAGTGGTATGAATGCGGAAACTAAGAGCTATGTAACAACTCTGCTGAAAAATATGATTAAAGTGGATTATGCTAATGTTATGCCGACTAATGCCTATGTGAAAACAGCTCTTTCTACGACTATTGTAGTACCTGCATACAAACAGATTGATAGCTTTAGTCTGGAAAGAAAGCAAGTTAAGAAGTCTTATACCGTTCATGTAATCGATAAAAACAAGAAAGTTGTAGATGTAACTGTAGTTGTTAAGAGAATTGTTTCTTATACCTTGACTCCGAATTATGCCATCGGCCATACTCACGGTCATGGTGGTAATGGAGAAGACCTGAATGCAGGTGGTGGTATTATCAATTTCGAATAAAATCACTCTTGAATAACGCAATTGAGGCGAAGCATGAGATTATACCTAATGAGAATGAAACGAATGTTTATTACAACGCTGCTTGTCAGTGTATCATCCATGCTTTCGGCTCAATTGACTTATGGAACTACCGGCTTGCTACATGCTCCTTCGGCAGAAATGCAAAGGGACAAAACAGTGATGCTGGGAGGGAACTTTATGAATAAGGAGATAACTCCTCCTACGTGGTACTATCATACGTACAATTATTTTTTGAATGTAACTATTTTACCGTGGGTAGAGGTCGCTTACACTTGCACTCTCTTTAAAGCGGAAGCATTAGGTCTAAAGCCTTACGGATACTCTGGCTTTACTAACCAGGATAGATATTTTTCTGTCCGGCTACGAGCTTTGAAAGAAGGACAATTCTGGAAATATATGCCGGCTGTTGTCTTTGGTACATCAGATCCATTTACCTCATCCGGAGGTGGAGAAGTAGGTTCTACGGAGGGAAACGGATATTATAGTCGTTTTTATCTGGCGGCAACCAAACACTTTGCAATAGGAACAGAGGAAATTGGAGTGCATCTCTCTTACTTATATAATAAGAGGCGGGAGTATAAGCTGAATGGAATAGCGGCAGGTGTCAGTTATAATCCGACTTTTGCGCCTGATTTAAGGCTGATTGCAGAGTATGACTCAAAAGATTTTGCACTGGGTGCCACTTATTTGCTTTTCAAACACTTGCATATGCAGGTGGAGTTACAAAGAATGAAGTATTTCACTGGAGGATTATGCTTCCAATTTCGGTTGAAATAAAAAAGTTCTGCGTAAAAAGCATAGAGTTAATCATTAAAAACAGAAAAACAATGAAATGTAAATTTGGTATAGTATCTATCATGTTGGCAGGAATAGCTCTTACGGCTACCGCACAGACCAAAGAGAAATACTACAGCGAAAAATTTAAAGATAATATCTTTATTAGTGCTGGTGTAGGAGCTCAGGCATGCGTCAACCCTGATAACTTTGATTATGGCTTTGGGCATGCCATCACGCCGTTGATTCATGTATCGGTGGGTAAATTGTTCAACCCTATTTGGGGAGTCCGCGGACAAGTTGCCGGATTGTGGTCAACGTTGTATTCAGAGCATGGACAGATAAAAGGCGCTTATGCAGAAATCAAGAATAAGAAATATTTTACCCTGCATGCGGATGCTATGTATAATCTGTCTAATTCCATTGGTGGGTATAATCCTGACCGCTTGTTTACTTTATCTGTGTTTGCCGGACCTGGTTTGACTTTTGCAAAGACATATGGCGATCAGGATAAGTTGAATGCTTTGATTAACGGTTCTGTCGGTTTGATGGGACAGTTCAATGTAAACAGGTATCTGGATGTTAATATTGAAGCAAGAGGCGAAGTGTTTCCATCTATGTTTGGAAGCAAAAGCAATGCTTATACAGACGGTGCTGTATCTTTGACTGCCGGTGTTACTTATACTTTCGGCGGCAAGAAATTCATCTCTTGTGGCGCAAAGGTTGACCA
>OGIE01005481.1_pt1 | contig 10677 bp, 8 predicted proteins | sample 1571581 | NCBI WGS metagenome assembly OGIE01 (sample SAMEA2582021, study PRJEB24529) | metagenome | biome: Human gut stool | place: China | collected 2011
ACCGTATCCCGAATAGAGAAAGGCGTACCGACAGTTGCAATCGGCATTTACTTGCGTGTTTTGTATGCCTTACAGCTTGACGATGATATTCTGTGGTTAGCCAAAGAAGATAAATTGGGAAAAGCGTTACAGGATTTGAGTTTGAAGACTCGAGAACGTGCATCAAAAAAGGAGTAGGCGATGAAGAAGTTATATGTATATGCTGATTTTGACTGGCTGAAAGAAGTTGAACTTATTGGCGAGTTGGGCTACGAATCACTTCGTGGCTCGGATAGCTATTGCTTCACGTTTAGCGATGAATGGTTGAAAAAGCATGGTGATTTGTTTTTGAGTGAGGACTTGAATAATTATCCGGGACAACAATATACACAACCGGAGAAAGATATATTTGGATGTTTTTCGGATGCTTTGCCCGACCGTTGGGGACGTACTTTGTTGTTGCGTCGTGAGCAGCTTGCAGCAATGGAAGAAAAGCGGCCTGTACGACGTTTATCTTCACTCGATTTCCTGACTGGTATTGATGACTTCTCCCGAATGGGTGCATTCCGTTTCAAGGAAAACCCCGAAGGAGAGTTTATAAATGTCAGTGAGTCGTTGAAAATTCCACCTCTGACGGATATTAGGGAATTGATTGCAGCCAGTGCTGAGATTGAGAAAAGTGAAGAGGATAACGTGCTACCCAACAGAAAGTGGATTGTACAACTTGTTCAACCAGGTTCCTCATTGGGCGGTGCAAGGCCCAAAGCCAGTGTAATTGATACGGACAAAACACTTTATATCGCAAAGTTCCCCTCACGCAAAGATGATTACGATACTGGCCTGTGGGAACACTTCAGTCATCTTCTTGCTATAAAAGCTGGTGTAAATGCTGCGAAAACAAAAATTATTGCAACGGGCGAAAAATATCACACCTTGCTTTCGGAGCGTTTTGACAGAACCCAAGACGGAAAACGGATTCATTTTGCGTCCGCAATGACTTTGTTGGGACTGAATGACGGAGATAATGCGACTACCGGACATGGTTATTTGGATATAGTTGATTTCATCATTCAGAATTGTACGGATGTCGAGTGGAATTTACAAGAACTCTATCGCCGTGTGGCTTTCAATATCTGTATTGGTAATAGCGATGACCATTTCCGCAATCATGGTTTTCTTTTGACTGCAAAAGGTTGGACACTCTCTCCTGCATACGACATGAATCCCACTCTGAATGAATATCAAAGTCTGCTTATTTCGTCTACTTCCAACAAAGCCGATTTGAACATTTTGTTTGATGCTTATGAAGACTATATGCTTAACCGAAAAACTGCAGAGAAGATTGTTTCAGAGGTGATTGAAGCGGTGAAAGGATGGCGAGAAATTGTTGTACGATTGGGCATATCTAAGCGGGAGATGGATGTGTTTTCCGGAGTATTGGATGAACGGCATAAGAGGGAGTAGCTATCCATATGTGTCAAATTGCCAAACTGAAATGCGCCAAATCTCCAAATTTGGCAAGGTAAAAATTTGATTTATATGTAATTGTGTGATAAGAAGCGATTGGGGCTTTATATTATGCTGTACGAACATAATGTTTGTACAGCATAATTTTTTGAAAAAGTAAATTCATTGATGGAATAGATAAAACGGCACATGTGTTCTTTTGCATAGCTATATGCCAATAGCTTCCATTTCCTCTAAATGATGTTTTTGTTGCTTATGTGATTGGTTATATGGGAAATTAGATGTAATTTTGTTTGCAATTAAATGAGTATAATTTGAATACTGATGTCGAATAATCAACAAATAGTGATGAATAGAATAAAAGTAGTACTTGCAGAAAAGCAAAGAACCAATAGATGGCTGGCGGAGCAGATGGGCAAATCCGAGAATACGGTTTCAAGATGGTGTTCAAATAAATCGCAGCCGTCTCTTGATATGCTTGTGAAAATTGCGGCACTTTTGAATGTTGACCCTCGCCAACTTATCAATGGCGGTAATAATGAATGATTATGGCAAAGAAAGCAACCAATAAGAAAGATAACCTTCCGATGGAGGAGGTGCTGTGGAAAGCGTGTGATGCTCTGCGTGGCTCTATTGAGCCGAGCGAATACAAACATGTTGTCCTTTCATTGATATTCTTGAAGTATGCAGGCTTCCATTTTGAGAAACGCCATCAGGAGATAATTAATGATGGGCTTGAAGACTTTGTGGATAGCGTGGAGTTCTATGCAGCCAAGAATGTATTTTATCTTCCTGAAAAGGCTCGTTGGTCGTATATCAAGGAAAATGCGAAACAACCCAATATCACTTCAATCGTTGATAAGGCACTTTCTGATATAGAGAAAGAGAACAAACCTTTGCATGGTGCACTGCCTAATAATTATTACAGTTCGCTGGGTATAGAGGCAGAAAAACTTGGTTCTTTGCTTGACAAGATTGACGGGTTTGATTCCATACTCGAATCGGCAGATGGCAATGACATCATCGGTCGTGTCTATGAGTATTTTCTTTCCAAGTTTGCCATTAAGGAGGGAAAAGGTAAGGGCGAATTTTACACGCCTAAGACGATTGTCAATCTCATCGCCGAGATGATTGAGCCTTACGAGGGGAAGATATACGACCCCTGTTGTGGTTCGGGCGGCATGTTCGTGCAGTCTATGAAATTTGTGGAGAACCATCATGGTAATCGCCGCAAGGTATCGGTGTATGGACAAGAATATACCAAGACCACTTTCAAACTAGCAAAGATGAACCTTGCCATTCGTGGCATTGCAGCCGACCTTGGCGATTATGCCGCCAATACTTTTACCGATGACCGCCACAAGGACTTGAAAGCAGATTTCATCATGGCGAATCCGCCTTTCAATCAGAAAGATTGGAGAGCGGATAATCAATTGACAGACGATCCACGTTGGAACGGTTATGATGTGCCTCCCACCTCCAATGCCAATTACGGTTGGATTCTCAATATGGTAAGCAAACTTTCTGCCAATGGTGTTGCCGGATTCATCCTTGCCAACGGTGCGCTGAGTGCCGATGGTACAGAGGGGGCTATCCGAAAGAAAATGATTGAGCGCGGACTGGTGGAGGCTATCGTGATACTGCCTCGTAACCTTTTCTATTCTACGGATATTTCTGTAACGCTTTGGATTCTCAATGCCAATAAGAAAGCCCGTGTAGTCAATCGCAATGGAGAGGAAATCCATTATCGTGACCGTGAAAAGGAAATTCTCTTTATGGATATGCGCCAGATGGGTGAACCTTTCGAAAAGAAGTATGTACGCTTCACAGATGAGGATATACGCAAAGTTGCAGACACTTACCACAATTGGCAACGGGAAGGTAATACTGATACATACGCCGATATACCGGAGTTCTGCAAGTCGGTGAAGATAGATGAAGAGGGTGGCATCGCAGATAAAGGTTTCTCTTTGGTTCCATCAAAATACATTGAGTTTGTCAATCGCGATGAATCGGTTGACTACGATACGCGCATGAAACAGCTTCAAGCAGAACTTTCAGAGATTTTGCGGCAAGAAGCGGAAAGCCGCGATGCAGTCCTTAACGTATTCAAAAGTCTTGGTTATGAAATCAACTTATAAGCGACTTGGGGATTACATACGGCAAGTTGATGTGCGTAATCGTGACTTGGCAATAGCAAATCTTGTAGGTTTAACTATTGATAAAGCATTTATTCCTTCTGTAGCAAATACGGTTGGTACAGATTTATCGAACTATAAAGTTATCTCCAACTATCAATTTGCTTGTTCTCTAATGCAGGTTAGTAGAGATGGCAAAATGCCTATCGCTATGTTTAAGGGAGATAAAGCTATCATGTCTCCAGCCTATCCTATGTTTGAAGTGTATCGCATAAAAGAACTGATGCCAGAATTTCTTATGATGTGGTTCTCTCGTTCTGAATTTGATCGCCAAGCGGCTTTTTATGCTGTAGGGGGAGTGCGTGGCAGTCTTACATGGGAAGATTTTTGTGATTTTGAAATTCCAGTTCCCCCTATTGAAGAACAGCGGAAAATTGTAGCCGAATATCAGGCAATAGAGAAGCGAATTGAAAACAATCGTCGCCTAATAGCCACTCTTGAAGCAACTGCCCAAACTATCTACCGCAAAATGTTTGTGGATGATATTGATATGGGAAATTTGCCAAAAGGGTGGAGAATGGGAACAATAGGTGAATTTTGTAAGGAAACAAAATCGGGAGGCACACCAAGTCGTTCAAATGCTAAATTTTGGGATAGACCTCAATACCGATGGCTTAAATCAGGCGAAGTCGCAAATAACATAATATTTGATACGGAAGAATATATCAGTGAAGAAGGTTTAAACGGAAGTTCAGCTAAAATTATCCCAAGTGGAGCTGTTGTTATGGCAATGTATGGTGCAACTGCTTCGCAAGTGGCTTATCTTGCATGTTCAACTACTACCAATCAGGCATGTTGCAATATGGTAACGAACTCATTTGAGGAAGTAGCCTATCTATATTTCCATTGCTTATTTAAACAAGAAGAAATAAAGCGATTTGCAAATGGTGGAGCACAAGAAAATCTGAGCCAAGAGTTGATCTGTGCTCAACCAATAATCATCATAGATTCGATTGATATTTACAAGTCCTATGCGGAAATGTTACGAGCTATTATTAATTACTCATTAGAAATAGCAAATCTTCAAGATCTACTCATTTTATATCATACTAAATTATCTAATTTGTAGACTTATGGCAAAAACAAAATCATTACTTTCAAAAGATATTATCAGAACAGAAGAATTCTTTGAACTTCGCTTACTGTGCGACACAAAAGTCATTGACGTTCATAGCCTAATTAAATATCTTACTCAGGCTAACAGCATGGTGCAGGGCATTAATGAAACACTAAATTTTGATTATACCGTTGGATATGACTTAATCGAAGTTGATGTTTTTGCGATAGAGCAAGGTAGTGTTCGGATTCCTTTATTGTTAAAGAAATATGCCGCACCTATGATTATAGGGGTTGCGACAACATTTATTGGAGGGGTAGCCGTAAATTTGGTGTCTGGCAATAAAGGACCTATCATTGTCGCTTCGGAGACAGGTGACATAAAAACGGAATCCTCTACATTTCTTGAGAATCGTCAAACGAGGCAAAGTGTGAGTACTATAGCAAAAATGGTGGCGGAGGATGATGGTATTATAGGTTTGGAGATAACATACGAAAAGGCAGATGGCCAAAGAGAGTCTTTGACAATAAGCAAAAAGACACTTGCTGGTGTAGCTGAAGAATGTGGAGAAATGGAGGATGATATAATAAATTGTTTTCCGAATACTAAACTTCAAATATATGGACCAATCTTAGAAAACACTCCATCATCTTGGCGCGTCAAAATGAATGGTAAAAAAATATCTGCTTGTATGACTGATTCAGAATTTCTTGATGAAATGACTGCGAAAAAAATAGCATTTGCACCTGATGATGAAATAATCGCAGATCTTGAAGAGGTTATTTCTGAGGATGCCAAAGGGAAACATACAAAATGGTATATTAGAAAAGTTCATAGTTATCCGAAATATACAAGAATAACTAAACATCAAGAACAGCAAGCAACATTAAACCTTTAGTAGTTATGTCTGCATTCAACGAAGCACAATTAGAGCAAGCATTTATCGAACTCTTTAAAAAGGAGGGATATGACTATGTGCATGGCGAGAATATCACTCGTGACACACGAGATGTTATCCTCTACGATGATTTGCGCCATTTCTTGCAGAAAAGATATAAGGCAGAAGGAATAACCGAAGATGAAATTAACCGGGCTATCGCTAAGTTGGAGACTTCGGAAGGCGGTGGCGTATATGCAGAGAATGTGGAGGCTTTGCGACTTCTGCAAGAGGGCTTTTCGTTGAAACGTACCAATCCCAAACAGCCAAACCTTTATGTGTGTCCTATTGACTATGCAGAAATAGGGAATAACTCTTTCAAGTTCGTCAATCAGTTTACCATTGATGGTGAGCATCAACGCATTCCTGACGGTATTGTATTCGTCAATGGTCTGCCTTTGGTGGTGCTTGAATTTAAGAATGCCATAAAGCAAAATACCACGATTGAGAATGCTTACAAGCAACTGACTAACCGTTATCGACGTGATATTCCTAAGCTATTCCGTTATAATGCCTTTGTAGTCATCAGCGATGGCGTTAATAACAGAATCGGTTCACTCTTTGCTCCTTACGAATTCTTCTATGGTTGGCATAAGGCAGAAGCGACAGACTCTGTGCTTGACGGTGCTTTTGACACGATGTTCACCATGATGCACGGCTTGTTCAGAAAGGAACGTCTGTTGGATGTGGCACATAATTTCATTTTCCTGCCCGATACACCGAAGGCAGAGGATAAAATAGTATGCCGCTATCCTCAGTTTTTTGCTACCACATTACTTTATGACAACATACTGAAACATTCGAGATTGAATCCGGATGGTGATGGAAAAGGAGGTACATACTTTGGTGCTACAGGTTGCGGCAAGTCGTACACCATGCTTTTCCTTGCACGTCAACTGATGCGCTCTAAAAGACTGAGTAGTCCTACGATTATTATGATTACAGACCGTACAGACCTTGATGACCAATTATCGAAATCGTTTCTGAATGCAAAGAAGTTTATAGGAGACAAGGTCATAGTTCAAGTAGAAAACAGAGAGAAACTCAAGCAACATCTTGAGAACCGCTCTGCTGGAGGCGTTTATCTTACCACCATCCAAAAGTTTGAGGAAGAAACGGGCTTGTTGAGCAATCGTGCCAACATCATTTGCATCTCTGATGAGGCACACCGTTCACAAGCAGGCATAGGAAAGAAAACCACGATAACCGAAAAAGGAGTGAAACATCATTATGGTTTCGCCAAATACTTACGCGATTCTTTCCCGAATGCTACATACGTTGGATTTACCGGAACTCCGCTTGACAATACACTCGATGTGTTTGGTCCGATTGTGGATCGCTACACCATGACTGAGGCTGTTGCTGATGAAATTACACGCAAAATTGTCTATGAAGGTCGGGCGGCCAAAGTCATGATTGATTCTGCCCAAGTGAAAGAAATAGAAAATTTCTATAAGCAGTGCAAGCAGGACGGTGCAAGCGATTATCAGATAGAAGAGAGTAAAAAGACAATGACACGAATAGATGTCATTCTCAATGACCCCGATTTGCTTGCCAAGATTGCCCAAGACATAGTGGCACATTATGAAAAGCGAGTGGAGGAAGGTTCGTCTGTGCTTGGAAAGGCTATGATTGTATGCAGTAGCCGTTCTATCGCATGGAATCTTTATCAGGCGATTGTTCGCCTACGACCGGAATGGACTGAAATCAAGGAGTGCATCGAGGGTGAGATGCTTTCAGAAAAAGAGCGTGAAGAAATAAAACCGATGCCGCGTATTGCAATGGTGATTACCCGTGATAAGGACAATGACCCGGACGAACTGTATAATCTGCTTGGCAATGATGAATATCGGAAGGCTTTAGACAAGCAATTCAAAGAGGAGAAAAGCAATTTCAAGATAGCCATCGTGGTAGATATGTGGATTACAGGCTTTGATGTGCCGAGCCTTGACACGATGTATTGCTTCAAGCCCTTGCAGATGCATACGCTTATTCAGACTATTTCACGTGTCAATCGTGTTTATCCCGGAAAAGAGAAAGGTTTGGTAGTTGACTATCTCGGTATCAAACGTCAGATGAACGAAGCCTTGCATCAGTATGGAGGAAATGGCAATGTTGACGGTCCGGATCTTGAAACGGTTGAAGAGGCGGTGAAAGTTGTCAAAGATGAACTCGATATTATCAAACGAATGTTCAACAAGTTTGATTGGAGTGCGTATTTTGTTAGTTCGCCCCTTGAACAACTGAATATTCTACAAAAAGGAGCAGAGCATATCCAATGTACAAAGGATGTGGAAACGCGCTTTATGCGTCATTGCAAAAAGATGAAGGGGGCGTATGATATATGTTGTAACTCAGAACATCTGACAAAGGAGGAGGAGAACGATATTCATTTTATGTTGGCAATTCGCTCTATTGTCGCTAAACTGACAAGAGGGGATGCTCCTGATACTGTCAAGATGAATAAGTGTGTGGCAGAAATGCTTAAAGATGCGTTACTGTCTGATGCGGTGGAAGAAGTAGCTAAAATCGGAGTTGCCGCCGATGAAGAAATAGACCTTCTTTCATCGGAGTACATGAAACGCCTTGACTTGATACCTTACAAGAATACAAAAGTCAAGCTGATGGAACAATTACTGAAACAGGTTATAGAATCATTGCGGAAGGTCAATAAGCAAAAAGGTGTGGATTTTACGAAGCGATTGGAAGATCTTGTCAAAAAGTATAACGACCGTTCTGACGATGCAGCTCTTGCCAATGATGTGATAGATGATGTTGTTGGAGAGATGGTAAAGCTTATGGAGGATGTTGCAAACGAGCGTACAGCCGGAGATACTATGGGGTTATCATTTGAAGAAAAGGCTTTCTTTGATATTCTCAAATCTGTAGCTGTCAAATACAACTTTATAGATAATTTCCCAGACGAGAAGTTGACTTCCCTTGCCAAACAAGTAAAGGAGATGGTAGAGGAACAGTCTGATGTCGCTGATTGGATGAATCGTACGGATTTACGAGCAACCTTGAAGATGAATGTGATTGTTCTATTGGCCCGTGCAGGCTATCCACCTAAAATCCGTGATGAAGTGTTCAAGGAAATCTTGGAGCAGGCTGAGAATTTCAAGCGGCACAGCCAGCCTCGCCCTTATATTATTGATAATGATTCTTATTCATCAATGGTAGCGGAACCGTAATATGACACAATTAAAACATACTATTATTTATTTGGTTATCCTTTGCATATTATGCTTAGCGATATCTTATACAATTTCTATAAATATGGAAATTGGATTTTGTGCAATTAATTCACGATTTATATCAAACAACTTCCTGTTCACTTGTTTCAGTGGCGCATTTGCGAGTATCTTGGTGGTAATTGCTACAGAAGTTTATCGCTTTATTCAAATGAAGAAATCCATTGAACAATTTTTATTTTCGCAATTAGCATTTATATATGGTCAGCTACAAGCGGCAAATACAAATATCACGAACCTTCTTAACAATAAGGAACATGTGTCTGATAATCTATTGAGCTATTTATCAAATACAATAAAACAAATAACACCATCATTGCGCTCATTGGATTATAATCCTTTTTTTTCTTCTAATCGTTCACGGGCGATAAAAAGGATAATCACACGTCTATTTTCTACAGAGATAAACCAATTAGATTCATTGGCCAGTGATTGTATCTATTTACCTATAGCAATTAATACAGATAAATCGGATGCTTTGAGAAATGGAGAATCTAATGCAGTTATTACATCCGCATCACCGAATACACAAAAGGCTTTAAATGTTCTCAGCAAAGAAATTATACGATTGATATCACAAATCTTAATTGATTTAACAGAACTCAATACTGCATGTGATAATTCTTTTCATTGGAATGTTATTGAGAAAAAACTATCGGATGCACCAAAGCCAGATGCTTCATTATTAGCGTTCTTTTCAAAGTATGATTCTTCCAAATAAATAAAGATATGAACAGAATTATACTTATTGGCAATGGTTTTGACTTGGCACATGGACTTCCGACTAGATATGAAGATTTTATAAATTGGTATTGGGAGAAACGAGTTAATTCTTTTACAGGAAATCTTACGCCTATATCGGAAGATTGCCTTTGTTCTATCAGAATGACTTCAAATAATCCTAATCGTTGTTGGAATGTCTTTGTATTTACCCTTCCAAGGTATATCAATAAACCATCAGGTAAAGAGGTTATTGATAGCATTGCTAGTGATTCTGAATCTTTTGAGTTTTCATTGTCTCCGTTTTTTAAGAATATATACACTTCAATTGAGACTAAAGGGTGGGTTGACATAGAAAAGGAATATTATGATTTATTGCGAAATGCGATTATAAATCCGGACAACTGTAATTATACGATTTTAGAAATCAACGAACAGTTGCATTATATTCAAGAACTTTTAGCTCAATACCTTTGTTCTATCACAATTGATGATATAACGAACAATGAGAAGATGCAACATCATATTTATGGGGAAATACGTAAAGATGATATTAGCATTTCGAAATTAAAAGTTTACTATGACTACATTGATTATCTAATACAACAAGACGATGTGTATCAACAATTACTATATAGATATGGTTATGAAGATCACCATAGGTACTTTATGACAGAGGACATCAAACAACTCAGAAAACGATTTTCAAACTCGTCAGAGATAGAAGAAATTTACCTAAAGGATTTAATATTTCCTGAGAATATTATGCTACTTAATTTTAATTATACTGAAGTAGCAGACAAGTAGGGGTATCTGAAAGTTGCATCTACAAATCATATTCATGGAGACTTGAATAATCCCGATAGCATAATATTTGGCTATGGTGATGAACTTGATGAGGATTATAAAGATTTCCTTAAACAATCAAATAATGAGTGCTTAAGACACATCAAATCTATAAAGTATTTAGAGTCGGGAAAATATCGTAATTTGCTTCAGTTCATTGAATCTGCTCCATATCAAGTTTATATCATGGGGCATTCTTGTGGCAACTCAGACCGAACGCTG
>OGIE01005483.1_pt1 | contig 10675 bp, 8 predicted proteins | sample 1571581 | NCBI WGS metagenome assembly OGIE01 (sample SAMEA2582021, study PRJEB24529) | metagenome | biome: Human gut stool | place: China | collected 2011
AGGATATTCTTGGCAGTGTCGCACCTCCCATATCTGCACTCATATCAGTGTTGCCTCTGTTCGTCACATAACTGGATACGATAACTGCAAGAATAAATACAGTAGTCAGTACCCCTGTCTTTATTGCTATCTTTTTAAACATTGTAATTATAGTCCCCTTTATCTTAATCTGCTAAATTTATACTCCTTTTTCTCCCTCTTCATTCTGCTGATCCAATAATCTCCCCAGCATTGGATCGATGTGAAGCATTTCTTCACATGTGCGGATTGCCTCTGCATTTTTCCCTTTATTTCCCGTGTAAATGGCCCGTATCAAAATATTCTTCGGTGTATGCTCCATATCGATAAACTCCAGGATCTGTGTGTCATATCCCTCCCTCTTGAGATATTCTGCACGCATAGCATCCGTGACAAGAGCTGCCATTCGCTCTTTGATCAGTCCGTAAGAAAACAGCGGTGCAAGTGTTTCATTTGCAATCTGACGGTTCACTTCATGCTGACAGCACGGAACCGAAAGAATGACCTTCGCTTTCCAGCCAACTGCTTTTGCAAGTGCAAAATCGGTAGCGGTATCACAGGCATGCAGCGTCACGACCATATCCACTTCATCAGAGCCGGTATAATCTGCAATATTTCCTTCCATAAACTTCAGTTTTCTATAGCCATATTTTTTTGCAAGCTGGTTGCATGCATAAATGACATCCGTCTTCAGATCCAGTCCGATGATCCGGATATCATAACCTTTTAACTCATGCAAATAATAGTAAATTGCAAATGTCAGATAGGATTTGCCGCATCCAAAATCCAGAATCGTTACTTCCCTGTCCTTCGGGAGTTCCGGAAGAACATCCTCGATAAACTCCAGGAAACGGTTGATCTGGCGGAACTTATCAAACTTTGTCCGCACGATTTCCCCTTCTTTTGTCATAACTCCCAGATCCTGTAAAAATGGAACTGCTTTTCCTTCCTCCAGGATATAATGCTTCTTCCGGTTGTGTGACAGATCAATCTCTTTGAACCTCCCGGTCTGAAGCCGTCTCTGAATCGTCATTTTCCCTTTTTTGCTGACCAGAACCTGATAGCGGAATTTTCTCGTCTCCATCTGCATCTGTTTGAATTCCTGCATGGCATTTTCAATATATCCTGCTGCTTCTTCTTCATTCAGATTGTGGTGAAATACCTGGTTGTTCCGGTGTTCTTCGCACTGGTACAAAATATTGTCTTTATGCTCCACAGGGCGGATCTTAATCTTTACAATTCCGCCTTTTTCACGTGGATTGCTGATTATTGCTGATAAAAATTCTTTATTTAAACTCTTTTTTAAGATATTATTCAATGATTCCATTTTAATTTCCCCTTACATTTTAGGTTATATGTACGAATCCAGTTTTTATTGTAAAGCGAAATAAAATAGAGCGCAAGGGAAATTTCCCTTACGCCCCATATTTACCTGTTACTGTTCGACTTCCTGATAGACATCTTCCGTTTCTTTTGGAACCGGGAAACGGATCAGTACCTTGAACAGATCTCCGTCGAGATATAACTCGAATTTTCCCCCTTGAAGCTTTGTCAGATTCTGTGCAATCGAAAGACCAAGCCCGCTTCCTTCCGTGCTTCTGGATACATCTCCGCGGATAAATCTTTCTGTCAGCTCATCTGCCGAAATATTCAGCGGCTGCTCTGATACATTCTTGATCGTAAACTGTACTTCCTCACCTGTCTGAACCAGATCCACGTAGATCCGGCTTCCCTCCATTGCATATTTTGCCGCATTGTTAAATACATTTGCAAGAACTCTCCACATTCGTCTGCCGTCTGCGTAGATTGTTGCCGGTTCGGTCGGAAGATTCATGATCATTTTCAGATTCCTTGCCTCAAATTTTTCTTCAAACTCTGCACTGGTCTGGTTAACCAGCTCAACCAGATTCAGATTCATCATTTCCAGGCTGATATTGCCACTGCTTACCTTGGAAGCTTCTACCACATCCTCGGTAAGTGTCTTCAGACGATATGCTTTTTCTTCCAGAACCTGAAGATAATTCCGGATCTTCGGATCCTCAAAATCCTCTCTCTTTAAAAGGTCCACATAATTAATGATTGATGTAAGCGGCGTTTTGATATCATGGGATACATTTGTGATCAGATCCGTTTTGAGGCGTTCATTTTTTACGCTCTCTTCTACCGCCCGGTCCAGTCCATCTCCGATCTTATTGATGCTGACTGCTGCTTCAAGCTGTCCGCCTTTGAGTCCATTTAACGGAATCTGATAGTCAACCTGACCGTCTGCGATTGCTTTTACCCCTTTGATGATTCGCGCTCTTCCGATGGCTCTGCGCATCAGGCAGAAAAATGCCCCCGCCTCTGCCGCAAGCATTACGAACAGCCAGATTCCCGGCTCCCACATGGCGATCGCGATCCAGTGAACTACAACCAGTACTCCAAACAAAATCGCAGCTTTCCAGACCTCCCCCAAATGCCGGATTCCAATCCGGACGTATTTGATGATCAGACATAAAATACTGTTCTTCCACAAGGTCTTTGCCTTGATCCTTCTTACCATTCCAAGCCAGAAAGTAAGTCCTGTCATGCAAACGCTTACCGCAACAATCCCTGCAAAAATCAGTACCGATGTGCCATTGAAACCATCTCCGCTAAACCAGACTCCGTTCAGCAGACTGTAACTTAAACTGATTTCCCCGTAAATACATATCACCATAACTGCAACCGACAAAAGAATAAAGAGTTCTGTCTTCATTTTATCGACCCGATTTAACACAATGCCTTCTTTCCGGTTTGATCTGCCTGCAACAATTGTCAGCCATGCCAGAATTACAAGCATTGCAAATCCGGTTGCAATCGCAATCCAGAAGGTAAATCTTACCTGCGGTGCATACTCCTGATAAATCTTGCTCTCCTGATAAAAGTCATCCTGGATTGAATAGGAAGTATCTACCGCGAACACGCATTCGTAATTATCCATCCACATATTGCCACCGATCAGTGATTTCCACTGTGATCCGTCCATATCAATATCACTCTGGTACTCAGTAAGCTTTGGTGTGGCAACCGCATATACTCTCAGCTTTTTCATACTTTCCAGATTCTTTTCCCATTCATCAAATCTCTGATATGCAAGACGGTTGGTATAAACTTTTTTATTGTCCAGATCGACAATCATATATGCAAGATTGGTATTACCTTCTTTATATTCTTCCGTTACATACTGCCACGTCAAAAATTCATCCCGTACACTGTCCACAGTACTTCCAAGCATGGACATCGCATCACTTAACTTGCCGTTCCATCTGGAATCCTTGTTCACAACTTCCAGAAGATTCTTCGCGCCCACCGGTGCACAGTTTTCGGAAACTTTTTCTCCGTCATACCGCCAGCACTTTGTGTAGACCTGGCGATTTTCACTGTCCAGAATATTGCGGTAAATACTTGCGGAGTTCTCGATCCAGTCATTGATCAGAGAATCGATCACTTCTCCGGTGCTTTCCAGTGAATATTCATCTTTTGCCTCATCCATATTACCAAACTGAAGGTTCCCGTTTTTAAATTCCCGACGAAATTCTTTTTCATAGTAATAATGGTAGGTTCCGTCATCCTTCTGGCAGACGATGATCTCATCATCATTGTCTCCATCTGCCATCTTGGTCCCATCTGCGTAGTACATCTCCTGATCGTTTTCCCAGTAATTCACAAGATCACCAAGACGGTATGCAAGCCCATTTACATTTTCATTTGAAATCGTACAATCTGAATCATATTCTTTCAGATCTACAATTCTGTTTTCATCATATTTTCCTTCTGTCTCAAAATTGCTGTCGTATCCTTCCGCAGCCGTAATATCATTTGCAGCACTCATCAACTTGTCGGTAAACCCTTTTGACTGATCATACTTCTTATGTGGCTTTTCAAACAGGATTCCTGCCAGATTATCGCCCGGATAACTGACTGTAAAAACCAGACATGTGATCATCACCACCGCTAAAATATGCTCCAGTACGATCAGGATTCCTTTACATGGTGCGCTCTGATACCATTTGTTATTCATAAGACCTCCTAACCGATCTTCTCTACCTTATATCCGACACCCCATACTACCTTCAGGTAACGTGGCTCTTTCGGATTAATTTCGATTTTCTCCCGGATATGGCGGATATGTACGGCAACCGTATTATCCGCACCAATCGCTTCCTCATTCCAGATATTTTCGTAAATCTGATTGATAGAGAACACCTTTCCCTGATTTTTAACGAGTAACAGTAATATATTGTATTCAATCGGTGTCAGCTTCACTTTTTCGCCGTCCACAGTCACTTCTTTCAGATCATCCCTGATCACAAGTCCCCCGGTCCGGAACTCACTCTGGTTGTCAGATCTCGCCGTACTTCCAAGCTGGGTGTAACGTCTGAGCTGGGATTTTACCCTTGCTACCAGCTCCAACGGATTGAACGGTTTGGTTATGTAATCATCTGCACCGATATTCAGTCCTAAAATCTTGTCCGCATCCTCTGATTTGGCGGATAAAATAATGATCGGGAGGCTCATGTTTTCCCGGATCTTGAGTGTCGCCCGGATTCCGTCCAGCCGCGGCATCATCACATCCATGATCAGAAGATCAACTTCATTTCTTTTCAATACCTTGATCGCTTCATCGCCATCATACGCCTTCAGAACTTCGTATCCTTCCTGCGTCAGGTAAATATCTATTGCTTCTACAATGTCTTTATCATCATCACATACTAATATTTTCGCCATCTTTTTTCACCTCCTCTATACTATACAAGATTAGCAGAGATTTTTTAAGAGATAGGGCGGGATTTTCTTAAGAATTTTTTGAGATTTGAAAATGTGGTGCGAGATGATCTATATTTGTCAGATACAGATTCTTGTGCAAGCACCAATCTGCACCTGACTCATCATATACGCAAAAAAACTCCCGGCAAGTTTTACTTTACCGGAAGTTTTCTCTTGTGAGGTAATATTTATGATTTCTACTTTTCGTCTTCTCTGTGATCTGCTTTTATATTGCGGTATCCTGCGATCAGTCCAAATCCGATCAGTCCAACACCAACTATCAGAAACAGAATCGTCGCCACGATCATAACAAGCTGTTCATTACCATGACTTGTGGAAATCGCCCTGAACATCTGGTATGCCAGTGTCAGCAGATAAAACCCGGCCATAGCATAAATCGCCAGTCTTGCATTTTTCTTCCATCCGTCATTCTCCGGCATCTTATTCTCGTCCATAACATTTCCCAGCCTTTTCTTTTTATTTTCTTACCAGATATTTTCTCATATCAATTGCACATGCGATCAGAATAATCAGACCTTTGATCACATACTGCATATTCTGACTTACTGCCAGGAACTGCAGTGCAACGAAGATGATTCTCAGAATGAACACCCCTAAAACAACGCCGCTGATCTTACCGGTACCACCTACAAAAGATACACCACCGATTACACAGGCAGCAATCGCATCACACTCGTAGTTCAGACCTGTATTTGCCTGGTTGGAACCGATACGTGCAGATTCAATGAATCCAGTGATACCATACATGCATCCTGCAAGTGTATGTACCAGAATGGTTGTTCTCATAACATTTACACCAGATACATTAGCAGCTTCCGGGTTGGAACCAACTGCGAACATATTCTTTCCAAATGTTGTCTTATTCCACATGAACCACATGAATACAACTACAACACAAGCGTACCATACATAGTTCGGGATCGGAACGCCACGGATCTTTAAGAAACTTCCTGTTACAAAATTCTTAAAGGATTTGTCCAGTCCGGAAAGTGGTTGTCCGTTGCCCTGTTGCTGCTGATCCTGGTTCTGGTCTTTGTCCTGGTTCTTGTCGTCGCCGCCACCGCCGCCGTCCTCGTTGTCGTCTATCAGGCGCTTGGTGTAGGCGTAGTTGTACTTGGCCTGCTGGTCGGCAGGGTTCAGCCGCAGCGACTGTTTGTAGCTTTCGAGCGCCTCCTTGTATTTCTGCTGCTTGAACTGGGCGTTGCCCAGGTTGTAGAACGCTTCGGCACGCTCCCCGTCCGTACGCAGCGAGTCGGCCGCGGCCCTGCGCATCGTCTGCTCGGCCTTGTCGAACCGCTCGGCCTTGTAGAGGGCGTTGCCGAGGTTGTAAGTCGCCTCGAACGATTCCGGTGCGGCCTCCAGCGCCCGCTCGTAACGTTCGATGCTCTTCTCGTAGTTGCCCTTGTTGTATTGCCGGTTGCCGCGCCGCACCTCGCTGCGTTCGGGCATGTTCTGCGCCGAAGCCCCGAGTGCGGCCAGGAGGAATACCACTGTGTATATGAGTTTATACATCTGTCACGCATTTTAGTTTTTCACCGGCTCCTGCCCTTCGGTCTCCTCCTCCGCCTCGGCGACCTTGGTCTCCTCGACGAAATAGTAGGCTTTCAGGTAGTCGGCCTCGTTCTGCTCCGCATCGGGCGTCGCCTTGGCGAACTTCACCAGGTCGGCGTCGCGCAGGATCGCCGTCAGATCCATCCGGGCCTTGTCGGGCAGTTCCTCCGCGCGCATCGCCTCTATGATCTCATCCGAGGTCATCTCCATGGCGCCGAAGCCCCACCGTGCCGCGACGTAGGTGCGCAGGATGTCCGTCAGTGCCGAATAATATTGCTTGTGCTTGTTGTTCTGCCACAGCTTCTGGTGGTGCAGTGCCTCCAGCGCCTTGATCGCCACGACGTGCGGCGGCTGGGGCGGCGAAGGCCTGAACAGGTCGCCGAGGCGTTTGCCGCGGCTCTCCAGGTAACGTTTCAACGCATAGGCCGCCGCCAGCAGCAATACGAGTGCGAGCGCGCCCCATTGGGCGTAACCGCTGACCTCCCCGAAGCGGAACGGCAGGTTCCACTGGGGCTTCACGTCGTAGATCGACTGCGACGTCGAGTCGATCTGGAAGGTCGCCACCTCCAGGTAGAGCGAGTCGCGCGCCCAAAGCGTGTCGACGATGTTCTTGTCGGCATAGAGCACGGCCGGGCGGCCGAGATTCCACTTGCCCTCCTCGAACGCCGCCAGCGTGTAGCGCTTGCGGAGTTTGAGGTGGCGGCCGTCGCGTTCGAGCGTGTCGATCGGATACTCCTTGTGGAGTTCGATGGGGTTCCCCGGCTTGTCCTCGAATTCGGGGAACTGCACCACCTGCACCAGGTCTTTCTCGACGTCGACCACCAGGTCGAAACGGTCGCCGATCATGACGCTGTCGGGCTGGATGTGCGCCGTGACCTGCGGCACGTCGGACTGGGCCCGCGCCGCTGCGCCCGCGAGGAGCAGCGCTATTGCAAAAAGTCGTTTCATCGCTGTTTGAACAGTTTTATCAGTTCCGCCACATAGTCGCCCTCGGTCGAGACCATCGCCGTGTCGATGCGGTTGTGCTTGAGCGTCGATTCGATCTGTGCGCTGCGCTGCCGCCATTTTTCGGCGTAATGCTCCCTCACGGCGCGCGACGAGGTGTCGACCCAGACCTTACGTCCGCTCTCGGCGTCTTTCATCTCGACGATTCCCACGTCCGGCAACTCCGTTTCACGCGGGTCGTAGACGCGTATGCCCACCAGGTCGTGCTTGCCGCCGGCGATCTTCAGCGCGTCGTCCAGCGCCGCCCTGTCCTTCGAGGAGTCCATGAAATCCGAGAGGATGAAGGTCGTGCAGCGTTTCTTGTTGACGTTGGTCAGGAAACGCACCGGCTCCGAGAGCTTCGTCCCCGCCGATTCGGGCCGGAATCCCACCAGCTCGCGGATGATCATCAGGATGTGGCTGCGCCCCTTCTTCGGGGGGATGAACTTCTCGACCTTGTCCGAGAAGAAGATGCAGCCCACCTTGTCGTTGTTCTGTGCGGCGGAAAAAGCCAGCACGGCGGCGATCTCGGTGATGATGTTCTTCTTCAGGCGTTCGGTCGTGCCGAACATGCGCGATGCCGAGACGTCGACCAGAAGCATCATCGTCAGCTCGCGTTCCTCCTCGTAGATCTTGATGTGGGGTTTGCGCGAGCGCGCCGTCACGTTCCAGTCGATGTCCCTCACGTCGTCGCCTGCACGGTACTCCCTGACTTCGGAAAACGACATGCCCCGTCCGCGGAAAGCCGTATGGTACTTTCCGGCGAAAATCTCGTTCGAAAGACCCCGGGTCTTGATCTCGATCTTCCGGACGCGTTTCAGAATATCGTTCTCTGTCTCTTGCATCGTTAGGGTACGATTACGTTGTTGAGGATGTCGGTGATGATCTCTTCCGAGGTGATGTTTTCGGCCTCGGCCTCGTACGTCAGGCCGATGCGGTGGCGCAGCACGTCGTGGCAGACGGCGCGCACGTCTTCGGGGATGACATAGCCGCGGCGGCGGATGAAGGCGTAGGAGCGTGCGGCCTTCGCCAGCGAGATCGACGCACGGGGCGAACCTCCGTATGCGATCAGATTCTGCAGTTTCTGCAGGTTGTATTCCGCCGGCTCGCGCGTGGCGAAGATGATGTCGATGATGTATTTCTCGATCTTCTCGTCCATGTAGACGTCCTCCACGACCTTGCGGGCCTTGATGATGTCCTCGGGCGAGATAACCTTGTTGACCTGAGGCATGCCAGCGCCCGAGAGGTTCATGCGCACGATGTCGCGCTCCTCCTGCTTCTTGGGGTAGGAGATCTTGGCCTTGAGCATGAATCGGTCGACCTGCGCCTCGGGCAGCGGGTAGGTACCCTCCTGCTCCAGGGGGTTCTGCGTGGCCAGCACGAGGAACGGCTGCGGCAGGGGATAGGTGTTGTCGCCGATGGTCACCTGACGCTCCTGCATGGCCTCCAGCAGCGCCGACTGCACTTTGGCCGGGGAGCGGTTGATCTCGTCCGCCAGTACGAAGTTGGCGAAGATCGGACCCTTGCGTACGACGAAATCCTCGTTCTTCTGCGAGTAGATCAGCGTGCCGATCAGGTCGGCGGGCAGCAGGTCGGGGGTGAACTGTATGCGCGAGAAACAGGCGTCGACAGCCTTGGCGAGCGTGGTGATGGCCAGCGTCTTGGCCAGTCCCGGGACGCCTTCCAGAAGGATGTGTCCGTTGGACAGCAGGCCGATCAGCAGGGTGTCCACCAGGTGGCTCTGGCCCACGATGACCTTTCCCATTTCGTTGCGGAGCGTATCGACGAAAACGGATTCGCGTTCGATGCGCTCGTTGAGTTCTTTGATGTTGATGACTTCGCTCATTGTATTTGTCGTGTTATTCTGTTTGTTTTTTCAATTTTGTTTTTCCAACGTTTTTTCATCGAAATTATTGCAAATTTAATAAAATAAAACGGGTAAAACAGTCCGGTTTCATCGGTTTTTTTCTATCTTGTTATCTGTTAACCCTTAATCCCGATTTTCTATGAGTAATCTCATAAGCAGGAGGGTCGATAAATCTCTCCTTTTGCATTGCAACTGGGGTTGGGATGGAAAGTACGACGGATACTTTGCCAGCAAAGCTTTCGATGCAGTGAAAGGGTGTTATTTGGCAGACGATAACGCTGCCGTTTCGCAGACGCGAGGTGCGAACACGAAGAATTACACTTGGTGGTTCCGGATCGTTACTTATAATAAACCGTAGCGATTATGAAAAAACTTGTTCTTCTACTGTGTGTTTTGTCGGCTGTCGGTTGCGTCAAATCGTATGAGGATTATTACACCCGTTCATTTGTACTTTCATATGGGAATATGAGGGGAATATCCGTTGCTATGACAGATTTCGGATTGGGGTATTCTGTCGATTTTGTTGGCGAGGGCGAATGGGATATAGCTATGAGCGGTAAAAAGAAGGATTTCTATAATCAATTGTGCGAAAAACACAACGATGTATCTTATAATCGTCGGGTTCGGGTTTATTTTTATGATCAGGGACTCAACCCGCGGTGTTTCCGGGATTTCGTCAATCTGGAGGTGTGGAGTTCCGCGGACTGGGATGCCGAACATCCTGCGGGGACGTCGCTCAACGATCTGGCCCGCTTTTCCAGCAATACGCCCTGGCCCTATATTCAGAGCGGCTATACGCAAAAATACCATGAACAACTGAACGGTGAATATTATCCCGTCGATAAATTGATTTCCGAACTCACCCCGGATGATATGACGCTTTTGCCCAGAGGGGGTTTTTATTTTCGGTTTGTCACCCGGCCGGCGCAGCCCGGAAAGCATACGCTTTTCGTGCGCCTGACAGCCGATGACGGAAAGGTGTTCGAGGCGAGTTGCGACGTGGAGTTTCAATAAGCGTGTCGTTGCTGTCGGGGACTGATTTCAGCGTGGGTTTTCATGTCCGCCATTTTGCGGCGCGGCGGTAAAATTTTCCGAAATCGGCGGAACTTTGTCCGAAGGGCGTGCAAAAAAGTATTAACTTTGCGGTCATGGAATCCAAAGAATCGCCGATATTACAAGGTCTGAACCCCGCCCAGCGGGATGCCGTGGTCAATTACGACTCGCCGTCGCTCATCATCGCGGGCGCGGGGTCGGGCAAGACCCGCGTGCTGACCTCGCGCATCGCATACATGATCGAGCAGGGCATTAAGCCCTGGAACATTCTGGCTCTGACCTTTACGAACAAGGCCGCCGAGTCGATGCGCGAACGCATCGCGCAGATGCTGCCCGACAACCGCAGCCGCTATATCCGCATGGGTACGTTCCACTCGGTCTTTTCGCGCATCC
>OGIE01005486.1_pt1 | contig 10673 bp, 6 predicted proteins | sample 1571581 | NCBI WGS metagenome assembly OGIE01 (sample SAMEA2582021, study PRJEB24529) | metagenome | biome: Human gut stool | place: China | collected 2011
CCGTCCTCATCGGCTCGTTCTCCACAGATGAGATGGGTCAGATCCGCCTGACCGACCTCCAGCCGGGAACCTATCTGGTAAAGGAGGTGTCCACCAGTGCAGGCTATGTGCTGGACAGCACACCGCAGCAGATCGAACTGACCGCAGGCGGTGGTATCAAAACGCTGACTTTCTTCAATACCGTCAAGCCCGGTATCCACATCATCAAGGTGGACAGCCGCACGATGGAGCCGCTGGCCAATGTCAAGTTCCGCATTTCTCTGGTGGGCGGTACTTTCTCCAAGGAATATGTGACCGACAAGAACGGCGAGATCGACCTGACCGCGCTGGAGCCGGGCGCGTACACCGTGGAGGAGATCACCGCGCCGAATGGCTATCTGATGGACGAAGCAAAGCGCATCATCCAGATCAACGCCGGAGAAAACGCCCGCTTCGTGTTCACCAACACGGAGAAGCCGGTTCTGTCCGTAGTGAAATACGACGCAGAGAATGACAGCTATCTTGCTGGTGCAACCTTCCGCATTGCAAAGATCGAGGACGGCAGTCACTACCTCGACCGCGTGACCGACACCAACGGGCGCATTTCCATATCTGATTTGGAACCGGGCGTGTACTCAGTCAAGGAGATCGCAGCGCCCAGCGGCTATGTGCTGAACGGTGCCGAATACCATGTGGAACTGTTCCCCGGCAAGGACAGCACGCTGGTGGTGAACAACGAGAAGAAGCCCAACCTCAAAATTGTAAAAACCGATGCTGTGACCGGCGCACCGCTCTCTGGTGTAACTTTTACCGTCAACAAGGCGGACAGCAGCACGCTCACCGCCGTCAAGACCGACGCCAACGGCGAGGCTCTGCTCACTGCCCTTGACCCCGGCGTGTATGTGGTGCGTGAAACCAGTGTGCCGGACGGCTACCTTCTGGACGGTGAACCGCAGACCATCACCCTCGTTCCCAACAAAACCGGCACGGTGCGTTTCCACAATTATCCCAAGCCTACGCTAACCATTGACAAGGTGGACAGCATCACCAAAGACCCTATCAAAGGCGCAAAGTTCCACATCACCTATGCCAGCAACAACAGCTTTACCGGCGAGTTGAACGACCTCGGCACTTATTTCACCGATGAAAAAGGTCAGATCAAACTCACCAAGCTACGCGACGGCTGGTATCGTGTGACCGAAGTGGAACCGGCAGCGGGCTACGCCATCAAAGACCCGGCCACGCAGGACTGTTTCATTCAGGCAGGCACCGGTAAGACGCTGACCTTTGAGAACACGCCGCTTTCGGCGCTCATCATCAAAAAGGTGGACGCAGACAGCAGCGCTATGCTGCAAGGCGCGAAGTTCCGTGTACGTTATCTGGGCGGGACCTCTGGCACCGGCGGTACGGTCATCGGAGAATACACCACCTCGGTCAACGGCACTATCGTTATCACCGGACTGAAAGCCGGAACCTATATCGTGGAGGAAACCAAGGCTCCCGCAGGCTATGAGATCGACGACACGCCGCAGACCGTCTATCTCTCCGGTAAGGAGCAGGATGTGGTGACAGTAGAGTTTTCCAACGGCAAACACGGCAATCTTATTATCGACAAGATCGACAGCGTGACTAAGCAGCCGCTTCCCGGCGCGCAGTTCAAGATCACGACCTCAGATGGTTCGTTTGTCGGAAACTACGGCGGCGCCGTCACTTCCAACGGCATTTACACCACGGACAGCAACGGCCAGATCAAGTTGGTCAACCTCAAACCGGATACCTATGTGGTAACGGAGATCAAGGCTCCGGACGGTTATGTACTGGACAGCACCTCGCAGACCGTCAAGGTTGACCGAAACGACACGCAGACACTGACCTTTACCAACACACCTATCGGCGGCGGCCAGATCATCAAGGTGGATGCGGACAGCGGCAAGCGCATCAAGGGTGTGCAGTTTGAGATCGCTAAGATGAACGGCGAGCGCATCGGCACCTACACCACCGACAGCAACGGCGTTATCACGCTCCCGCAGCTTGCGGACGGCTGGTACACCGCCACCGAGATCAAAGCGGCTAAAGGCTATCTGCTGGATACGACACCCCACAATTTTGAGGTGAAAGCCGGAAAGACGACCTCACTGACCGTTGAAAACACGCAGGCAAGCTCTATCCTAATCCATAAAGTAGACAGCGTGACGGGTAAAGGCATTTACGGTGTGACATTCCTTGTGTCGGACAGCAAGGGCAATCCCATCGGCCAGTACACCTCCGACCAGAACGGCTATGTCTACATCGACAAGACGCTGACGGACGGAAAGTATCTGGTGCGGGAAATCCAGGCGGCGGACGGTTATGTGCTGGACACCACGGTTCGCACCTTCTATGTGGAATATGGCGGTACTTCTACGATTACTTGGAAAAACACACCCATGATGGGGCAGATCCAAATCACGAAAAAATCCGCAGATGATAACCCATTCAATGCACTTGCGGCCGGAACTCTTTTGCCCGGTGCGACCTTTGAAATTTATAATCGTGCCGGTGATTTGGTAAATACAGTTGTTACTGATAAGAACGGTGTTGCAAAATCGGATACCCTGCCTTTGGGCCGCTACACCATCCGCGAAACCAAAGCACCCATGTTTTACAGTGCGGCGGCTCAGCCTATCGAAGCAGAAATTGAATTTTCCGGACAGATCGTCCGCATTGAGGTGCTAAATCAGAGCGTATACACCAATGTTTCGGTCAGCAAACGTGGCTACAAACAGGTCACGCCGTCCCAGACCATCCGCTACGACTTCAAGAACATCGCCAACAACTCCACCGTGCCGCTGAACAGCTTCTACTGGCGCGACACACTGCCGACTTCGGCGGTACGCCTGACCAAGATCATTACCGGCACATGGAACCAGAAACTCAGTTATAAGGTGGTCTACAAGACCAATCTGCATGACTACCGCACACTGGCGGACAACCTCTCCACCATGAAAAACTATTCGCTGGACGCTTCGCCTGCGGCACTGGGACTGGCATCCAACGAGTATGTGACTGACTTCATGTTTGTTTTCGGCACAGTCAAGGCTGGTTTTGCACAGGTGGACGCACCCTATATTCTCTGCTGGACAAACAGCTGGCTGAACAACGGCTATCAGTTTGCAAACCGCACCGATGTAGGCGGCCTGCACGGCGGACAGTGGATTATGGCGACAGACCGCTGGGTAACAACGGTCTACAAGCCGGGTGTTACTACTTTGCCTAAGACCGGCTACTAAGCCGTGAAGCGCGATTCCAACGGAAGCGCCGTCCTGCTTTGGGCGGCGCTTGCCGTTTTCGTAGTCTGGCTGGCGCTGTTGGGCGGTGGGTGCTGTGGTGAAAATGTTGGCCTGTTTGAATGGTTAAATAACTTTTCTGCCGCATTGGAAACCCCGTTTTCCATCCACATTACGCCGTACACAAAGAAATTTGTGCTAATTGCGTTGGCGTTTTATGGCTTTGCCGTGGCGTGGTACTACTCCGAAAAGGGCAACCGCCGTCCGGGTGAAGAACACGGCTCCGCCTACTGGGGCCGTCCGAAAGAAGTGTGCGCCCACTTCCGAACCAAGAAGAACGACCGCTATCTGCTCATTTCCAAGCATATCCGTATCAGCATGAATGTCCGGGCACTGCCGCCGCAGCATCAAGTGAACGCAAACATTCTGGTGATTGGCGGCTCCGGCGCAGGCAAGACACGCTTTTTCATCAAGCCTAATCTCATGCAGGCGGAATGTTCCTACATCGTATGTGACCCAAAGGGCGAAACCTACCGCGCTGTGGGCGGTCTGCTTGAGAAGATGGGCTACGAGGTGACGATTTTCAACCTCATCGACATGAAGCAGTCCGACTGCTACAACCCTTTTGCCTACCTGCACACAGATATTGACGCCTTTCGGCTCATCAACACGCTGATCCAGAACACCACACCGCAGAAGTCGCAAACCTCTGACCCGTTCTGGGACAAGGCGGAAACAGCGTTCCTTTCGGCGCTGATTTTGTACCTGTTCCACGAAGCCCCGGAAAGCGAGCGCAACTTCGGCACGCTGATGTACATGGTCATCAACGCCGAGGCTCGTGAGGAGGACGAAAGCTACCGCAGTCCGGTGGATCTGCTGTTCGACGATTTAGAGCGTGTGGACGAGGATCACATCGCAGTGAAGAACTGGAAGGTGTTCAAGCAGGCCGGACCGAAAACCGCAAAATCCATTCTGGTATCTGCATCCACCCGACTGGCGGCGTTCAACACGGAAGAAATGGCGCACCTGACCAGCCGCGATGACCTGTCGCTCGGCACACTGGGCGACCGCAAGCGCGTCATTTTCGCCGTTATTCCCGATGAGGATATCACTTTCAACTATCTTGTGGGTCTGATGTACTCGCAGGCATTCCGCGAACTGTACCATGCCGCAGACAATAAATACGGCGGCAGACTGCCGGTTCCGGTGCGCGTGCTGATGGACGAGTTCGCCAATGTCGCACTGCCGGAGGACTTTGAACGCGTGCTGGCGACCTGCCGCAGCCGTGAAATCTCCATCAACATCGTCATTCAGAATATGGCGCAGCTCAAGAAGCTGTTCAAGGACAGCTGGGAGAATGTGACCGGCAACTGTGACACACTGCTCTATCTGGGCGGCAACGAGGCCAGCACCCACGAATACATTTCTAAGCTGTTGGGCAAGGCCACCATCGACACCCGCACACGCGGCGTGACAAAAGGACGCAGCGGCTCCAGCAGTACCAATTACCAGAACGCAGGCCGCGAACTGCTCATGCCGGACGAGGTGCGGATGCTGGATAACCGCAAGGCGCTCATCTTTATTCGCGGTGAACGCCCGGTGATGGACGATAAGTATCCTATCCAGAAGCATCCGAACTACCGATTAACCGCTGACGGCGGAAAGCCGCCCTATCAAAAGAAGTTTGACATCCCCAGCTATAAGCAGAACGACCTGCCGCATGAGATCAACATCGAAAATCTTGAAATCTTGGAGGAAACCGAACATGAAGAAGAAACCCACTCTGAACCCCACCGATCGGACGCGCAAGGCAAAACAGCGTTACTTCGCCGCTGTGCTGACCTGCGTGCTGGCCTGCGCCGTCTGTACGCCCGCTTTCGCCGCAGGTGAAGATCCGCTGACCGCTATCAACAACCTGTCTACCTTCGTCTTTTCCGCTATCAAGGCCATTGGCGTGATCCTTCTGGGCTGGGGCGTAGTGCAGATTGGCCTGAGCTTGCAGTCCCACGATCCCTCACAGCGCAGCACCGGCTTTCTGACCTTTTTCGGCGGTCTGGTCATTGCGTTCGCAAAGGAAATTCTCGACCTGATTTTGAAGTAAACTGCATGAACTACAACAGCCGCCTGTTCCCAGTGAAGCAGGCGGCTGTCCTTTTCGGAGGTGATATATTTGGACGATAACTGGATCGTAGAAAACTTAGAGGGTGCCTTTGCCACATGGAACTCGAAGCTGACCGAGATATGGTCACTGGTGAGCGAAACGCCGCAGCACTTCAAGAACGGTGCGATTTGGGCGGTATGCCAGAACATCAACACCGCATTGCAGGCCATCGGCTATGGACTGCTGATTTTGTTCTTTGCTATCAGCATTTTCCGCAGTACAGCGAATTTTCAGGACTTCCGCAGACCAGAACAGGCATTGCGGCACTTTATCCGCTTCGTGGCGGCAAAAACCGCCGTGACCTACGGCATGGACATTATGACCACGCTTTTTACCATCTGCGGCGGTATCGTCAGCACGGTGGCGGGCAATCTCGGAAATCTCACAGGCGCATCTGTGACGCTCCCAGAGGAAATCAAGACTGCCATTGACGAGGTAGGCTTTCTGGCGAGTATCCCGCTGTGGCTGGTGACGATTTTAGGCAGCGTGTTCATCACGGCACTGTCTTTCGTGATGATAATGACCGTGTACAGCCGTTTCTTTCGGCTCTATATGTACACGGCGCTTGCGCCTATCCCACTGTCCACCTTTGCAGGCGATGTGACCTCGAATACCGGACGCACCTTTATCAAAAGTTACCTCGGCGTGTGCATGGAGGGCGCAGTCATTGTACTGGCCTGCATGATATTTGCCGCCTTTACCGGCGGCGGCGCACCGGGTATCGCAGACCCGGACGCTTCGGCGGTGACGATGGTGTGGAGCTATCTGGCGGAAACTATCTTCAATATGCTGGTGCTCGTAGGGCTGGTAAAGGGCGCAGACCGCATTGTGAAAGAGATGATGGCACTGTAAATTGTCCGTTTTTTCGGACAGAAGTTTTACTATGATTTTATCAGAACAGCAAAGCTGATTTTTTGCACGAAACCCCAGACTGCGTTACACTGGTACCATCAAGGAGGTGCTGACCATGTTCAGACAAATTATTTTCCCCATCTTATTTTTTCTGCTGCTCCCGTTGTGGTTCAAGCTGCTCATCAAGCTGAGGCTGGGGCCTGCGCTGGTTTATGTGATCCTCGGCAACACCGTCTGGCTGGACTGGGCGGCACACCACACGTCGCTGGCGGATGGTATCCTGTTCGCCATTCTCGGTGTAACGGCACTAAGCTGGCTCGTGACCTTTTACCGCAAAATCCGTGACCATCAAATCGAATAAACCCTGTGAGGAGTGCAAACGCACTCCTCTTTTTCTTGGAGGTGACTATGGAAATCCGTATCAATCGTGAAGTGCGAAATTATCACGAATCCATCTTTTTCGGACTGTCTGCACGACAGTTCGGCTGCTCCCTCGGCGCTGTTGCAGTTGCCGTGGGAGCTTATTTTTTGCTCAAAGACCCCATCGGAAAGGAAAACGCAAGCTGGCTGTGTATGCTCTGTGCCGCGCCGCTGGCGGTCGCTGGATTTTTCAAATACAACGGTCTTTCCTTTGAGCGGCTGCTTTGGGCGATGTTCAAGACCCACATCCTGTGTGCCGGACGGCGGCTGTATAAGAGCGAAAACCTGTATGACCAACTTCTGCACATTCCAGAAAAGAAAGTGAGGAAACGCAAGTGAAGAAATTCGGACGAAAGAAAGAGCGTGCTTCGGTGCGTCTGCCTAAGACGGCCCAGCAGTCTATTCCCATCCGCCGTATCCACCGGGACGGTATCTGGGAGGTAGACGGCAAGTTCAGCCGCTGCTGGCGTTTTACCGACATCAATTATGCCGTAGCGGACGAGGAAGATAAAAAGGAAATGCTCATCCAGTATTGTGCACTGGAAAAGGCGTTGCCGACGGACGCGATCACGAAAATCTCTATCGTCAACAAGCGGCTGAATCCGCTGGAATTTCAGAAAGAAATGCTCATGCCGTCCAAGCAGGACGGGCGCGACGATTACCGTAAGGAATACAACCGTATGCTGCTCGATAAAGCCGCCGAAGGCAACGGCATCGTGCAGGAGCGGTACATCACGGTTTCCGTGGAGCGCCGCAGCATTGAGGAGGCGCGCAGCTTCTTTGCCCGTGTGGGCAGCGATTTGTCCGCCAACATGAAAAAGCTGAACTCCAAGCTGTACGAACTGGACAACAAGGAGCGGCTGGGTATCCTGCATGACTTTTTCCGCATCGGTGAGGAGGATTCATTCCGCTTTGACTTCGATACCGTAGCAAAGCGCGGCCATTCGTTCAAGGACTCCATCTGCCCGGACAGCATCCAGTTCCATTCTAACTACTTCGAGCTTTCCGACAACAAGGTGGGCCGGGTGCTGTTCCTCAAGGACTATCCGGCCTATCTGGAGGACAGCTTTGTAAAGGAACTGACCGAACTCAACCGCAATCTGATTTTGTCCATCGACATCCAGCCTATTCCCACGGATAAGGCGCTGAAAGAGATACAGAACCAGTCCCTTGCGGTGGAAACCGACATTACCCGTTGGCAGAACAAGCAGAACCAGAACAACAATTTTTCCGCCATTCCGCCCATGCAGCTTACCGATGCACGGGACACGATGCGTTCCATGCTGGACGATCTGACCATGCGCGACCAGCGCATGACTCTGTGCGTGATGACCCTCGTTCATGTGGCGGACAGCAAAGCACAGCTTGACGCTGACACCGACACCATCCGCAGCATTGCAGGCGGCAAGAACTGTGAAATGAGCGTGCTGACCTACCAGCAGGAGGATGCGCTGAACACCGTTTTGCCTTACGGTCTGCGGCGAATTGACATCTTGCGGACACTGACCACCGAGAGCGCCGCCGGTCTGGTGCCGTTTTCTTCGCAGGAGATTCGACACCGCGGTGGCGTGTACTACGGTGTGAACGCCACCAGCCGCAACCTGATCGTCTGCGACCGACGACAGCTTTTGAACAGCAACGGTTTTATTCTGGGCGTGTCCGGTTCGGGCAAGTCCTTTGCGGCCAAGGAAGAGATCACATCTATCGCGCTTTCTACCGACGACGATATTATCATCGTTGACCCGGAGCGTGAATATGGGGAGCTGGTACGGGCATTGGGCGGCGAGGTTATCACCATCTCTGCCTCTGATCCAAACGGCTGCCACATCAACGCGCTGGACTTGTCCGAGGGGTATGGCGACGGCAGGGAGCCGTTGGTGATGAAGTCTGAGTTTATCATGTCGCTGTATGAGCAGCTCATGGGCTCGGATAAGATCGAGCCGCAGGAGAAGTCCATCATTGACCGCAGCGTGGGCAACATCTACCGGGAGTATATCAAGAATTTCCAAGGTCAGCCGCCTACGCTGAAAGACCTCTATGACGATTTGATGAAGCAGGTCAACCCGGAGGCGCACCGGATCGCGCTGGCACTGGAGCTGTTCACGGTGGGCAGTCTGAATGTTTTTTCCCACCAGACCAATATCAACACAAAAAGCCGTATCCTCTGCTTTGACATTCAGGACTTGGGTGAAAATCTGAAATCTGTGGGCTTGCTGGTGATGCTGGACGCCATCTATAACCGCGTCATTCAAAACCGCAAGGCGGGGAAATACACCCATGTCTACATCGACGAGATCTATCTGTTTTTCGCCAATGGGAGCGGCAGCGGACGCAGCATCAACAATTACAGCAGCGAATTTCTCTACAAGTGCTGGAAGCGCTTCCGTAAATACGGCGCGACGCTCACCGGCATTACACAGAATGTGGAGGAATGTCTGCTGTCCAATAAGGCGCGTATGATGTTCGCAAACTCCGAGTTTCTGCTGATGCTCAATCAGGCCACCACCGACCGGGAGCAGCTTGCCAGACTGCTGGGTGCATCGGATACGCAGATGAGCTATGTGGACAATGCCCCGGCTGGCCACGGGCTCATCAAGGTGGGCGGAGCCATTGTGCCTTTCGCCAATGAGCTGCCCAAAAATACGGAACTGTACCGCTTAATGTCAACACGCCCCGGTGAAGACTGATGCCATGCGGGACTTGAAAATTAAACCCGGCATGGACACGCCAAAGGCAAAGTTGAAGAACCCCGCGCCAAAAGACGCGGATTCCCTTCTGAAACAGCACATGGACAAACGGCAGCGGGAAAAGGAGCCGGAAAGCCGCGACCCCGTCCGCTACGCCACCGACCGCGTGGAGAAAAATATGCGCCGTGGCGCGGCTGGGGCGACGGATACCTCGCGACGCATGATAAAGCACTACCGAGGAAAGCTGCGACAGAGTAAAGAAAATGTGGTGGGAGGTCACAGCGCGCCAGATAGGGCGATTGGTTCGGAAAGTGTTTTCATCGACACACCGATGGAATATGCCTTTTCTCCGGTAGAAACCGCTGCACGAAATGAAGTCGGAAACCGGACCATTTCTCCGCAAAATTGCGGAGGTCCAAAAAGCGCAGATGCCGCCCCGCAGGAGCGTGGGCGGCAGAAAGCTGCGCGGGACGCGAAAACCGCCTATCGGCGGAACCTTGCCGAGAAAAGAACAGCGGAGCGGCACATAGTACCTCCACCGTCTAACCGTGGAGGCACAACGACCCCTCCACATAAAAGCAATCAGGGCGCATCGGTCAAGGACGGTCCTGCCCCAAAGAGCGGACAGGCCATGACCAAGGCCACGCGCACCATGCGTGTTCGACCAACTGACCACGCAGCGCCGAACAATGCAATTATCACGCGCCGCGCAAGGGCGGCGGCGCAGAGAAAGTCACAGCGGGCGATGCTTCAGGATTCTGCAAAGAACGGCGGAAATGCCGCAAAGAAGCTGAGTGGAACAGCGGTGCAGGCGATAAAGGCCGTGGGCCGGGGTGTGGCATCTGCGGTCAACTCCCTCCTGACCGCAGGCGGCGGTGCGGTGGTGCTGGTGCTGCTCCTGACGGTGATCCTTGTGGCGGCAATCGTGGCATCACCCTTCGGCATCCTCTTTTCCAACGAAAGCCGGGAGGCGGGCGTTGTGCCGCTCTCCGCTGCGGTAGCGCCGGTCAATTATGAGTACAACGAGCGGTTGGAGGAATTGCAAACAGCGGACAGCTACGACTCCATCTCCGTGACCGGGCAGTCTGCCGATTGGATCGAGGTGCTGGCGGTGTTCGCGGTGAAGGTGGCAGGCAGTAACGATGCGGACGCCGCGGACGTGGCCACCATGGATGCCGACCGCATTGCCTGCCTGAAAGCAGTCTTTTGGGACATGACCGTAATCAAAACGGAGGTGGAAACGATCAACCACCCCGGCAGCGGTGATGACGATGGCTGGACGGAGCGAAACCTCTATATCACCATTAC
>OGIE01005487.1_pt1 | contig 10672 bp, 7 predicted proteins | sample 1571581 | NCBI WGS metagenome assembly OGIE01 (sample SAMEA2582021, study PRJEB24529) | metagenome | biome: Human gut stool | place: China | collected 2011
TACTACCCTGGATGCTGCATCAAAGTAATACCAGTTTCCCTTCACATCCTGATACCACTCTGAAACATACAGACTTCCATTTGCACGCGCACGGCATGTAACCAGATTGCATACAGCTTCGCCATTTGCAAGCATCTTTCCATCGTTATCAAATGCATAGTAGGCACCATTGATCTTTCGAATCTCATTTGTGACCAGACCGCCATCCTCTGCATAATAATAATCGCTTCCGGCAAGAACCCAGCCGTTCTTTGGAATTGGTGTCAGACATCCACTTGCATCGGCCACATACCATTTTCCATTTACATTGACAACAGTTGATGTCGCCATATTTTCATTTATAAAATAATATTTTCATCCAGCCATTATTTTCCAGTTTTATTACAATTCCTTCGCTGTCACTATAATAGTTTTCTCCATCCACTTTGAACGCTATATTTCGATACAGACTTCCATCATATTCATTAAAGTAGTATGATTTTCCGTGTACTGTTCGAAACCCCGTATATGCCTTTCCACCTTCTCCGTAGTAATACCTATAATAATTGTCATTCTCTGGAATGTACCATTCATTTACATAGAGAGTTCCATCTGCTTTTGTGCGATATCTTGCAATACCTGTGACAGATTTTTTATTCATATCAGCCAATCCATATTCCATCTTCTCCAAAATAATAAATTACCCCATTGATCATTTTGATTCCTGTGCAAACAGTACCATTATCCTGTATGTAAATATAGCCATTACTTAACAATCTCCATCCTTTTTGTGTCACAATTGCTCCGTTTGAATTAACGTAACGAAGACCATTTTCTTTTACGATTGTATCTGCATACATTTTACCATCACTTGCAAAAATATATTCAATACCATTTACTGTAGCTCTTCCGGTCGTGACTCTTTGTCCTTTCATAAAATACCAATCATTTTCTTCTTTTGCATAATACCACCCATTTTCACAGCCTCTTATTCCTCTATAAGCTCCATTTTGATCAAAATAACACAGCCTTCCATTAATCACGCGATACCCTGTACACATCACACCAAGTCTTCCATAATTTATTTTGTCAGTTGTTTTCTCTGCAAAACAATCTTCTTCTGTCAAAAAATAGTATCGTTCCGTTCCAATCATAGCCCATCCTGTGATGTATTCTGATTTCGAATTTAAATAATACCATTTTCCATCCAACAGCCTCCAACCAGTACCAGACAATCTAATTCCATCTTCTCCATAACAATACTCTGACAAATTTGCTGTACTCGCTGTGTTTTTCATCATTATGCCATTTTCAAAACAATACTCTTTTCCATCTATCTCTGCTTTACCATTCAAAAGATTTGCGCCATATTTATAATACCACTCACCATTTATAAGATTCCATCCCAATTTCATATCATTAGATGAACCTATATATATTCCATCTGCATCAAATAAATCAGCTGTTCCGCTTTCCTGATAAACCAGACCTGTATCCTTATTAATTCCTTCAAAATAATATTTTTTTCCATCTATTTCAAGCCATTCATTTTCTGCCAACGTACCATCTTCTTTTGCATAACTACTTCCCCCATTTACCCATCTGTTTTTTTGACGAACTCCATATCCATCCACAAAAAAATGTTTTTCTCCATCAACTCCAATCACTTTTTCTCGCTGCATACAGCCATTATCAACGAAATACTCACCTACCCAACCGCTATAAGGTTCTCCATCTACATAGTAGTAGTACTCACCTCCATAACAGCTCCAGCCTTCAGCTAAAATAGTTGTGATGGTAACTGAACCATTTTCATCTGCAATAATCAATTTCCCGTCCACTATTTTATCACCAATCAGCATAGTGTAATCTGACTCATCAAAATAATATTGGACACCATTAATCACTTGAAAACCTGTACAAATCTGTGCAGTAACAGGATCCGCATAGTACCACGAACCAGCTTTAAAAATCCACCCTACCATACACCATCCGCCTTCGCTGTACCATCTTCCTTCAAACTGCTCATTTTTTCGCATTATTCCCTGACTGTCAAATGTATATCTAGCCCCATCCGATGTCTGAAAATCTGTATCTGTCAACATTTCTCCGTCTTTAATATAGTAATAATTTCCATTCAGTAAATTCCAGCCTTCCTTATTGATTGTGCCTTGTTGATATCCGTCTAAATCATAAAGTGTATAGCCGTTCTCAGTCTTAATCATGCCAGTTTTCATGATTCCATTACTGTCAAAATGATAACAGGTTCCATTTATCATTACATCGCCAACTGCAAGTTTTCCTGATGCAGTAGCATAGTACCAAACTCCTGATGATGTATAGATCCATTCTTCGGAATACATAATTCCATATTCATCAAATCCATAGTATCCATCATCAATCCACATTATACAATTTTTCATTCTATTTTCGTCTAATACATAATGATATCCTGCCTCATCCAATTCCCATCCATCTGAACACACTGGTTTAAATTGCTGAATGCTATTTCCATCTTCTCCATCACATTCTAAAAAATCTGTATCATCGATCACATCATTTAAATTTTCTTCTTCGTTTGTAGCAATCATATTTAATTCTTCATTTGTTTCCTCTTCAAAAGGCTCAGTATCTTCTGCTAATGTTTCTTCTTCCATTATTTCTGATGTTACAAATTCATCCATTACTTCATCTGCCATAGGTTCCTGCATTGTCACTAACGTGGTAACTACTATCACTTTAATATATATTGCAGCTTTCAACAATTTTCTTACCATCATAAAAACTCCCTCCATTTTTGATTCAAAATTTTTATCTCTCACTCGACATATATTGTAATATACATGGCAAATGGCAACACAATATTTTTTTTCGGCATTAAATGTCCTTGTAAGTAAGCGATTTCATCAGGCAATATTTTTAGCCCCCCTATATCTGTAACAGACTTTTCCTTATTTTTGCCACACATGGACGAATTGTTTTTTTATTAAAAGTTTCATGTTAAAGTTAAAATAGTAAGCTGCGATTTATAATGCCCTCACGGGCTGCTGTGCAGAAGATTTTTTCCTCTGCACAACATTTTATTTTTTTATAAATGTGTTTCAAATATCAAGTATCATTCAGAATAAATAGTAATTATCATTCAGAAATCCATACACCATTCTCATCAAACTCATACCAGACATTATTGATAACGGTTCTTTCTGATGTTAAAGCTCTGCCACCTCTGATATAGTACCATTTTCCATCTGCCTGATACCAACCAATTTTTACAATACCATTGCCGTCACGGTACTGCCCAATCATATTCCACATTCTGGCAGACATAGTTATAGATTGCAAATATTTTACTGTAATCATCCTTTCCATCTAAATCAAGATACTGAATAATTTCTTCTACTTTATCTGCAAGCTCTTTATTCTGATCTTCTGTCGGCATACTAAATATCTGTGGTTTCAAAATTTGTTATTCTGTCAATACCTTTGACAATGCATTCTCCGCCGCAAACGCCGGACTTTGTGATGATATAAGAATAGTAAGTCCCATAATACCGATCATTTCTTTTAAAAATCTCTTCATATTCTTTCCCTTCCTCTATATGTTTTTTCTTTTATTTACTTCCGTCAACGTTCTATCTTTCTTTCAGTATACGTTCTCACATATATTTTTTCAATACGTGTGACAGCTTTTCACTTATTTCTGTCACACAACTTTTGTCCCTATTTAAAAAAGCCAGGCAGCATCTTTTGCCACCCAGCTTTTTCATTTAAAACTTAGATTTGATTATCAATCGCATTTTTTCATTTTCTTTTACCATCACTTCGATGATTGATTATCAAATTAGGCAATTAAAATTCCATTTGCACTAAAGTAATAGGTAACACCATCAATTACCTGTACTCCTGTGCATACAGTTCCGTTTGCTTGAATGTATACATATCCATCAGATGTTAAAAGCCAACCCTGTGTTGTCACAACTACACCATCTGCATTGACATAACGCAGACCATTACTATTTGCAACTGTATTTGCATACATCTTTCCATCAGGACCTAAGATATAGTTTGCTCCATTTACAGAAATCATTCCGGTAGAAACGATTCCGCCCTTCATAAAATACCAGATACCATTTGCATTGTACCAGCCATCCTTTGGTCCACATACACCCTGGCATACACCGTCCTGATCAAAATAGTACAGCTTATGATTAATCACACGATATCCAGTGCACATAATTCCGACTTCATCCAGATTAATATCACCCCAATAAGCTTCATATGAATACTCAGAACCAGGCATGAAATAATACATCTTTCCATCAATTCTTGCCCAGTACTTTATATACTGTGATCTATTATTCAGATAATACCAATTTCCATTGATAGATTTCCATCCTGCACCAGTGAGCATTGCTCCATCTGCGCCATAGCAGTAATCAAAATACCCATCAAAGACACCATCCTTACTTGCCATATTGGTCATCATTTTTCCATCCTTGAAATAGTAGGTGCTTCCATTAATCTCCATTTTTCCAGATGCCAGTCTGCTTCCTACCTGATAGTAATATTCGCCCTGAATCAAATTCCAGCCATCATGTAAATCTGCAGTACTCACATAACCGCCATCCTCATCTAGTACATAAACATGACCATTCAAATAGAAATTCTCTGTTTTCTTTTCTGTACCGCTGAAATAATAGTCCTTACTTCCAATAGTCAGCCATTCATCCTCTGCCAGTGTACCATCTGCCTTTGCATAGCTACTTCCATTATTAACCCAGGAATTTGTCTGGTAAACACCATACTCATTTACCCAATACTGGTTTCCACTCTGATCAACAACAGCTGTATCGCGCAGCATCAGTCCATTGCTTACATAATATGCGCCAACCCAGCCGGTATATGACTTTCCATTCTGATAGTAATAATACTCACCATCGCAGCGACTCCAGCCATCTGCTGCAATCTCACTTACTGTAACAGCTCCCGATGCGTCTGTCGTCAGGATTTTTCCATCGACAACCTTTTCACCAACTAACATTGCACCAGTGTCCTCGTCAAAGTAATACTCGACTCCATTAATTGTCTGGAAACCTTTGTACAGCTGTGCAGTCCGCAAATCTGCATAATACCAGGTTCCAGCCTTTAAAATCCAACCAGTATACGCCCAGCCGCCTTCGCTAAGCCAGCGATTCCATTCATACTTGTTCTTTACCATTCTTCCCTGATAATCAAATACATACCATGCACCATCTGGTGTCTGATAATCCGTTCCTTTTACCAAAAAACCATTTGCCAGATAATAATAATTTCCATCGACCAGATTCCATCCCTCTGAATCAATTGTTCCAATTACTTCTCCGTCATCTCCATAAAGTGTGTATCCATTTTCCGTTTTATTGACCTCTGTCTTCAAGCTTCCATCTTCGTTAAAATGATACAGCGTTCCATTAATCCATGTATCGCCAGTCGCAAGTTCTCCAGATGCATACGCATAATGCCAGATACCACTGTAAACCCATCCATTTGCTGCCATGATTCCATCGGAATAGAAGTAATATCGTTTATTTTCAATCGTTACAGAACCATTACTTTCCATGATGCCAGTATTTCCAAAATAGTACCAGTTTCCGTCAATATACTGCCATGTACTCTTGAGGATTTTTCCATCACGCACATAGCACATTGGACCACCATCTACTATATTATAAAAACCATCTACACATTGAATTACATAACCATTTTCATCAACCGCATATACATCACCGCTGTCACCATCACTAAAGAACGGCTGGTTTACTACCATTACCGGATTCATTTTATATGTATGGCCACCGTCATTTAAAAGGCCAATATACAAACTGCCATCCTCATTTACATAATACCAATAGCCCTTCTGCCAATACCAGCCTTTTGTCAGGACACGTGCACCACTTGCATCAGCAAGATACCAATTTCCGTCTATATAATACGTGTCGCTTGCTATCATTCCATCGCCGCCAAAATAATAAATCTTTCCATTGATGGTCATTGCCTTATAGCGTACGCTGTTTCCATTTTCATCATAGTAGTACCAGGTTCCCTTACTATTCTGATACCAACCAGAAATATGAGCTGATCCAATTTCTGCTGCCTGCGCCTCGGCATCTGTTGCTTCGGCTGTCTCATCTAACTCAGCATTCTCAGACTCTGTGGATTCTAAGGCTGACTCGGATTCAATTTCTGCCTCTTCTGCCTCAGATTCTTCTGTCGATTCAATTGTTATTTCTTCCGTGCTTTCGCTTTCTGCCGGCCGCTCTGTAGTTTCTTCTGTTGATTCTTCTACTGTTTCCGTCAAAGTAACATCGTCTTCCTCAGTTTGAACTTCAATAGCAGATGTAGTTTCTTCCCATGCTACTTCTGCCGCCATAACTGGTCCTTGCGCAGACATCATCACTGCAAGACCCACTGCACCGATCTGTTTCCTTGAGAATTTTCTCATATGTAGTTTCTCCCTTCCCTGGGCAACACGGATTCACATTTCTTTTTTATTTTTGCCCGCAAACTTTCTTTCAGTATACCACTTTCAATGTTTTTTTTGTAACGTTTATGTTTTATTTTTTGAATATTTTTGCAATGAAAAAGAGGCACTGCATTTTCTGCAATGCCTCTCTTTTCTACTCGCTATTTTCTTTTATCTTTTAATTCATTCCTGCATTACACCATCTTTATCAAACTGATATGTTATACCATTAATATAGACACTTCCTGTTGTAACATATCCGCCCTTCATAAAATACCACTTTCCTTCTGCCTGATACCAACCACTCTGCGGTCCACACTTACCCCAGCAACTTCCATCTGCATTGAAATAGTACAGTTCACCATTTATTGCATGATAACCAGTATACATATAATGATCTTCTGTATCAAAATAATATTTCACACCGTTTATCATTTTCCAACCACTAGCTGCTTCAGAATAATTGTTAAAATAGTACCAATTTCCTTCAAGCATCTGCCAACCAGTATAATAGCATCTTCTACCATCGCTTCCGTAATAGTATTTTCCGCTATCTTCATAACGACAACCTGCATCATAAAAAATACCATTATATTCTTTATGTGTAAAACCTGTAATCATTCTTCCTCGGGTATTAAATGCATACCAGTCTCCATTAATCTGCTTTATCGTTCCACATAAGAAGCTTTCGCCTTCTTTATAATAGTAATACCCATCAATCAAGTTCCAGCCCTGTGAATAGTTAGCAGCAGGTATGTATACGCCTTTTTCATTAAATACATAAATCTTTCCATTGCTATCCCAAGAATATTCTTGTTTGCACGCTGTCATACCAGATGTAAAATAATACCAATCTCCAGCAATCTGTGTCCAACCATAAGCCATATTTCCATCTGCTTTTCGATAAAGCAGATCCTCAATCCAAACATCCGTTTCTACCATTTTCCCGTATTCAACCAAATATGTTCCTATCTGACCCGTATATGGTTTTCCATCCTGGTAATAATACCAGTCTCCATCATGAAAACTCCATCCATCTTCTATCGGTGCAATGCTCACAATTTCACCACTATCATTCGCGGTTATTACATCATTACCAACGACTCTCTCTCCTACCAGCATTTTTGGCATAAAGTAATATTCCACTCCATTGATTGTCTGGAACCCTGAATACAATGTTGCTTTTTCTGGATCTGCGTAATACCACTTTCCTGTATCATAAATCCATCCTGTCATAGCTGCGCCAGACTCACTGTAATATCTGCCTTCATATTCTATATTATTTCTCATTCTGCCAGATTCATCAAAGCTATACCAGTTTCCATCGGACAATTTACATGTTGTATTCTTCAACAACATTCCGTCCTTTAGATAATAATACACTCCATCAACCAGATTCCAGCCTTCCTGAAATTTAATCGTTTCTGCTATACTTCCATCATCCCCATAACGAATTATTGCATTGTCCTGTTGAATTGTTCCGCTCTTAAGACGCCCATCCTCTTCAAAGTGATACAATACTCCATTAATTGTACAATCGCCAGTTGCTAATTCTCCAGATGAAAATGCATAACACCAAACTCCGCTTCCATCCGTAAACCAACCATTATTTTTCAATATTCCATTGGAATCAAAATAATACAGCTTACCATCAATCTTATAGCTTCCTCCACAATATGCCGCGCCATTAGAAAAATAATACCATTCATTATTGATAATCTTCCAACCGTCATCTACTAATTTTCCATTGATGAGATAGTAATAATAGCGAATTGGATCTCTCCAAGACTGCATTTGAGCTACGCTATAAAATCCATCTGATAGCTTGGATAAATATCCATTTGAATCAATTTTATAATAACTGTCATCTATTTCTATAAAATCTTTTCCCGTAATCATTTCTGGATTCAAATAATAGGTATGACCATTTTCTGTCAAAATACCTGTATATATAATTCCATCTTGATTCAGATAATACCATTTTCCACCAGTTTGATTCCATCCCGCATTTTTTATCTGTATTCCGCTTTCGTCAAACAGATCATTTCCTGCTGAACCCCCTTGCATCATTTCTCCATTATAATTAAAATAATACGTATTTCCATTAATGGTAACCAATTCGCTTACTGCTCGATGTCCATCCTCACAATAATATTTCCAATTTCCAAAATCGTCCTGAACCCATAATGATGTATATAAACTTCCATCTTCTTTTGCACGACAATATATATACTTTCCAGATTCATCAGTAAAGTAAAATTCATTTCCCTCATATTTATTGTCAGATGCGTCAACCATTACACCATCCGCTTTAAATGCGTAATACGCACCATTTATTTCCAATATTTTTTTCTTTACGATTTCTCCATCTTTTATATAGTAATATTTTCCTTCGTTTAAAAACCAGCCATTTTCTGGCATTTTTGTAAGGCTTCCATCTTTTTGCGCAACATACTTTTCATCATTCAGCGTATAAACGCCCGATGTTACCATGCTTCCAAATTTATCAAAATAATATAACGTATTATTTATCTCATATATTCCATCCGTATAGTACGTTCTACCAGACCCATAATACATCCAACACTTATAAGTGTAATTATAATACCACTCATTCATGTAAAGACTTCCATCTGACTTAGCGCGATAATACACTCCGCTTTCATCACTGAATGTAGTATCTGCATACATTTTTCCATTTAAATCAAATCCATAATAACTGTCTCCAATTTTTTGAACTTTATTTCTAATATTATGGCCATTTTCATCATAGTAATAGTAAGTTCCATCTTCATTCCTGTACCATTCATTCACATAAAGACTTCCATCTGACTTAGCACGATACGTATTAGACTCAATACTAAACAACGTATTTGTATATCGTTTTCCTTTTGAATCAAATCCATAATAACTTCCGTTAATTTTTTCAACACAATATCGTAATAACTTTTCATTCTTCACATAATACCAATCTCCACTTGCCTGTGTCCATTGATTATTTAATAGTTCAGTCACTTTTCCATCTGAATCAGTTACGTATATTGCCCCTTCTATTTCCAACAACGCATTCTTTGAAACTCTTCCCCCATTAAAATAATAGTAGTTCCCCGAAACCTGTTGAATTCCTTCATAGGCAGTGCATTCCTCCCCATAATAATAAGAATTTCCATCTGAATCTTCATACCATTCATTCTGATAAAGTGTTCCATCCGATTTTGCTCGGTAATAACCAGCGGCTCCAATTGGTACAAATTGATCTCCATCCCATACAAAACTACTATCAATAAAAAATTCCGTATTTACATATAATTTTCCATCCTGATCAAATCCATAATACGCATTATCAATAAAAATCACTTCTTCTGTAACGAGACTTCCATTTTTTACATAGGTACGGTTTCCATCATTGTCCGTATGCCATCCATCTGTAATGGCACTCTGAGCTGCTACTATATTTTTTCCTTCTTCCACAGCTTCCGTCGTCAGTTCATCTGTTTCCTCTGTAACTACCTCAATAGCTGTTTCTTCCACTGCATTTTCTTCTGACGCTGTTTCTTGTACAATAACAGAATCTTGCTCTGAAACAGTCTCCTGTTCTGTAACTGTTTCCTGTTCTGCGGCTGATACATCTTCTGCGACTGTTGCCTCTTCTTGAGAGTCTTCCTGAGTAGCTTCCTGCGTCACTACTGTATTCTCTGTTTGTGATGTTTCAATTTCCGCAGCCATTGCCGGACTCTGCGCTGTCATCATTACTGCAAGTCCCATTGCTCCAATTTGCTTTTTTGAAATTTTTCTCATATAACTTTTCTCCCTTTATTTTTCACAAAAATTTGTACTATTTAGCATTACTTTGATTTTATTATAGCATTTGCCAATTTTCAATTCAACTGTGCGCAAATATGTGACGAATTTGACGGTTTTTCTGTCACACATTTTTTGTAAAAAAGAAGCACTACATTCTACGTAGCGCTCCTTCTTTAGCTTGTTATAAATTTTAGTTATCAATATTGTTTTACTAATAGTTGCTTTTAATGAAAACTCATCCCACATTTTCTTCAGGTTTAATCCAAGCTCCATCTGTGCCCAAATTATATTCTATTCCATTTATTACTTGAATTCCTGTTTTCATTCTTCCATTTTCATCGAAATAATACCAGTGATCTCCTACCAAATACCAGCCAATGATCATTT
>OGIE01005488.1_pt1 | contig 10664 bp, 10 predicted proteins | sample 1571581 | NCBI WGS metagenome assembly OGIE01 (sample SAMEA2582021, study PRJEB24529) | metagenome | biome: Human gut stool | place: China | collected 2011
TGACGGATATGTGAGTGAAGATGGGAAAATGCATATTTTTAACATGGGAAAAGAGATAATATGAAATGAGGATTTACTATGAAAGCGAGGTTTTTATATGAGAGGAATACTAACAGATAGCATTCAAGAAAAAGCGGTGGCATTCTTGAACAGAACAATTTCACAAAAGGAACTTAGATTATATCCGTATATAGACTATTCAATAAAAAATGTATGTCAAGGATGGAGCTATTCAAAAATGGATGAAGAAGAAATTGAAATTCTAAACAGATTATACGATGAAAGACATATTATTTATTCGCCTGAAAAAATAATTGTAACTAGAAATTTTTATAATTATATGCAAGATGTGTTGGCGATGGGATATGTTGAAGAATTTATTTAGCCATAAGAAACGATGATTTACTGGTAAGATTGGAGATGAAAATTATGATAAAACAAATGTGAACATTATGCAGTTTTTTATAATTATAAAGAATATGTGTTAGTTGTTGAAGTGAAGAAAGAATAAAACCCACTTTGATTGGAGGTAGATTATAAATGACAATAAATATAGAAAGTATAAATAAAAGTAGTTATTTTACTGATACGGAAAAAATTATTTTAAATAAGATGTTGTATTGGGAAAACAGAGGAAATGATAGTGCATTTATCCTTGTAAACGAAGGAGGTCTTATAGAACTTAATACCCACAAACTTTTTTCCGCAATAAATCATCTTGTGAATTTGAGAATATTAAAAAAAAGAAACTGTGAAGCGATAGCATATGAATGGGACAACAAAGAAGAACTTTTTAATTATTTATAATATAGTGAAACGGAAATTTCAAAGTTGTCTTGGAGAAATTTATTAAGATGAGCAGGTATTCCTGGAATATGTAAAAGAAGAATTTCCAGGGGTGATTGACACTCATTGGAGTTGGGATTTATTGAAAAATATTCTTGACTTTGCAATATTAGAATACGATGGAAAACCTACAGAAGAATTAATAAAATTCTTGATGTGTATAATCCCAGAGGTAACAGGCGAAGAGTATAGAATGTTTATGTAATACAATGAAGAGCACGTTTTAAGAAAGAGGTTGTGTGTATGGGATATTATAATAGTCCACGGGAATATGAAAACGCAAGAGGAAAATTGTTTACAGATAAATGTCCTTGTATACATGTGACAGGAAGTGTCAAAGGTATGGTTAAGTTGGGTTTTTGGAATAAGGATAGTGATAAAGTTAGACGTGGAAATTGGATTTATCAACAACCCTAGAAGATAATGAAAAGCACATTTTTATTTCATAAAAAAAATCCTATATTAAATATAGAAAATAATTGAACATTTTAGATGAAAATGATGGATTCGATAAGAAGAAATATTCAAAACAATTAAAAATCTATAAGTTGGAGCCTGTTTTTGTGTTAGAAAAGTCTACTTGTGAGAGGTAAAGGGATGTATAAAAGTGAAATTAAAGAATATATCGAAACGTATGTTACTGAGTTGTTATATGAACATGATTTAGCAGTCTGGAGAAACGCAACAAATAAGGCAATATATGATAGAATCATAGAAAAATGTTATTCTGATTTAGAAATCCCGGAGTTGGTTCAAAATCTCGACAATAAAAATCAGATATATCTGGTTTTGCATGACTAAAAAGGGAAGAATTAAAGAAATAGCAGATAAGGAGTTAAAATTATGACAATATATATTAAATGCGAGAAAGAAAATTTGCGTGTTGCTCTTGATACTGATACAAAACCTAGTAAGGGTGATAACATGGTAATCAACAAGCAGGAGTATCTTGTAACAAAAGTATCTTGGATTTTTGAAACAGCACCTGGAACATCAGGTTTATTGGTATTGATTGAGAGAGTAAATGAGGAAAAATAATAATTCTGCAACAATCATTCGCCCTACAGATCATTCTACGGAGAGATATTTAGAACGACGTCAGCAGTATACATATAACATGGAAAATTTCATCAATCAATCCAATTGATAGAAGTATCTTTATTACTTAAAAAAATTAACATATTAAATATATAACAAGAAAGATAGAGTTTGAGCTCTATCTTTTTTGCTTATAAAAATAATAGAAAGAGAGAAAACAATATGGCGAGCATTAATGGTCTTAGTATTAAAAAATTAAAATACTTTCAGGGAATGGATGGAAAAATGGCACAGGGCGATCTATATCTTGGAAACAAAAAAATTGCATTCTGGAGCCAGGATGATTGCATCGAAGATAATCTTGATATGGAGTCAGGATATAGCGAATATAGACTGCGTCAGGCAATTATTGCAGCACATCCGGAAAAACACGAGGAAAAGATTGCACAGAATGGTGTTCCATATACGCTTGATTATGATCTGGAATACCTAATGACAGATCTACTTTCTATAAAGGAAACAGAAAAAGCTTGGAAGAGGGCAACCAAAGCAGGGTATGTCGGTTTATATGAAATGACAGATGGATTTCATGTTGCACAATGGAAACTTTCAAAAAGTTTATATGACCGTAATATTCGTACAGTTGAAAATGTTAAAAAGCATATTCCACATAGGGAATTGGAGATGGCACGAGCATCTATGTTTTCAAATGTCACTCCAACAGAGCGGATTTTCTGGAAAAAATCAGATTTTACTATTGGAGAATCATTAAAATTAGCTGATATTTCAATAGAAAGAAAGGAACATTAATATGGAAATATTATTATATGGAACAAATCTGATTTATCAAAAACTATTACTGCCTTAAGTGATTATAATGTGACAATAAAAAGAATTCATAAATCAAAAGAAAAAATGATTGAGATTTTGTTTTCCGCTAATTTTAAGGACTCAAAAAAAAGATCGATGAAATTTTCACTGAATTATCTAAATTAGATATTCAGTTTACAATGTCCTTTTGCAAAAACACGGAAAAAACAAAAGAATTTTATACCTACGAAAATGCAGGGCTTGTTGTCTTAAGCAGTAAAGAAGCTATTTTACGAGAAAAGAGGGGAATTTATGGAAACGAAAATTAATACAGAAAAATTTTGTGGAATCAATTTATTTACTTGGAAAGAAGAAGAAGGAGAGTTTTACTTCTATAATGTCAATTTTTGTATTGATTCCATGAAAAAGTATAATGGTTGTAACGTATTAAGACGAATGAATGGAACGATGGAGATCGATGATGAGGATGGAATGAAAGTTGTATGGACAGGGTTTGTGTCCGATATTCCTGAAGTGAAAGCGAAATTATCAAAAGGAGTGATCAGCGACGAAACATTCAAGACTATTTTATATACATTGATTAATTCACTTTGTGAGGCGGAAAAATGTAACAAAAACGGAATTAATGATGCAGCAATAGAAAATTACAAAAATGCAATAGAAAACCTAAAAGAATGGAAAAAGTTAAAAAATTCAGACTCTAAATCATAGAGGAGGAAAGTTAATATGTTTGATTTTACATATTATATCCCAGCAGTAACTATTCTAATTGGATTAAAACTGTTGATAGCTGGATTCACAATTTGGAAACATTAGTAAAAAATATAAAGGAGAAAAAAGTATGCGAGCGACAAATATTAAATGGGATGTAACGGACGGAGCAGAAGAAATGACACAAGAAGAAATCAACGATTTGTTATCTTGCCTACCCACAGAGGTGGAAATTCCAGAGGGGATTGATGAGGATGAAGTAGAAGATTGGTTGTCAGATGAATATGGATATTGTCATTATGGTTTTATTTTGGAGGAATGATATATGACAGAATTTTTTAATTGGTATGGTGATCTCATTCAAAGATTATCATCGTTATTAGGAATCAATATTGCAATTATATTTATCATTAGTTTGATTGTAATTGGAATTGCCTATAAAATGACAAAAAATATGATTTCAGCAGGAGTTGCTTGCGCCTTTGTTATTTTTGTAGTAGTTATTGCAAATGAAATGGGATTTATTCATTTATGGAAAAGGAGAAATAAAAGTGGATTTGCCTGCCAATGGAATAAAGGAAATAACACAAAAAATTTCTGTATTGTATCCTGCTTTGTGGAGTCCTGAGTCCCCTCATTTATATAATGCACACTTTCTAGTGACTGAAGCGGGTGATGTAATAGATAGTATAACGGAATCTTTTGGTATTCGGACGGTTACTTATTCGGCTGAACAAGGATTATTCTTGAATGGCAAGAGAATTATTTTAAATGGTGGATGTTTACATCATGACAACGGTTGTCTGGGGGCAGCGGCTTATGATCGTGCTGAAGAACGGAAAGTAGAATTAATGAAGGCTGCGGGATTTAATGCGGTACGTACTTCGCATAATATTCCTTCAGAAGAGTTCCTCCATGCCTGTGATCGTCTCGGATTATTGGTTATAGATGAAACCTTTGACGGTTGGCGTGACAGTAAGAATCAATATGACTATTCTATTCTTTTTGATCAATGGTGGCAACGGGATATCGAATCCATGGTACTTCGTGACCGCAATCATCCTTCTATTTTTTGTTGGAGTATTGGTAATGAAGTAATTGAGCGTAAAAAATTGGAAGTGGTCACTACAGCTCGAAAGTTGGCCGACTATGTACATAAGTTTGATCCCAGTCGTCCGGTAACTTCTGCTTTAGCTGCTTGGGATAATGACTGGGAAATATATGATCCATTGGCTGCCGTGCATGAAATAGTGGGATATAATTATTTGCTGCATCGAGCGTCGGTTGATCATCAGCGTGTACCTTCCCGTGTTATTATGCAAACTGAATCTTACCCACGAGACGTTTTTGCCAATTGGTCATTGGTTAATGATCATGATTATATTATTGGTGATTTTGTTTGGACAGCTATTGATTATTTAGGTGAATCGGGTATCGGGCGATTTTATTATGCAGGTGAATCGGAAGGTGAACACTATCAACGTAACCATTATCCTTGGCATGGGGCCTATTGTGGAGATATTGATTTAACAGGTTGGAGAAAGCCTATATCACATTATCGTGACTTGTTGTATAATCCTGATAAGAAACTTTATTTGGCTGTAAAAGAGCCGGATAATTATTATGGTAAGGTGAAGGAAACCTTATGGTCTGTCTGGCCTACTTGGGAAAGCTGGAATTGGCCGGGACATGAAGGAAAAGAAATAGAGGTAGAGATTTATTCCCGATATCCCAAAGTACGTCTGTATTTGAATGATAAGCTGATAGGCGAGCAATTTACAGGACAGGAACAGCAATTCAAAGCAGTCTTTCCTATTTCATACGAGCCAGGAATATTGAAGGCGGTAGGTGTGGAATCCGAGATAGAAATAGAGAAAACGATCTTACAGACTGCCGGAAAACCTGTGAAAATTCAATTAACGGCCGATCGTACAAAAATAAAGGCAAATGGTCAGGATTTGAGTTTTATCACAGTAGAAATATTAGATAAGGAAGGCATTCTGGAGCCGAATGCTGATAATCAATTAACTTTTGAAGTGAAAGGGGCAGGTACTATAGTGGCTGTGGGAAATGCTGATTTAAAAGACACGGATAGCTATATCGGTTATCAGCGGAAAGCATGGAAAGGGCGTGCTATAGTGGTAGTAAAAAGTACACGGAAAGAAGGTAAGATAATGTTGAAAGTGGCTTCTCCCGGATTGGTTCCGGCTACTGTATCCATTCGTACAAGTAAATAATAATAACTTTTGTTTAATTCTAAATATAATAGTATGAAAACATTTCGTTTTGTTTTATTGCTGTTTTTGGTATTGAGTATATCCAATACAGCTTGGGCGCAAAACCAGACTGTAAAAGGTAAGGTGATAGACTCTAAATTAAAAGAAGCTCTTATGGGGGTTTCTATTTTGGAAATAGGTACTTCAAATGGTACTGTAACTGATTTGGATGGTAACTTTACGCTTTCTGTTCCTAAAGGAGCTGTATTGCGTATTTCTTATGTGGGATATTTAGTTCAGGAAGTTCCGATAAATGGAAAAACATCTTTGGATATATTTTTGAAGGAAGATACTGAATTATTAGATGAGGTAGTGATTGTGGGGTATGGGGCCCAAAAGAAAGCTACATTATCCGGCTCTGTAACAAGTGTAGGTGGTGAGAAGCTGGCAAAAACTCCAGTAACGAATGTATCACAAGGATTAGCTGGACGTTTACCGGGCGTGGTCGCTGTTTCTAACACTTCAGAACCAGGATATGATGGTGCTACTATTACTGTTCGTGGGGTTAATACCTTTGGAAAAGCTGATCCGTTAGTAGTTGTTGATGGAGTACCTGGACGTTCTTTGGAGCGTATTGATCCAAGTACCATTGAAACGATGTCTGTATTAAAAGATGCTTCAGCAGCTATTTATGGTGCTCAAGCTGCCAATGGAGTTATTTTGATTACAACAAAACGAGGAAAAGCAGGCAAGCCGAGAGTAGGTTTTACTTATAATTATGGAATAGCTGCTCCTACTGTAATACCGGAAATGACCAATGCTGTGGAATATGCCACTTTGATGAATGAAATAGATAAGTATGCCGGTAATAAGGGGCGCTATACGGTAGATGATCTTAGATTATATGCTGATGGTTCCGATCCTTGGGGACATCCGGATACGGACTGGTTTAATGAAACATTGAAATCATGGTCTCCACAAACTTATGCCAATGCTACTATTGATGGTGGTACAGAGAATGTGAAATATTTTGTTAGCGTATCAGCCAAAGGACAAGATGCATTTTATCGTCATAGTGGGTCAAATTACCATCAGTATGACTTGAAGATGAATCTTGATATGAAAATTAATAAATATGTTGATACTTATGTCAATGTAACAGGAAGAATGGAAGATCGGAAATATCCAACCCGTTCTGCAGAGAATATTTTCCGTATGCTGATGCGATCTAAACCTAATTCACCGGCTTATTGGCCTGATGGTCGTCCGGGACCCGACATTGAATTTGGTGATAATCCGGTAGTTATATGTACCAATCAAACTGGTTATGAACGTGATAAGCGTTATGTGTTAAATGGGGATTTCGGAGTTAATATCAAGGTGCCTTATGTGGAGGGATTGACTTTGAAGGCTACTGCGTCACTTGATAAGACGTTCCGTTTTCGTAAAATATGGCAAAAACCTTGGTATTTGTATTCATGGGATGGGACTTCGATGGATGAAAATGGCCAGCCCCTATTGGTGGAAGGAAAGAAAGGGTTTAGTGATCCTCGTCTGACAGAATCAATGGAAGATAATTTGGGGGTATTATTGAGTGGTATCGCTAGTTATAGCCATACATTTGCTCAAGATCATGATGTAAATATTCTAGCAGGTGTAGAACGTATCACGGATAAGGGGGATTCATTTGAAGCTTATCGTCGTTATTTTCTTTCTGCCGCTATTGACCAGCTTTTTGCTGGTGGTCAGGATGAAATGAATAATACAGGTACAGGGTATGAGGAAGCCCGTTTAAATTATTTTGGTCGTGTGAACTATGCTTATAAGTCTAAATATTTGGCAGAGTTTGTTTGGCGTTATCAAGGTTCCTATATTTTTGATCGTTCTAATAAATTCGGATTCTTTCCAGGTATTTCATTAGGATATGTAATATCTGAAGAAGATTTTTTCAAAAAGAAATTGCCCTTTATTAGTTTTGCCAAAGTACGGGCATCATGGGGACAGACAGGAAATGATTTGATTGATCCTTATCAGTATTTGGCTTCCTATACTTTCAATGATTTGATGTATTTGACTAATAATGGTGCAACGATGAACCAAGCATTGAAAGAAGGAGTAGCTCCTAATCAAAATGTGACTTGGGAAACAGCTACACAAAAGAATATAGGTCTTGATTTACAATTTTTGAATGGAGATTTGGCATTTACTATTGACTATTTTCATAATAAACGCAGTGATATTTTATGGAAACGAAATGCTTCTGTTCCGGGCACTTCCGGATTGGTACTTCCTGATGAAAACTTAGGGAAAGTACAAAATCAAGGGGTAGATTTCAATATTGATTATCGTAGAAATTTCAAAGATTTTCGGTTGGGTATAAACTTGAATGGGGTTTATGCTAAAAATAAAATTCTTTTTTGGGATGAGGCACCTGGTACTCCAGAATGGCAGAAGTCCACAGGCAAACCTATCGATTCGGGACTTTATTATGAAGCTATCGGCATATTTAAAGATCAAGCAGCTGTAGATGCGTATCCTCATTGGGCCGGTGCACGTCCGGGGGATATTATTTTCAAAGATGTAAATGGGGACAATGTGATAGATGGCAATGATCGTGTTCGTAATGATAAGAGTCGTACTCCACGATTTACAGGTGGATTGAATGTAGATTTAGGATATAAGGATTTTGACCTTTCATTTTTACTACAAGGTGCTATGGGAGGAGTTTTTTATCAAACGACAGAGTCGGGGGATTTTGCCAATTTCTTAAAAAGTTTTTATGATAATCGTTGGACAGAGGAAAACCCAGATGCCGATTTTCCTCGTACTTATAATCGAAGTAATGAATATTTTATAAATCAGCAGAATACATTCTGGTTGCATAAAACTGATTATATACGTTTGAAGAATATAGAATTGGGATATACTGTACCATCTATATGGAGTAAGAAAATAGGTGTGGAACATTTACGTGTTTATATTAATGCTTATAACCTGCTGACAATTAGTCCTGATATGAAGGATTATGATCCCGAAAACACAAGCGGATCGGGATATAATTATCCGTTGAATAAAGTGATAAATTTTGGAGTAAACCTTACTTTTTAAATAAAATGAAAAATATGAAACGTTTATATGGATTATTTGTATTGCTATGTCTTATGCTAACAGCATGCAATGATGATTTTTTGGATGTGGATCCAGTAGACCGTTATTCAGATGCAGTTGTCTGGACGGATGAATCATTAATAACTTCTTTTGTTAATAATATTTACGAGGGACAGAAATGGGGATTTCATACCGTAATGCTTTCTTCTTTGTGCGATGAGTCAATGGAGGTTTGGGCATGGGAGAGCCAGCCAGTAGTGATGAGTGAATTGAGTCCTAGTTATCAAGGTATTCTTGCTCCTAATTTTTGGATTATAACCTTCCATAATATAACTTGGACCAATCTTTATAAAAATATCCGTGCCTGTAATATCTTTTTTGAAAATGCAGAGAAATATGCTTTAGAAGGAGATGTTGTCGATAAATTGAAAGGTGAAGTGCATTATTTACGTGCTTATTTTTATTATTGGTTGTTGAGCCAATGGGGTGGTGTCCCTTTGATTGAGAAATCTTTTACTCCTTCTGATGATTTACTCGTAGCTCGTAATACGTTTGAAGAAACGGTAGATTTTATTGTGAAAGATTTAGATGAAGCAGCTTCTATTTTGCCTTTGAACGGAGATAAAGCCCGTGCAACAAAAGGTGCTGCTATGGCTTTGAAAGCCCGTGTCCTGCTTTATGCGGCTAGTGACTTATTTGTTTCTCAGTCTTTATGGGCATCCGGTTATGAGCATCCTGAACTTATAGGGTATGTGGGAGGTGATCGTACGGAACGTTGGCAACGGGCTAAAAAGGCTGCTAAAGCTGTTATGGATTTAGGTATATATCATCTGTATGGTGAAAATGGAGGATGGAAAAATAGAGAGGAAGCTACTCAAAACTATGCTGATATTTTCTTGTGTCATAATTCGGATGAAGATATTATGGTACAATATTATGATTATGTAAATCATAATAGCAGTGATTTTCAATTGCCTCGTGTTGGTTTGTTCAATAGTCCTAATGGTTTTCATGGTTGGGGTGGAAATACTCCTACAGGACAATTAGTTGATTCTTACGAAATGGCAGATGGTAGTAAATTTAGTTGGGATAATCCACAACAAGCAGCTTACCCTTATCAAAATCGAGATCCTCGCTTCTATGCTTCTATTATGTATAATGGTTCTTATTGGCGTCAACGTCCGGATGATACAGTAGGTAGTGATCCTGAAGGAATAGTACAAACTGCTTATTATCAGCAGTCAGATGGAAGTTATACACCAGGCTTAGATACTCGCCAAGGCCCTATTGAAGATTGGAATGGTTCTTACACAGGATATTATATGCGTAAATTTTTAGACCCTTCAGTTAATCATCAGTATGATAAACAACCTTATCCTTGGCGTCAGATACGTTATGCTGAAGTTTTGTTGAATTATGCTGAAGCATGCATAGAATTAGGTGAAGATGTTGAAGCTCGTAAGTATATCAATATGATTCGTAAAAGAGCGGGAATGCCTGATATACCAAATTCTGAAACGGGAGATGTCTTGAAAGAGCATTATCGTAATGAACGTAAAATAGAATTAGCTTATGAACAACATCGTTATTTTGATATCCGCCGTTGGATGATTGCACCTGAAGTGATTAAGAATGTTCAGGGAATAGATATTCGCTATCCTTATGGAGCTACAGAGCCTAATTATTCCATTATTGATGTGCAGGAGAGAAAATGGAATGATAAGTCTTATTTACTCCCTATTTATCTAGATGAAATGCAGAAAAATGATTTGTTGATACAAAATCCATTATATTAAAAAATTATACATAGATAAGCCCGTAGCTTAATGATAGCTACGGGCTTTGTTAAAAAGAATGATTTTTTATTCCACTCCCAAATCTTTATAAGTTCTCGGAGCCGGAACAGAAGGTAAC
>OGIE01005490.1_pt1 | contig 10660 bp, 9 predicted proteins | sample 1571581 | NCBI WGS metagenome assembly OGIE01 (sample SAMEA2582021, study PRJEB24529) | metagenome | biome: Human gut stool | place: China | collected 2011
AAACATTCGAAATCCGCTGATTTACTACGTAAATCGCTTCTTTCTCATGTTTGGCGGGTTCCAAGTTCAAAATTCTTATCGTGCAAGCACGAACGACTTTTGAACTTTTAACCCTGATATCATATCATATTTTCATACAATGTGGTATACTGAATAAGATTGTAAAATGCTTTATCAGAAAACCAAAAGAGTACTGAATCATGAAAAAAAGTCAAAATCAGGCAGCATCAAACGTTGCCACCAGCAAATTGCATAAGCATGAAAGGAAAGTCTGGTACAAGCTGGATCTGTCCGCAATTGTTTACCCGACTCTCCAGCGGAAGGACTTTTCCTCCGTATACCGGTTATCTGTTGTTTTAAAGGAACCGATTCAGCCGGATATTCTGCAGCAGGCGGTCGATATGACGCTTCCCAGGTTTCCGATCTTTAAAACAGCGATCCACAAGGGATTCTTCTGGCGTTATTTAACACCGAATCACCGCCCCGGACCTTTCGTACAGCCGGACATCCGTAACTTCTGTATGCCGATGTCCTTCCGTGCAAACAACCGTTATCTCATGAGAATTTACTATTATGGGAACCGGATTTCCTTAGAAGCGCACCACTCTCTCGGTGACGGTACAGGCGGCATGTTCGTCTTAAACACCATTACCGCGAATTACCTGCGCCTCCTTGGACATGAGATTTCGAACGGCTATTTCGTTAAGGACATTCACGAAACACCGGATCCGGAAGAATTAGAGGACGCTTATATGCGCTACGCCAATGCCAAGGTCTGTCCTCCCCGTCCGGGAGAAAAAACCTACCGTGTCCGCGGAACGAAGGATCCCTTTTATACCTTTAATGTCATTGAGGGAGCAATGAGTACCTCTGAGGTGCTCGCCGTTGCAAAAAAATACAACGCCTCCGTGACCGAATATCTGAATTCGGTTCTGCTTTATGCCCTGTTACAGAAGCAGCAGAATGAATGGCATATCCGGCTTCACCCGGTGAAAATTGCCATGCCGGTCAACTTACGGAGATTCTTCCCATCAAAGACGCTTCGAAACTTTATTACGATGGTTTACCCTTCCATCGATCCCCGCCTCGGTGACTATACCTTTGAGGAAATCATTACGCAGGTACACCATTACATGCGTTATTATATTAATGAGAAGTTTCTGCGCGGTGATATTACAACAAATGCCAGTACACAGCGCAATCCGGTCATCCGTGTGGTTCCGCTGTTCATCAAGGATTTCGTCGTACGCCAGTTCTACCGTATCGTGCAGGATAAGAACTCTTCTGCCGGTTTAACCAATATGGGCGCCCTGAAGGTTCCGGACGACATGAAGCCTTATATTGAGAAATTTGATATCTATATGGGACAGCCCTTTTCGAGCCGGACGAACTGTGCCATTGCCAGCTTTGAAGATACGCTCACCATTAACTTTGCAAGTAACATCATCGAAAGTGATGTGGAACGCTACTTCTTCCGTAAGCTCGTGAAAGACGGCGTCCATGTAACCATACAGAGTAACCGGGACTAACCGGTTATTATTTAAGAAAGGAGTCCTGACATTGTCATACTGTGTGAACTGTGGGGTCGAGCTTGACCCTTCGTTAAAGAAATGTCCCTTATGCAACACACCTGTTATTAATCCTAATGAGTTAGAGGGGCTCACCTATGAGCCACCTTTTCCCACGGTGAAAGGGCAGGTTGATCCGGTAAAACGCAAGGATCTGTTCCTGTTTACCATCGTGGTACTGCTTGCGACCTCACTAAGCTGCCTGGCCTTAAACCTGTTCGTTTATTCCCGCTCGCTGTGGTCCTTATTTATCATCGGCATCTGTCTAGTTTTGTTCGTATTCCTGCTGCCGGCATTTATCCAGAATAAATTTCCGATTTATGTTTCCCTGCTTTTTGACGGAATCTCAATTGGAATTTACCTTTATCTCATTACCTATAATACCAGAAGCAATGAATGGTTCTTCCAGCTGGCACTTCCGGTTACGGTACTGCTTACGATTCTGGCTGAGATCTTCACTCTGCTGATTCATACCTTCCGGTTTTCATTCCTGTCAGCAGCCCTTTACATCTTTGCTGAAATTGCGGTATTCTGCGTGGCACTGGAGCTGTTGATTGATCGTTTCTGCAGCCGGCCGCTCTATTTAGGCTGGTCTGCGATCGTACTTACTGTATGCAGTGTGATTGTCATTGCCTTAATCGCCATGCTCTCCATGCAGCGGCTTCGTGATGCAGTAAGACGGCGGCTTCATTTCTGATGGCAAGCTTCGCCGGCTCGACAATACCTTGCCAGGTGTACTTGCATGATTCGCACCAGGCTCGCAATGACTCGCTAAGTGCTCTACTCAAAAATGATCCACCGGATCATTATCTCATATGCATGGCACACTCAAAAACTGCCGTTCCGGGAGAGAACCGGAACGGCAGTTCTATTTTTAATAATTAGTAAATTTATCGATCATCCTTTATGGCAGATCATGCAGTCTTCGCTGCTCTCCCAAGTTCAATTGCACAGCGGAATCTTATGTACCACCTTTCTGTAAATCTTATATGCCAGAACAGCAACTAAAGAAATAACGCAATATAAAGTCGAAAGAATTCCAACAGCACCACCAACAATAACAATAAGCCATAATCCAATATTCATTTTATTTACTTCCTTTCACATAGTAACCTTTACCGCTCAAGCCACCATACCCAGACGCCGGCGGCAACAGCGATGACAATAAAAACTACGGCTGCAATCATTTCACCCATGAATAACATCCTCCATTTTCCAAAATAATGTGCATACCAAAATAAACCCATAGACCTTCTATGAGTCAGTTGCAATCTCTGTACGCTTCACAAATCCACCTGATTCTCAGCAGATTCAGCTAAACCGTACCTTAGCACGCACAGATTCGTTTCTTGCCATCCCGATTATGTATATAGGAAATAATAAAGAAGCTGCTGTATGCAGCATGACAAAGACGCTGGCAGCCCTGTAAGAATGCCAGCCATACACACATGGAAAGGAGTCCTGCCACCAGCAACAGAAGCTGGAGTTCTACAGACTCTGAGCGGTTCTTCCGCCCGGAACTGATTTCCATGGTATTTGCTACCGAACGGTATTCCTGACTCAGCTTGCGATAGTGAGCCACAACAGCCGTCGGTTCTGCAGCCCGGATGACCGCAGGATTATCCGGGAAATTGCACGCAACAAACTGGGAATCTACCTTGAGCTTTTCAAAGTACATCCCGGAAAAGAGCATCGCAAACACGATACACAACGTAATCCATTGTCGCATTCTCTTCTTATGCATAATCCATTTCCCTGTCTAATTAATCAAATAAGATAACTGTTCAGTATCTTCACAGTTACGATGCAAAATCCATTCCAATTCGGCTTCGCCGATGGGATTTCGCATTACTGAATCATTTTCTTACGGTCTTGGCAGTAAATGCTTCGACCTATACTGAATAGTTACCAAATAAGAACTGATCAACTTTCTGACCAGTCCTATTCTAACAAAAACCCTACGTTATTGCAATCTTTTTGTAACAGTTCAGCCATGCCGGAAAACACGTATATTTATCAGCCAATCCATACAATCCGGCAGCTTATGAATGGGCAGGGCTGACCGTTACATCTTTTTAGTAACAACGATATCTGCCATCTTCTTCCATTTGAATTCTGCTTTCGTAAAAGATACGGATTCCATCTACAAGGGAAAGCGTATCCTTCGTTCCTCCTGTTTCATAAGCGGAATGCATGGCAAGCTGGGCGGCTCCCATATCCACGGTATTTAATGAAATCTTTTCGTTGGACAGATTTCCCAGCGTGGAACCTCCTGCAATGTCGCTCCGGTTTGTATATTCCTGATAAGGAATCTCCTCCTTCTGTAAGAGCTTCTTAAATAATGCCTCTGCAATGCCGTCTGTCGTATACTTCTGGTTGGCATTATATTTGATCAGCACACCACCGTTAAGACGCGGCGCATTGGTTGGATCTGCCTTATCGGTATGGTTCGGATGCAGGGCATGTCCATTGTCTGCCGAGAGCATCATGCTCGAAGCTATCTGGCGGATACTCTCTCCTTTAGTAAGGGAAAGGCCCTCCTGAATTCTTGCAAGGACATCTGACAGAAATGTAGACTTTGCTCCCTGCTTCGTACCACTTCCGACCTCTTCATTATCAAAAATGGCAAGCACCTTACTCATTCCGGTATTCTCCGCCTGTAAAAAGGCTTCCTTCGAGGCAAATGCACATTGCAGGTCATCGATCTTAGGGCTTGAATAAAACTCCTGTTCTGCTCCCCAGATGCGTCCGTCTTCCCTTAAATAAAGGAAAAGATCATAGCCTAAAAGAGCCTCCTCTTCTACACCTGCCGCTTCTGCCAGCAGCTCCTTAAGCTTCCCTTTTGCTGTCCCTTCGCCAAGCAGGGGCAGCATATCCTTCTGTGCATTGTAGGCATAGCCTTCGTTGATCTGACGGTTCATATGAATGGCAAGATTCGGAATCAGACACAGATCCCGATCCAGATTCACCAGCACACTCTCAATACCGTCCCCCCGGTTCACGACCACACGTCCCGCAACGGAAAGCAGACGATCCAGCCATGTGGAGCAGATCATTCCACCGTACTTTTCCACATTCAGCTTCAGATAACGGTCATCAACCGTCATTTCATAATTGCTCTTCAGCTTAAAGGTCGGGGAATCGCTATGGGATGCACAGATTAAAAAGCCTCCCAGAGTCTCTTCCGGAAGCATAAAGGCAATCAGGGAAGACTGGTTGCGGGTAACAAAATATCTGCCACCCTTATGAAGTGTCCATTCCTTTGCCTCATTCAGCTGCTCGTATCCGGCCTCTTCAAGCTCTGCTGCGATGTTGTGAATCACATGATAACAGCTTGGACTTTTTTTGATAAAATCAATGAGTTCCTGCGTTTTCTGTATTTCTTGCGTAGTAATACGTGTTGCTTCCATGTTGCTGCCTCTCCTGCTTATAAACGGAAGTCCATGTTCTGGCCTACCATTTTTTCCTGTGGTGTCATCACCTGATTGCTGCGCTGGTTGTAGAAATAGTCATTTACCAGACGTTCCAGCTCCTCTGCGGAAGACGCTGTGATAATAATGGTATCATCATCTTCTTCAATTCCGTAGTCCTTTAAGGTATCACGGTATGTCCTGCCGGTTTTCCCCCGGGTTTTATCCGCTTTCTCACTGGCAGCTTCCTTCCGTTTTTCCTCCGCTTTCTTCTTCTCCTGCTTCCTGGCATCGGCCTTTGCTGCTTCCTTCTTCTCGGCAGACTTCTTCTCAATGCGCTCCCTCTGTGCAGCAAGGGACTTGTCAATTACCGCAAAAAAGGATGCATTACCGCCATCATTCAGCAGCATTCCATAACCCTTCACCTGCTGGTTACTTCCAATACTCTGCTTCAGCTGGCTTAAGCCACTCTTCGCATTGGCAATGATTCCTTCGTATTTGTTACGGAAGGCTTCATCGGTTGCCATTCTTTCAAGCTTCTCTTCATCAATTAAAACCACCATCTTATTGGGGTTTGCAAAGCTTGATGCCATCGCTTTTGCCTGTTCCTTCATGTCCTTGCTTACAAGAATGAAGTCCATATTGCCGAATTTGCTCTTCAGCTGATCATAATATTTTGCAGCTTCATCGGAAAGCTTCGGCTCCCCAATCGTCTTTCCATAGTTCTTCGTCTGGGATGACTGCCTGGTGGCACCGGTGTCTTCTTTTTGTGTTTTGGTGGTGTTCTGTGCATACGCACTTGCTGCATAGCTGTCTGACTGTACTGTGTTCATACGCTTCTCTCCTCCCTGAGTGAATTTGTGATCGTCAAAATCCGTTTTGACACATTGAACTGTTATTAAGTATATCGGCAGCTTTTTCCCAAAATATAGAGAAGTTTCCAATAATCTCCTATGGTTCTTTCCATTCATTATTATTCTGTTTTTCGATCGGTTCTACCTGCTTGCGATGTACCGCTAATCCTGTCTAATTGCTTTCCGTATCCGCGCTGATTTCCCCGGTTTCAATAATAAAGGAAACGCCACCTGTTTTTCCGTCCTCCAGACCGCTGAAATTGTTGTATTGCTGATCTGCCGTTTTCATGGCCTTAAGCTTAGCTGATAAGGTACGGAGTTCTTCCGCTTTTGTTTCATAATCCGTATCCTCTCCATCGGAAGAGGTGCTTTCATCGATGCTTTCACATGCCTGATCCACACCGGATGTGTAGGTGCTGATTCCCGCAGACAGGGACTTACTTCCTTCAGTTAACCGGGACACCTGTGCTGAAAGTGCAGCATACCCTTCCGGATCTGCTGCAGCCATCCGGGCTAACGCATCATTTAACTGGGAGAGTCCGGCGCTTAAGGAGTCTGCTCCATCGCGCAGCTTCGCGCCACCGTTTTTGAGCTTCCCGATCTTGTCTTTCAGATCTGCAGTATCACCGGATGCATCTGCAAATTTATCTGCAAGTTCATCCAGCTTATCGGTAATATCATCAAAATTGTCCTCTTCCAGGATTCCATTGGAATATAGCGTTGCTGTAAAATCAAGCTTAAAATCTGTTGCATCAAACGATACTTCCATCTCCTCCGGCAGATCCACATCCTCATCCTCTAACAGCTCCATCGTATCAAGAGAAAGTGCACTCTGCACCCCCGGAAGCAGCATTCCATAGACCAGATAATCTCCATCAAGGTATTTCACTTTCCCGTTTGTCACACTGACATTCCGTGCACAGTCTCCGTCAAGCAGCATTCCGCTGATTACAAAAAACGGGGTAAAGTCATCACCGCTTCCGGTCTGATTCGTATAATCAAAATGCATGGTAATCCTGCCATCCGCTCCGGCAAGGGATGCGGGCTCCACCTCCGTGCCATCCAGATAATACGTGATTTTTACTGAAACCGGAAGTGTTGCAGACGCTTCTGCTGTACCTTCGTAGTGAATATCTTCTCCATGATTTTCCCATTCATAACGACTGTCTCCAAGGTCTGTTACCTCCTCGTCTCCTTCTTTATTCTTCAAACCGGTAAGAAAAGTTACATCGGTAAGCTTCTGATCCAACCCGATATTTTTCAGGGCAACATTTACGGTAATCTCATTTGGCGTCCCATCCGGAGCTGCAAGCACATAAACGGACTCTTCCTTATCATTTTCCATTCCGCTTTCGTGATATTCATAAACGACCGGTTCCTCATTTATATCCATTACATCATCGACTGCTGCTTCATCGGTTGTACCAGCGTCCGAAGCATCAGCATCCGTTCCCTTTGCCTGACAGCCTGTCAGCACAATAATCCCGACAATCACAACGATCACTGCCCAATAAAGCAATTTATTCTTTAACTGTTTCATATTTTCCACCCGCCTTACTCTACATTCTTAAGTGCCATATCCATTGGCACCCTGCTGATTCTGTGCAGCTCCAGTGCCGCCACCACAAGATAACAGACAAGACCGCTGCCAAACATCTGGATATAAGCCTGTTTGGGCACCCAGTACGGCAGCCAGCCGGTCATCATGCCTGACATCATGGCTTTCCAGATGATTCCAATTTCATACGATGTAACCGGAATACTTATAAGAACACAAAGCACCACCATAATCGAAGTCGGCAGAATATAGAGCCGTGCAATTTCTCCCCTGGAATATCCAAGGATTTTCGTCATGGAAATGGACTGTGCATTCTTTTCAATAATAATTTTGCTGAGCAGATAAACCAGAATGACAAAGATCAGAATGGCAAAGCCGCAGACCAGCTTCATCATTTCTCCCATAGAAAGAACCAGCTGCCGGGTGACCTTCGTCAAAGAATAAAGATCAAGGACCGATCCGATATATTTCTCATCAATATCGTTAATCTCCGTGTTGCTGAAATATCCGCCAAACATGTCATCACCCAGATCAAACACTTCGTTCAGATGATCACGGGTCATAAATACCGTAAGACCTGCTTCATATGGGTAAGTTCCTGTTACCGTAAAGGTATAGGTTTGGTCCTCATACTTTTCCTTTAATGTAATCGTATCTCCCTTCTGCAGACCAAATTTTTCCGCATAGGCAGAGGAAATATAAACCTCATCCTCCTTTAAGGACAGATGCACGTAACGGCTGTCCGGTTCAATTCCGTAAAGCAGGATATCCTCAAGCATATAGCTTTCATCGGTTGTCCGCAGGGTGTAAGCACTGAATTTCTCTGCATCTTCATTTTCCGTCTCTACATTCTGTTCAAACTGCAGCATTGAAAACAGCATTTTCAGCTTGTATTTATCATTCATCTCTGACACAGGCATGTTCAGGATATACTGATAGTCCGCAATCATATTGTCAGTGATGAGCTCCTGATAATGCTCCAGAATCGGCTGCATGACAAGCCCGAACATCAATAATACATAAGCAAACTGGATTCCTATAAACATAATGAGATAATTGGCCGCGTTCTGCAAAAGCACACGGATACGGAATCTGGTAAAGAACCGCAGTGACGGATTAAGCCGCACTGCTCTCCTCTTTTTCTTCCGGGAAAGATCCCTGCGCAGGAACTGCAGCGGGCTCAGCTTCAGCTTCCGGTACAGAATCCAGAAATTAATAAGTATCATAAGTACCACAGGAACCACTGTGGTCTCCAGAAAAGCCTCTGCATTCCAGACCGTTTCATAGGTCGGCAGGCTGTAGCTCCCATAGTACATCCTGGCACAGATATTTTTCATTACGGTATAGCCCAGAATATTTCCAAGCACAGCACTGATCAGCGTCACAATACAGGGCATTGCCATATAATGACGGATCAATTCTCCCCGCGTATAACCACTTGCCCGGAGTGTTCCGATCACATTTGCTTCTTTTTCAATCGTATTTGAGGTCGTAATGGCAAAAACAAATGCCATAATTACAATGACCATATAAAGAAGAACAATCATCATGGCACGGTCACTGCCCATATCCTCCCCGGTAAAATCAATTGCCTGATTCTCAAACTGCGGCACATAATCCTTAAGAGCCACCTCTTCATTAACGTCACTCATCAGATCCTCAGAAACGGTCTTTTCTTCTGCCTCACTCTGTGGTTCGACATCATATTTCCAGGCATAATCATATTTCAGTTCATCCTCTGTAAATTGTGCAAATGTATCGCCTGAAACAATTGCCACGCCAAAGAGCATCGCATCAAACATGGAATCACTGTTATTTTCAAACAGGCAGCTGTAATCCGGCAATGCCACCAGCCCGGTGATGGTATACTCTTTGCCCGCAAGAAGAATTGCATCTCCGACCGTAAGCTCATGATTATCTGCAAACATACGATCCAGCGAAATTTCATTTTCTTTCTCAGGAAAAGCCCCTTTCATAAGGCAAACGGTATTCACCCTATCCCGTTCTGCATAAATTCTCACTTTGGCACCAAAATCTGCCTCCTGCTCGACATAAAACTGGTCATACAGAGTGATTCCATGGGACTCCACTGCCCTTTTCTGCGCCTTGTTCATCTTATGCTCTGTCAGAAAATGTCCGTTTTCTATGTTATATTTTTCAAATCCTTCATTATAGGCCCTGATCATACTGTTGTCGGCCACCAGAAATCCGGAAATAAATCCAATACAGAGCACCAGTAGTAAAAAGATGACCAGATACTTTCCAAAGTCGCCTCTAATCTCCCTCGGAAGGCGCTTATTTAATGGGTTCTTCATTATCTGCCTCCTTACCAGTCTAGATCTTCGGCTTTCATTTTATCTTCGTTCAGGTAGTTCTTACGGATCTGTCCGTCCCGGAGCTTCACCACACGGTCTGCCATATTTTTGATCGCATCATTATGTGTAACCATAATAACGGTATTTCCGTACTTCTGGTTCACCGTCTCGATAAGCTTCAGGATTTCCTTCGATGTATTATAATCCAGCGCTCCGGTCGGTTCATCGCAAAGCAGAATATCCGGATTCTTCACAATAGCCCTTCCAATGGCACAGCGTTGCTGCTGTCCTCCTGATAACTGATTCGGGAGCTTGTTCTTATGCTTTTCAAGTCCCAGTGTCCCGATCAGCTCCTCCACATCCAGTGGATGCTCACTTAAATAAGCGCCCACCTCAATGTTTTCCTGTACGGTAAGATTCGGAATCAGATTATACATCTGGAAGATGTAGCCCAGGTGCTTTCTCCGGTATATGGTCAGACGCTTTTCATTCATATCCTCTGTCTTTTCACCATTGATCGTAATGCTGCCTTCATTCGCCCGGTCAATTCCTCCTATAATGTTTAAAAGGGTTGATTTACCGGAGCCGGAAGGTCCTAACAGTACGCAGAACTCTCCCTTTTCCACGGATAAATCAATCCCCTTCAACACTTCTACAAGGCTGTCTCCCTCGCCAAAGTTCTTTTTAATTCCCCTGATTTCCAAAAACATCATTTTATCCTCCCTTTGCGGTTAGTCTATTCTAACTCGCGGAGTTTGTCAATATCATTTCTGCCCCGATAAAAGGATTTTAATAAAAAAATATTTTTTTGCAAAATCACTTGACCTAAACCTCATTAGATGGTATTATATCATTCGTGGCGTAAGTCAAGCGGAAGTGTCGGAACTGGCAGACGAGCAAGACTAAGGATCTTGTGAGCATTGCGCTCGTGTGGGTTCAAGTCCCATCTTCCGCA
>OGIE01005495.1_pt1 | contig 10650 bp, 9 predicted proteins | sample 1571581 | NCBI WGS metagenome assembly OGIE01 (sample SAMEA2582021, study PRJEB24529) | metagenome | biome: Human gut stool | place: China | collected 2011
CTGACGTGTCTCATATCCGAAGCAATATCCTGCATACCGACAACAGCAATCCAAATCTGTCATTCTGATATGCAGGGATTGTATTGGAGATGTCAATATAAGAAATGGGGAAGAGAAATGAAATGTCTATGTTGTGGAAAAACAATAAGGGAGAATGCTTCTAATGCGGAAAAGGAGTGGAGCTGGCATAAAAAATGTGTGAAATCGTTTTTTATGACAGAAGAAATGCCCTTTTTAGATATTACGAAGGAACAATTGGAAAGGCTCGCAAATGAGACTGTCAATGAGGGACTTACAGTACCAGGAGTTCAAAAAAAACTATCCTTGCATTTGTCCAGTGACACGAATGCAAGACTTACAACTGTAGATTATCCAACAGGGTATATTTTAAAGCCACAGACAGAAGAATTTGATTATATGCCTGAATTTGAAGACCTGGCAATGCGTCTGGCAGAGTTGATGGGAATCCAGACAGTGCCGCATGCACTGATAAAAATAAATGATGAGTACGCTTATATTACAAAGAGAGTAGATCGCGATATTGAAAAAAATGAGATAAAATTATATGCAATGGAAGATTTTTGCCAGCTATCGAATCGCTTAACGCAGGATAAATACAAAGGGTCTTATGAAAACTGCGGAAGAATCATAAAGAAGTATTCTATTACACCAGGGTTAGATTTATCAGAATTATACTTACGGGTTGTGGGATCTTTTATCATTGGAAATTCGGATATGCATTTGAAAAATTTTTCGTTAAGAGAAACTGAACCGGGAAACAGAAGGTTTCAATTATCAAACGCATATGATATGCTTCCTGTAAATGTAATTATGCCGGAAGATAAAGAACAGATGGCACTTACTATTAATGGAAAGAAGAGAAATATTCATAAAAAAGAATTTAAAATATTAGCAGAAGTATGTGATATTCCTGCAAACGCAGCAGAAAAAATGATAGAAAAATTATGTGTATTAGAAAATAAAATGTTGTCACTATTTGCCTCAAGCGCAAAGGGATGAACTGAAAACATTGATCAGAGATCGTGTAGCGATTTTATTGTGAGAAAAGAAGAAAGCGGACATTTGAGCGGTATGAACTATTCCAACAATGAAATGATAAAATGATTCCCTATAAGGTCAATATTAAGATACCTTAGAATTAATTAAGAACAAAGCAGAAAAAATATTGTAAATAATCAGGTTATCGGAAAACGATAGAAAAAGGGACGGAATTATGAAAAAGAAATTTATAATACTTACAATAACAGGACTGTTGCTTGCATCATTAGCTGCGTGTGGAGGTTCCAAGACACCGGATGCGTCAAAAAATACGGCAGATCAGGAAGCGATGATACGGAAGGCAGCAGCGACAGTGCAGAAAATGCAAGCGAAAACCAAAGTGGTGATCTGACATTCGCGGATCTTGCAAAATATTCATTCGAATTTTGCAGTGGTGCAGGTGGATGGTCTACCGATTTTGAAATTGAAAAAGATGGCTCTTTCAAGGGATCTTACCATGATTCTGATATGGGAGACACCGGGGATGACTATGAGAATGGAACGATGTATCTCTGCGGCTTTTCAGGAAAATTTACTGACCTGACCAAAATCAATGATTATACTTACCAGATGAAAATGGAGAATCTTACCTATGATGAGACTCCGGGAAAAGAAGAAATTGCAGATGGAGTGAAGTATATTTATACAGATGTTTATGGTCTGGAAGGAACGGACACCTTTAAAGTGTATCTTCCGGGGGCACCGGTGAGAGATCTGTCAGAAGATGTATATTTCTGGGTACGGTGGGCAAATGACGATAGCGAGGAAGGAACACAGGATACGTTGACGATTCCAATTATTGTAAATGAAGAAATGGGGTATGGAATTTATTCCTACGAAAGACAGACACCATATGAGGAAGCGCAGAGTACATTAAATACTTATCAAGCATCCTATGATGCAGCGGAGGAGGAGCTTAAAAAAGCAACTCTACAGTCCCGAATGGACGACTACGCTATGCAGATGTATGATATCAGCGATTCCTGCTTAAATGAAATCTGGAATCTTGTAAAATACAATACAAGTGAGGAAAAGTTCAATGAGATTCTCACTGAGCAGAGAAAATGGATTGCAGACAAAGAAGCAGCAGGCAACGAAATCCTGGATCAAAACGATGGATCTTCGGCACAGATGGACAGCAGTCTTAAGATGGCAGAGCTTACCATGGAGCGTTGTGAAGAACTGGCAGATTATTTGAAGTAAGATGGAAAAAGAGGACAATTTATGCAGATTTCAAGTAGATTTACTCTGGCGGTGCACCTTTTTATGTGTTCAAGGATTTGGATCGCGAAATTTATACGTCTCTGCTTGGATAAAAAAGATTATCACAATATTGTAATTCCCTACTCCCTATGATATTCTGAGTATGTTTCAAAATAGAAATCAGGGGAGAAAATTATGAAAAATCAAACGACAAAAAGAAGTTCTTTTTCAGGAAAAATCGGTTTTGTGCTGTCAGCAGCCGGAGCATCCGTGGGATTGGGGAATATCTGGCGGTTTCCATATCTGGCAGCCAAATACGGCGGAGGTATTTTCCTGCTTATCTATATCATTCTGGCATTGACCTTTGGCTATACGATGATCATGGCTGAGACATCGTTAGGACGCATGACGAAAAAAAGTCCGGTAGGAGCATTTGCTTCCTTTGGAAAATCTCATTTGTCTTGTCTGGGAGGCTGGATCAATGCAATCATTCCGGTTTTGATCGTGCCATATTATTCGGTGATCGGTGGATGGGTTTTAAAATATCTGGTTGAGTATGTCAGAGGACATGCGCAGCCAGTTGCAGAAGATGGTTATTTTTCTGCATTTATCTCAGATGGATTTTCCACGGAAATATGCTTTGTGATCTTTTCTGTGATTACATTGGCGATTATTTATGCGGGTGTGCGCAATGGAATCGAGCGTGTCTCCAAATTCATGATGCCGATACTTGTTGTGTTGTCTGTCATCATTGCAATTTATTCTGTGACAAGACCAGGGGCTTTGGCTGGTGTGAAATATTTTCTTGTGCCAAATATCAGCAACTTTTCATGGATGACCGTTGTGACAGCCATGGGGCAGATGTTTTATTCGCTGTCGATTGCGATGGGTATTCTCATTACATTTGGTTCTTATATGAAAAAAGAAACTTCCATTGAAGAGTCTACAAAGAATGTTGAAATTTTTGATACAGCAATTGCAATTATGGCTGGACTAATGATTATTCCGGCGGTGTTTGCGTTCTCTGGCGGAGATCCGGACACCTTACAGGCTGGACCGGCATTGATGTTTATTACAATCCCAAAAGTTTTTGCAAGTATGGGATTTGGAACTTTTGCGGGAGTAATGTTCTTCTTGCTTGTACTTTTTGCGGCACTTACCAGTTCAATCGCACTGACGGAAAGTGCGGTATCCACGTTTGAAGATGAACTTGGGTGGAGCCGGAAAAAATCTACGGTGCTCTGTGGCGTGATCATGATCGCACTGGGAAGTCTGTCTTCGCTCGGATACGGACCTCTGGCAAATGTGAAGATCATTGGCATGCAGTTTTTGGATTTCTTTGATTTCCTGACGAACTCTGTGATGATGCCGATCGCGGCAATTGCTACCTGTCTTTTTGTTTCAAGGGTTGTCGGGGTAAAGAGAATCGAAGAAGAAGTGACATACGGTGGCGGCACATTCAAAAGAAGAAAAGTCTTTCTGTTTATGATACAGTATCTGTGTCCGATTTTTGCTGGAATCATTTTATTAAGCTCTGTCGCAAATGCATTTGGATGGATTTCCATGTAAATGCATTTGCGATAGGAAGGAACTTATTTTTTCAACATTCCATAATGCTCTTCCATGTTTCCCCCGAAGATGGCATTTTTATAGCCCAGTTTCTTAAAGGCTTTGACCGCTTTTTCCGGTCTGAAATTATAACTGCCGATGATATAGAGAGAAGTTTCCTTATCCGGGAATCTTCTTAAGATTCGGTCTTCCGTGATTTTATTCAATGGGATATTGACCGCACCGGCAACATGTCCGTGGTTAAATTCATCTTTGGTACGACAGTCGATCAACATGGCGTTCTCAGAAGTGTGAGCCTTGTTGATCGCTTCGTTCACTGTCAGTTTTTTCTTGAAAATACTCATTTTATCTCTCTCTTTCCAAAAAAGTATAATGATACAATTTTACTACTAAAAATATTTTGCGTCAACGAAAAAGCAGATGTATTTTCTTTTTTTGTGTGATAAAATTATTGCATGTATGAGTGGGCATGAAATGTGTTTGATATAGAAGGGATAGCACAGATGATCAATATTGCAATCGTTGAAGATGAAGCTATGTACGCAAAGCAGCTGCAGGAGTTTTTGCAGCAGTATCAGAAAGAGAATGGAGAAGTATTCAATATTACCGTTTATTCAGACGGTGACCAGATCGTACATAAGTACAAGTCACAATTTGATATTATTCTGATGGATGTGGAAATGAAGTTCATGGATGGTATGTCTGCCGCGGAGGAAATCCGGAAAGCAGACACGGAGGTTGTCATCATTTTCATTACAAATATGGCGCAGTATGCGATCCGCGGCTATGCAGTGGATGCGCTTGACTATGTGCTGAAACCAGTGTCATACTTCGCATTTTCGCAGAGGTTAAACCGCGCGATCAGCCGTATGAAGAAACGTGAACAGAAAGTCATCACTGTGAATATCAAGGGCGGCGCTGTTCGGATTAATATTGCTAATATTTATTATATTGAAAGTCAGGGGCATAATCTGGTTTTACACACGATCCTGGGGGATTATGAATCGGCGGGAACGATGAAGGAAGTCGAGGAAAAATTGCAGGGGCTTAATTTCTGCCGTGGAAATAAAGGGTATCTGATCAATCTGCAGCATGTGGACGGTATTCAGGACGGGTGTGCGGTTGTGAAAGGAGAGCCACTGTTATTGAGCCGCTCGCGCAAGAAAGAATTTATGGAAGCACTGACGAATTACTGGGGAGAGGTTGTAAAATGATGGGACATTTAATGCCGGATATTCCGCGGATTTATACGGCAGCTGCGGAGTGGATGGCGTGTATGCTTTTTATTGTATCGCTGAAAAAAAGATTTGAATGGTGGAAGAGTGGGCTTATCATGGCAGGAATGCTTGTGCTGCAGTCTGTTTTTCTGGTGGCAACCGGAAATGTGCCGATCTATTTCTGGATTCCGTGTATGATCGCCGCAGTATCTCTGATGGTCGGGTTCATTTATTTCTGCTGTGACGTGAATTTTCAGGATGCCGGATATTTTGGCATGATCGCATTTGTTGTAGCGGAATTTATGGCATCTTTGGAATGGCAGATTGTATGTACTGTCTGGACAAATGAGCTGCCGGGCAAGGCGACAAAGAGTATCATGCTTGCGGCGGTTTATGGTGCAGTATTCTTTTTATTGTGGAAATTATTGCAGCAGCATCTTCCAAAAGATGGAAAGCTGAACATCAGCTTTAAAGAATATTTTTCCGCAGCAGTGATCGTCATCGCAGTGTTTGCGGTCAGCAATCTGAGTTTTGTTTCCAATGCGGACACGTTTGCAAATGGATATGCGCTTGAAATCGGTCAGATCCGCACGATCGTTGATCTCGGTGGAATTGCAGTTTTGTATGCGCATCTGATCCAGTGTGGCGAACTCCGTGTGCGCAGGGAGTTAGAAGCAGTGCAGAATGTTTTACAGAATCAGTATGTGCAGTACAAGCAGTCACGTGAGAGTATCGATCTCATCAATTATAAATATCACGACTTAAAACATCAGATCGCTGTGCTCCGGAGCGAGACTGACCCGGAAAAAAGAAATGAGTTTTTAAATCACATGGAAGATGAGATCAGGCAGTACGAAGCACAGAACAAGACCGGAAATAAAGTGCTTGATACAGTGCTGACAAGCAAGAGTTTATACTGCGCAAAGCATGGGATCACGTTTACCTGCGTGGCAGATGGAACGCTGCTTGATTTTATGGATATCATGGATATCTGCAGTATTTTCGGAAATGCGCTCGACAACGCGATCGAGTGTGAACTCAAGATTGCAGACAAGGAAAAGCGGCTGATCCATGTGACTGTGTCCCAGCAGAAGAATTTTTTGATCTTGCGTTTTGAAAATTACTACGAAGGTAGTTTGAAAGTGAAAGAAGGACGTTTCCTGACAACCAAGAAGGAAAAAGAGTTTCACGGTTACGGAATCAAGAGTATCCGCTATACGGTAAATAAATACGACGGCGCAGTCAGTATTGACACAAAAGAAAACTGGTTTGATCTGAAGATTTTGATCCCGATGAAAAAAACTGCATCTGACGAAGTGCAGAACGGATAACTGTGTCAAATAGAATACGGACGGTTAAACATTCGCATTTTTTGATTTATAACGCTATGGTTTGTGCATTGTGCATGAAAACATAGCGTTATTTTTGTCTGAAACTCACAACGTGTAATACCGTTTATGCAAAAATAATGCAGATTATGCAATTTTTCCATAAGAAAAGTACTTTATGATAGATTATAACTACAAAGTCCGGAACGGACAAAATAAATCTTGGGAGGATTTAGAGATGATCGAGTTTATTATTTCAATTCTGGTTCCTATTTTAGGAGGCCTCGGTGTCAGTGAAGCAGACGTTACAACATATGTAACAAACTGCAGCGGATACATTTATGCAATCCTTATTTCTATTTTAGTATTGATTGTATTATTAGTAGCTGCACACTTTATTGCACCAAAAGGAAAAAGACATTTAGTTCGCTGGGGAGCTTCCTTAGCATGGGTACTCGCACTTGTGACCATGGTAAACATGGTTTGCTACGGACCGCTTTACACAAACCTTTCCGTTGTATTAAACGGTGGCGGAACAGTATCCGATGAAGCAAAAGCAGCAAGTAATGAAGTAATCAAAAAAGTCGGCGAAGAAGGTATGGTTCTTGTAAAGAATAATGGATTATTACCTCTTAGCAGTGATGTGGATTCCATGAACGTATTTGGATGGGCATCTACAAACCCTATCTATGGTGGTACAGGTTCAGGTTCTGCAGATACATCTTCTGTAGTAAGTATTTTACAGTCTTTATCAGATGCAGGATATAAGACAAATGAGTCCCTGACAAAAATGTACACAGATTACCGTGCAGACAGACCGGCTGCAACAATTTTAGGCGGAGACGGATCCTTTGATATCACATTGCCGGAACCTACAGCAGATTATTATACAGATGATGTCATGGGCGAAGCAGAAAGCTTTTCTGATGTAGCAATGGTAGTGATCAGCCGTGGCGGTGGTGAAGGATATGATCTTCCTACAGACATGAACTCTGTTATCCATGGCACTTACAATGTGGCAGATGAAGTTTCTGTAAATCCTGCAAACTATGCATATACCAATATTTCTTACACCAACAACGGTGATTATGATGATTTTGATGCAGGAGAATCTTATCTTGAACTCTCTAATACAGAGGAAGCAATGCTTGATAAGGTTTGCTCTGAATTCAGCAAAGTTATCGTTGTGATCAACGCAAACAACCCAATGGAACTTGACTGGGTAGACAATTATGATTCTATCGGAGCAGTAATCCTTGCACCTGGTACAGGTCAGACAGGTATGGCTGCACTCGGTGAGATCATCAACGGATCTGTGAATCCATCCGGAAAAACAGTTGATACTTATGTAAAAGATTTAACACAGACTCCATACTATAATAACATTGGAGCATTTGCATACAACAATGTAGATGATTTAAAAGAAGCAATCGCAGCTTCTGATACAGCATACGAAGGAACAGTTTCCTTTGTTGATTATGTAGAAGGTATCTATGTAGGATACAAATATTATGAGACAGCATCTGATGATGGTGTGATCAATTACGAGGATGTTGTAAAATATCCATTTGGTTACGGATTATCTTATACAACATTTGAACAGAAAATGAATGATTTCTCTGATAATGGAGACAATGTAACATTCAATGTAACAGTTACAAATACAGGCGATGTTGCAGGTAAGGATGTTGTAGAAGTATACTTCACACCACCTTATACAAACGGAGGAATCGAGAAAGCTTCCGTAAACTTAATTGATTATGCAAAAACAGGTGAGATCGCACCGGGTGAATCTGAAACAGTTGAGTTTACAATCAACAAAGAAGATATGGCATCTTATGATGCAAACGAGATCAAAGTAGCAGGCGGCGGATATATTCTTGAAGCCGGCGAATACACAGTATCTGTCAGATCTGATTCCCATACAGTATTAGATCAGGCAAACTTTACTGTAGATTCAGATATCAACTACAGCGAGAATGCACGTACAACAGATAATGTAGCTGCAACAAATCAGTTAAATGATTACACAGCAGGAAATGTTACCTATCTTTCCAGAGCAGACGGATTTGCAAACTATGCAGAAGCTACCGCAGCACCGGCTGAAGAAGCTTATGTAATGGATGATGCAACAAGAAAAGAAGTAGAAGCAAACTCTACAGCATACTATGACTCTACAGCATATGACAATGCAGAAGATACAATGCCGACATTAGGATCTGACAATGGTCTTACATTAGCAGATTTAACAGGCAAGGCTTATGATGATCCGATGTGGGATCAGTTATTAGACCAGATGAGCTTTGAAGATATGTCATTACTTGTAAACCTTGGTGGATGGCAGACAGCTCAGATCGATTCTGTAGGAAAAGTTGCAACAAGTGACTGTGACGGACCTGCCGGAGTTAACAACTTCATTACAGGAACTTATGGAACACCATATCCGACAGAAGTATTAATGGCACAGACATGGAATACAGATTTATTATATGACCTTGGACTTGCAATGGGACAGGAGTATGCAGATGTAAATAACTATGGTGTATACGGTCCGGCAATGAACACACATCGTTCTGCATTTGCAGGAAGAAACTTCGAGTACTATTCGGAAGATGGTGTACTTGCAGGTAAACTTGCAGCCGCCCAGGTAAATGCGATGGCAACAAAAGGCACATACAATTACATCAAGCATTTTGCATTAAACGACCAGGAGACAAACAGATGTGCATTCTTACTTACATATTCTAATGAGCAGGCAATCCGTGAGATTTACTTAAAACCATTCGAATTATGTATCAAGAATTTTGACGGAACACAGATTGCTGTAATGTCTTCCTTCAACTGGATCGGAACTGTTCCGGCATGTGCAAATGAAGACACATTAACAACAATCCTTCGTAATGAGTGGGGATTCCAGGGAATGGTCATCACAGATTATGATGGTTCTTACGGATACATGATCACAGATCACTGTGTTCGTACAGGAAATGACCTGATGCTCGGATTTAGTTCTCAGGCATCTAACCAGCTGACAAATACAGAAAGTGCAACTCTTAATAACGCACTTCGCACATCATGCAAGAATATTATGTATACAATCGCAAACAGCGGTTATTATACAAATACTACTGATGATAGCGGAATGTCAAATATGACAAAACTCTTCGTGACAATTGATGTTGTAACAGTATTATTAGTAGTACTCTGCATGGCACTTGTGATCGTTCGCTATCGCAAAAAACATGCAAAAACAACAGCAGAAGTTACACCGGAAGAGAAAAAAGAAGAATAGATTATCAGGCACCTTGTGTGCAAAGATAACAGAACTTAAAATATGACAGGAAAGTCCCTGCGTGTTCGATAAGGAGCATGTGGGGGCTTTTTTATGGAATGGAAAGGGCATGATTTGCAGGGTGTGCATTCCGTTGTCTGGCAGAGAGGATGAGTTCTTATCGGATGAAACAGTAAATGTTATCGCATAGGCACAGGAACTGTGGTATACTGTGCCTATGTAAAATGAATGTGTTTTATAAATCGTAATTTGTGGAGGAAAGCCCGATGAAAGAAAAGAGTTGTCAAACTTGTTGAGGAACGATTCACTATTGAGCAAGCGTATCAAACCCGGATACAATTACTCTTGTTTTTCTGCCGGGATTGACTGCGGATCATCGATCGTTTGATAAGCAGATTCCGTATTTTGAGAACAGGTATAATGTTATCATCTGGGATGCGCCGGCACACATTCTTTTTTGTCCGGAAGCGTGGTATACATTGCACATAGACGCACCTGAGGGAGGGACAGAAATGGAAACTGAAAAAAGTATATGCCATGCCATTTGCAAAAATATATCCTATGCTGGTGGAAAAGGCAGCCCGCAAGGGGCGGACGCAGGCAGAAGTAGATGAAATTATTGGGTGGCTGACTGGTTACAGCGTCCCGCAAATTGAGGCTGCGGTGCAGAATGGAACGCTGTATGGAGATTTCTTTCGAGATGCTCCGCAGCTCAATCCGGACCGGGTGCTCATAAAGGGCAGCATCTGCGGCGTAAAGCTGGAGAGCATCGAAGAGCCGCTGATGAAGGAGATCCGCTATTTGGATAAGCTGGTGGATGAACTGGCTAAGGGCAAAGCGATGGAGAAGATCAAGCGGACAAACAAATGAGGAAAAGCAGCCTATTACACACCGACAGAGAATGTGGTATAATCCTTGAAAAAACACTGTATGGAAAGGACAAACACGATGAACGCTCTGGATATTATGAAACGCCCTGCCG
>OGIE01005507.1_pt1 | contig 10632 bp, 8 predicted proteins | sample 1571581 | NCBI WGS metagenome assembly OGIE01 (sample SAMEA2582021, study PRJEB24529) | metagenome | biome: Human gut stool | place: China | collected 2011
CGGTGGTAACCAGCATAAGGTTATCCTTGGCCGCTGGCTTCTGACAAATCCGGAATATCTGATTCTGGATGAGCCGACCAGAGGTATCGATGTCGGGACAAAGACTGAGATCCAGAAGCTTGTGATCGAGCTTGCGGATCAGGGAAAGAGTCTGATCTTCATCTCTTCCGAGATTGAGGAGATGCTCAGAACATGCTCCAAGCTGGTGGTATTAAGGGATGGTCAGGAAGTGGGAGAGATCACTGAGGAACTGACCCAGGGGCATGTAATGCAGTCCATAGCAGGAGGTGGCAGGAATGAGTAAGTTTAAGAAGCTGGTCAGCCAGCCGTTGTTTTTACCGATTTTCTGTATGATACTGGTGATGGCGGTAAATATCATCTATGATGTGATGGCAGGAAATTTTGCATTTAACTTTTTTACCATCTCCATCCGCAACGGGGTATTGTACGGACGCATCATTGATATTTTAAACCGCGGCAGTGAGATTGCCATTCTTGCCATCGGCATGACGCTGGTTGTGTCCTGCTCGGCAGGAACGGATATTTCCGTCGGCTCGGTCATGTCACTGGCGGCATCGTTCTGCTGCATGCTTCTGGCAGGCTACGGCGTGTCCTCCACCAACAGCCTTGCAGCGCCGCTGATCGTCGGTGTGCTTGGCGGCATCCTGATGGGATGTGCCTGCGGTGCGTTTAACGGTTTTCTGGTATCGTATCTGAATGTGCAGCCGATGGTGGCAACGCTGATCCTGTTTTCGGCGGCGAGGGCAATCGGACTTCTGCTCTGCAACAACATGATCGTATACGTCCGGGATGATTCCTTCAAAATCTTCGGCGGCTATCTCGGATTTATGCCGACACCGATCGTGGTTGCCATCGTGTGCATCCTGATCACATCGCTGGTGCTCCGCAAGACCGCACTGGGCTTATATATCCAGAGCGTCGGCATCAATAAGAAGGCTTCCCGCATCGCGGGCATCAATTCCGAGCGCATCATTTTCCTGTGCTATGTTGTCTGCGGATTGTGTGCAGGAATTGCCGGCATTGTTGCTTCCTCCCGGATCAGCTCTGCGGATTCCAACAACATCGGACTGAACTTCGAGCTGGATGCGATTCTGGCAGTTGCACTCGGCGGCAACAGCCTCGGCGGCGGAAAGTTCCGGCTGGCAGGCTCTATTATCGGTGCGTACACCATCCAGGCGATCACCACCACCCTGTATGCGCTCGGCATCTCGACCGAGCAGGCACCGGTGTACAAGGCGGTCATTGTTATCATTATTGTGGCAATCCAGGCACCTCCGTTTAAGGCATTTATGAAAAAAATGTCTGTAAGGAGACAGCTTGCCAAAGGAGGTGCTGCATAATGAAAGCGAAAAAATTAAATGGAAATACGGTTCTTCTGATAATTACCATCGCGTTATTTTTTGTGATGTATGCCGTGGGCTGTGTGATTTATTCCAATAAGGGCTTCACACATCTGCAGACGTTTTTGAACATCCTTATCAATAATGCGGGTCTGCTCTGCATCACCTGTGGAATGACCTGCGTGATGCTGACCGGCGGCATCGATATTTCCGTTGGCTCGCTGGTTGCCATGGACTGCATGATTCTTGCCGTCGGCATGGAGCGCTGGAACATGAATGCGGTTCTGCTCTGCATACTTGTGCTTGCCATCGGGATTGTGTTCGGCGTGGTGCAGGGCTTCTGTGTCGGCTATCTGAATATCCAGCCGTTCATTGTGACAATGGCGGGAATGTTCTTCGCCAGAGGCATGACAGCCGTGATCAGCACGGAACAGATCTCCATCAGCAGCAATGCATTTTTTGTAAAGCTTGCCAATACGAAGATCAGCCTTCCGTTTGGCTCCTATACCAACAACAAGGGCGTGGTGCAGGTTCCGTTTATCCGTGTATCGGTAATCGTGGCGCTGCTCGTGCTGATAGCCGTATTTTTCATGCTCCGCTATACCAAGTTCGGCAGAAGCCTTTACGCAGTCGGCGGAAGTGAGCAGTCGGCGATCATGATGGGACTGGACGTGAAGAAGACGAAGCTGAAGCTTTCCTCATTCCTCTGCTCGATCGGCGGCATCTGCTACTGCCTGAACACGATGTCGGGAAATGTGCAGCAGGCACTCGGACTTGAGATGGATGCCATTGCTTCCTCCGTTATCGGCGGTACATTATTGACAGGCGGTGTGGGAAATGTCATCGGCTCCTTCTTTGGTGTACTTATCAACGGAACGATTTCCACACTGGTGAAGACGAACGGCAAGCTGCTCAGCTCGTGGTCCAGCATTGCGGTGGCTGCGCTGCTCTGCTTCTTCATCGTATTACAGAGTATCTTTGCAAAGATCAAAGAGAAGAGCAAATAAAAACAAGGCTGTCCAGGGGCTGTCCGCTTCATGCGGCAGCCTTTTGGCTCCTCTATGGGAAAATACCGTGCTGTGTTAAAAAAGCACCCCGGGCAGGAGGTGCAGCCGGCAGGAGAAAAGGCGGGAGGAATATGAACATATTTCAGAAGAGGACTGTGGGAAAAAAAGGAATCGCGGCGGCGTTGCTTGCCAGCCAGCTGCTCTTTACAGCCGGCTGTGGGAGTGTGGAGCAGAGAGAGACTGTAGGACAGCTGGATACGGAGCAGACGATGCAGCAGGACGGCTATATTGTGGTCGGATATGTGCAGGTCGGCTCGGAATCCGACTGGAGAACCACCAACACACAGTCCTTTAAGGATGTGTTCACGCAGGAAAACGGCTACTATCTGATCTTCGAGGACGGACAGCAGAAGCAGGAGAACCAGGTGAAGGCAATCCGCAATCTGATCCTGCAGGAGGTGGATTATATCGTGCTCGACCCGATCGTGGAGACAGGCTGGGAATCCGTTCTGGAGGAGGCGAAGGAAGCCGGAATCCCGGTGATTCTGTCTGACCGCAGGACGGAGATGGAGGACGACAGCCTGTATACATGCTGGGTGGGCAGTGACTTCGCGGAGGAGGGCAGGAACGCCGGGCACTGGCTGGAGAATTATCTGGAAAAGCAGGGGCGGAGCGGGGAGACAGTTCATATCGTATCTCTCCAGGGGACGCTGGGCTCCTCTGCACAGATCGGGCGGACAGACGGATTCGCAGAGGTTCTCCAGCAGAATGAAAACTGGGTGATGCTGGAGCGCCAGTCGGGGGATTTCACGCAGGCAAAGGGGCAGGAGGTTATGAAGGAATTTCTCGAAAAATACGAGGATATTGATGTTGTAATCAGCGAGAATGACAATATGACCTTTGGCGCTATCGAGGCGATCCGGGAGGCGGGCAGGACGATTGGCAGTGACGGGGACATTATTATCCTGTCCTTTGATGCGGGAAGGGATGCCCTCAAGGCAATCCAGACCGGGGACATCGCGGCTGATTTTGAATGCAATCCGCTGACAGCCCCGCTTGTGGAGGAGACGATCCGCCGCCTGGAGGCGGGGGAAAGCGTGGAGAAGATTCAGTATGTGGAGGAGACATATTTTGACTGTGAGATGGATCTCTCGGAGCTGTTGGAGAGCAGACCATATTAGGCAGGAAGTCCCTGCTTCTGCTGTCGGTAAAATTATCTGAAAAAATTAGCACTCACCTCTTGACAGTGCTAACAACTGGTGCTATAACATAATTGTAACAGGGAGAACAAAGCAGGCGGCGCATAGATATGTGCCGCCTGTATATCATAGGAAGAGAAAGAGAGGTACGCTTATGAACATTCAGAAATTTACACAAAAGTCAGTGGAAGCCATTAACGATTGCGAGAAGCTTGCCTATGAATATGGAAATCAGGAGATCGAGCAGGAGCATCTTCTGGTTGCCCTCATGCGGCAGGAGGATGGACTGATTCCGAAGCTGATTGAGAAGATGGAGATTCAGAAGGAGCACTTCAGGGATAACGCCGAGCGGCATCTGGCAGCGCGTGTCAAGGTGTCCGGCGGTCAGGTCTATGTCGGACAGGATTTAAATAAGGTGCTTATTCATGCCGAGGATGAGGCGAAGCAGATGGGGGACGAGTATGTTTCTGTCGAGCATCTGTTCCTGGCGCTGATCAAGTATCCGAATAAGGCATTGAAGGAGATCTTTAAGGAGTACGGCATTATCAGAGAACGGTTTTTGCAGGCGCTCTCGACAGTCCGCGGCAATCAGCGCGTGACATCGGACAATCCGGAAGCAACCTACGACACGCTGGAGAAGTACGGGTATGATATGGTAGCCCGAGCGAGAGACCAGAAGCTGGATCCGGTCATCGGACGTGATGATGAGATCCGGAATGTCGTGCGGATTCTGTCCCGTAAGACGAAAAACAACCCGGTGCTGATCGGTGAGCCGGGTGTCGGAAAGACGGCTGTTGTCGAGGGGCTTGCCCAGCGAATTGTAAAAGGCGATGTGCCGGAGGGCTTAAAGGACAAGAAATTGTTTGCACTGGATATGGGTGCGTTAATCGCAGGTGCAAAATACCGCGGTGAATTCGAGGAGCGGTTAAAGGCAGTGCTTGATGAGGTGAAAAGTTCCGAGGGACAGATTATCCTGTTCATTGATGAGCTTCACACGATCGTGGGTGCGGGCAAGACGGATGGTGCGATGGATGCCGGACAGCTGTTAAAGCCGATGCTTGCGCGTGGTGAACTGCATTGTATCGGTGCGACGACCCTGGATGAGTACCGCGAATACATTGAAAAAGATGCGGCGCTCGAGCGTCGTTTCCAGCCGGTAATGGTGGATGAGCCGACGGTCGAGGATACCATCTGCGCTGGTATCGGCAGCAGTGCTCTCCAACCGTTATATTTCGGATCGTTTCCTTCCGGATAAGGCGATCGATCTGGTCGATGAGGCGTGCGCGCTGATCAAGACCGAGCTGGATTCCATGCCGACGGAACTGGACGAGTTGAACCGCCGTGTCATGCAGATGGAGATTGAGGAGACAGCGCTGAAAAAGGAGACCGACCGTCTGAGCCAGGAGCGTCTGGCAAATCTGCAGAAAGAACTGGCAGAGCTGCGCGATGAATTCAACACGAAGAAAGCGCAGTGGGAGAATGAGAAAAAGTCGGTAGAAAAAGTACAGAAGCTGCGTGAGGAGATCGAAGCGGTCAAGAATGAGATCAAGATGGCACAGCAGAAGTACGATCTGGAGAAGGCAGCCGAATTGCAGTATGGCAAGCTGCCACAGCTACAGAAACAGTTGGAGATCGAGGAGGAAGCCGTGAAGAAACGCGACCTTTCCCTGGTGCATGAAAACGTCAGTGAGGAAGAGATTGCGCGGATCATCTCCAGATGGACAGGAATTCCGGTGGCAAAGCTGACGGAGAGCGAGCGTAACAAGACGCTGCATCTCGACGAGGAACTGCACAAACGTGTCATCGGCCAGGATGAGGGCGTCACGAAAGTGACGGAAGCAATCATCCGTTCCAAAGCAGGTATCAAAGACCCGAGTAAGCCGATCGGATCATTCCTGTTCTTAGGACCGACCGGTGTTGGTAAGACAGAGCTTGCAAAGGCGCTTGCAGCAAGTCTCTTCGATGATGAGTCGAATATGGTGCGTCTTGATATGAGTGAGTATATGGAGAAATATTCCGTCTCCCGTCTGATCGGAGCGCCTCCAGGATATGTCGGATACGATGAGGGTGGACAGCTGACCGAGGCAGTGCGCAGAAAGCCGTATTCGGTGGTATTGTTTGATGAGGTGGAGAAGGCACATCCGGATGTGTTCAACGTTCTGTTGCAGGTACTGGACGATGGACGAATCACAGATTCACAGGGACGTACCGTCGATTTTAAGAATACAATCATCATCATGACATCGAACCTTGGATCAGCACATCTGCTTGAGGGCATCGATGCAGACGGGGATATCAATCCGGAGTGCGAAGCGGCAGTTATGGACGAACTGCGCGGACATTTCCGTCCGGAGTTTTTGAACCGTCTGGATGAGATTATTATGTTTAAGCCGCTGACGAAGGACAACATCGGTAACATCATCAACCTTCTGGTTGCAGATCTCAACAAACGTCTAGCAGACCGTGAGATCACGGTGGAGCTGACCGATGCGGCAAAGCAGTATATCGTGGAAAACGGATATGATCCGATCTACGGTGCAAGACCGTTAAAGCGGTTCTTACAGAAGCATGTGGAGACACTTTCCGCAAAGCTGATTCTTGCGGATAAAGTCAGGGAGGGAGATACGATTCTGATTGATGTCTCCGGAAATGAACTGACGGCAGCAGTGAAAGCTTAAAGAAAAATGGACAGCCCGGCAATTTCGAGATGGAATTGTCGGGCTTTTTTGTTATAATAACAGAAGAAAATATCCGTGGAAAATACTACGACTTCGGACGGGATAAAAAGAAAAAGCAGGAAAAAGTGTATGATAACGATTAAGGATATGGCAGAAATAGCGGGGGTCAGCCCGACTACCGTAGCAAATGTTCTACATGGAAGAACGAAAAAAATGTCGAAGGAGACATTGAAAAAGGTGCAGGATGTGATCGATCAATCCCATTACGTTTCAAATATGGGGGCACGCGTTCTGGCAAATTATGGCTCCAGAATTATCGGAGTTATCATGAATTATGACAGGCGTGCGGAAAACAATGCAATGGCGAATCCGTTTTATGGAACCATAGTGGGAGCATTGGAAAAAGAAATCAGGGAACACGGTTACTATATGATGCTATATATGGCAGGGAGTGTTGAAGAAACGGTCAGGCTGGCATCTTCCTGGAATATTGAGGGACTGGTGGCGCTTGGCTGCCGGGCGGAGGATGTCCAGAAAATGAAAGAACAGTTAAAAATGCCGGTGGTGTTTATTGATTCTTATTTTGAAAATCAGGATTGTTATAATGTCGGGCTGGATGACTTCGGGGGAGGATACATGATGACAAATTATCTGATCCGGCAGGGACATAGAAGAATTGCGTTTCTGGCAGATCAGCAGGAACCGGCAGGTGTTGACCGGGAGCGCTTACTGGGATATCAGAAAGCACTTGAAGAGAATGGAATCATATTTCATGAGAGGGACTATGGCCCGATCAGCTTCAGAAAACAGACGAGACACACGCGGTTGTGGGAATTTTGTCAGGAGCGCCTGAATGAGTATACGGCACTGTTTTTCGCTTCGGATTTTTATGCAAGCGATGCAGTATTTATTTTTCAATCGCAGGGAATACGTGTCCCACAGGATATATCGGTGGTAGGATTTGATGATAACCTGTTTGCAGAGCACTGCCGTCCAATGCTTACGACTGTGCAGCAGCATGTGGCAGACAAAGCATTTTACGCATTTGCGCTGTTGCAGCGTCTGATCAGGGGAGAGGAGTGTATAGAAAAAAATATTCATCTGCCGGTAAAGCTGGTCATAAGAGAGAGTGTGCAGCCATTAGAATCATAAATTTATAGTTAAAAGACATTTAAGTGCATATTGCACAATAAATGTCTTTTTTAATTGTAAAAATAGTAGGTGTTACACAACACCTATTGCCACATGTGGAAAGGAATGATACCATAGCAGATGTAAAGGATAGGTGTTACGTAACACCTGTGAGAAAAGGAGGAATTATGATGATGGGAAAAAGGTTTTTGGCATTAGGTCTTACGGTGGCAATGACGGGCAGCCTGCTTGCCGGCTGCGGCAGCGCGGGAACAGAAAGCAGCGCAGGGGCATCCGCTGGCAGCTCAGAATCTGGACGTTCCGGCAATGAAAATGCAAAGGTAGAATTGGAATTGTTTTCTACTAAAACAGAAAATGCTGATATTTTACAGCAGATGATTGATGGATTTATGGAGAAGAATCCGGATATCAAAATTACACTTACGTCAGAATCGGATGCGGCAACAGTTCTTAAGACACGGCTGACAAAGAATGATGTGCCGGAACTCATTGCCATGGGTGGAGATTCAAACTATACGGAACTTCAGAGTGCGGGAGTCCTGCTCGACTTAAGCGGTGAGGATTTCATATCTGAAGTACAGAGTGCATATCTTGAGATGCTCTATGATGTCAATGTAGACAAAGAGCAGAAAGCGTATGGTGTACCTTATGCGACCAATGCATCCGGTGTGTTATATAATGAAGATCTGTTCGCGCAGGCCGGTGTTGAGGTACCTCAGACCTGGAGTGAATTCCAGGATGTGGTGATTCAGCTGCAGGAGGCTGGCATCACACCATTTGAATTGACGTTTGCGGACAGCTGGACGTGTCTGCCGCCGTGGAACAGCATGGCTCCGGTTATTCCGGCAGAAAATTTTACGGATGAACGCAAAGAGGGAAAGACGGCGTTTACAGGTACACACGAGGAGGTTCTGGAAAAATATCTGTGGCTTTTGGATTATGCGCAGGATGATTTTATGGGAACGACGTACACAGATGGAAATGCAGCATTTGCAAATGGTGCAGCAGCCATGATGATCAATGGAAACTGGGCAATTTCAGAGTTTTTGAATACCAATCCGGATATGAATGTGAATATGTTTGCGTTCCCGTCCGTGGATGAGGCTGACCGGAATACCGTGACATCCGGTGTAGATGTACTGTTGGCTGTCTCCAATCAGGGAGATGAGGCACAGCAGGAGGCTGCAAAAGAGTTTATCCGCTATGCTCTGACACCGGAGGTGGCGCAGTCTTATATCGACGACCAGTTTGCATTTTCGGCTGTCAATGGGGTAGAACAGAAGAATGAGACGGTATCAGGTGTCAGCAAGGACATTGCAAATGGTAAAGTTTCCAATTTCCCGGATCATTATTATCCGAACGGATTTGATCTGTCTGCGATTCTGCAGCAGTTTGTAGGAACTAAAGTTATTAAAGAAACGAGTAAACCAGAATTGATTAGAATGATGGTAGGACGTGATGTGTCCGAATATGCTGTTCGCTTACAGCCATCATGTGTAGATCATTCTAAGGTGGTATTTGAAGCAAGAAATTTACGTGGAAAAACATTCCGCGATATTAGTTTTAAAGTATATAAAGGAGAAATCCTTGGTTTTGCTGGCTTAGTAGGAGCCAGGAGAACAGAAGTTATGAGGGCGATTTTTGGCGCAGATCCGTTGTATGAGGGTGAAATATATGTGAATGGACAGCGGGTTATCAATAAAAGTCCAGAAGATGCATTGGCACATGGAATAGGCCTCATTTCGGAAGACAGAAAAAGAGAGGGCTTTATTCCATCCATGAGTAATTGTATGAATATGAATATGGCTGTATTAAAACAGTTTCAAAAGAAGGGATTTTTGAATTTTAACGGGCTTGTTGATAATTTTAACAAATTTGCAGAAAGTGTTCATCTCAACATTCGCAATCCTGAGCATTTGACGAAAAATTTGTCAGGTGGAAACCAGCAGAAAGTCATAGTGGCAAAATGGTTGGCAACAAATGTGGATATTCTTATCTTTGATGAGCCAACAAAAGGTGTTGATGTAGGTGCGAAATCTGAAATTTACAAATTAATGGAAGAATTTGTTGCAAGAGGCAAGACGATCATAATGGTTTCTTCTGAAATGACAGAAGTAATTGGAATGAGTGATCGAATTATCATTATGCGAGAAGGAAATATTACTGGAGAATTAACAGATAAATCAGAATTCGAAGGAGAGATTATTCTTGCACATGCGATGGAGGAGTCTGAGAGATGAAAGAAGCATTATCACGATTTACGAAGAAGAGTAGCAGAGAAATAACAACTGCTGTTGCGTTAGTACTGGTTATTCTCATATTTTCTTTATTAAATGCCAGATATATGGAATATGATAACTTGATTGATATTATACAGCAGGGAACAGTAAATGCATTTCTTGCAATGGGTATTACGATGGCTATTATCACTGCAGGAATTGACCTCTCTGTAGGGTCGACCATGGCAGTCGTGCTTGTGGCATGTGCAATATTATCGTCTAGCGGATTTAATCCGATTTTAACGATTGTTGTTGGCATTTTGATAGGTGCATTTATTGGTGTGATTAATGGATTTATTGTAACAAAAATGAAATTACAACCATTTATTGCAACTCTTGGTATGATGGAAATGCTTAGAGGTGTTGCATATGTGCTTTGTGGTGGAAAAACTGTGTTAGGTGTTAGTGATTCCTTTAGGCAGTTGTTTCAGACGGAAATTTTCAGAGGAATTCGTCTGAGTATGTTATATATGTTTTTACTGGCAATTGTCTATGGAATTATACTGACAAAAACCAGAATCGGTGTTTACATTTATGCAATCGGTTCGAATGAAGAGGCAACAAAACTGTCAGGTATTAATGTAGACAAATATAAAACAATTGCGTATGCAATGTGTGGTATTGGGGCAGCTCTGGCTGGACTTGTGACAATGGCTCGCTTGGGAACAGGAGAACCAAGTGCCGGTGTAAGTTATGAGACAATGGCAATTGCGGCTGCTGCGATTGGTGGAACAAGTCTTGCGGGCGGAAAAGGAAGTATGGCTGGAACAGTTCTGGGTGCGTTTACTTTGTCAGCATTGAGAATTGGATTGATTGTAATTGGAATGGATACCTTCTATCAGTACATTGCCATTGGATTGATTATTCTGGTAGCTACATATATCGAAAACCTTCAGGCGATTGTTGTGAAACTTTTTAAAAAGATCTTTCACAAAAAAGAAAAATAAAATCCTATA
>OGIE01005511.1_pt1 | contig 10619 bp, 10 predicted proteins | sample 1571581 | NCBI WGS metagenome assembly OGIE01 (sample SAMEA2582021, study PRJEB24529) | metagenome | biome: Human gut stool | place: China | collected 2011
TGTCCGTTTGTATTAAAAATTCACAATATTGTGAATTTTTAATACAAACGGACAGGTGGCATCTACAATTTCCACGCCTTTCTTCTGCAATGCTTCATAAACCGCACTGGATACTCCGTGTGAACGGATAATCACCGTTCCTTCTGTAATATCGTCTAATTCCTCCATTGTATTAATAACAAAGACGCCTTTTTTTTCTAAATCTTTAACAACTTCTTCATTATGAATAATCGGTCCAAATGTATAGACGTTTTTTTTGCCTGTCTGTTCATATACGGTATCCACCGCACGCTTTACACCAAAACAAAATCCTGCCGATTTTGCAAGAATCACTTCTTTCATGATGCCTTTTTCTCCTCAATAATCTGTGTAAGCTTTGCAACGACTTCTTCGATATTCATATCGGATGTATCCACCAGTATTGCATCTTCTGCCTGCTTTAACGGGGAAATTTCACGGTGCATGTCAGCATAGTCACGGCTTTCGATATCTGCCGCAATTTCTTCCAGATTACACTGCTCACCTTTCTGTGTAAGCTCGTCAAATCTTCTTTTTGCGCGTGCCTGTGTACTCGCTGTCAGATAAATTTTTACAAAAGCATCCGGAAGCACGGTCGTTCCAATGTCCCTGCCGTCCATAATGACATCGGTTGTCTTTGCCAGCTTTCGCTGTAAATCCACCAGCTTACTGCGCACTGCCGCATACTTTGATGTCTTTGAAGCCATTTTTCCTGTTTCTTCTGTGCGTAACAGTCCTGTGACATTGTCACCGTTTAAAATCACCTGCTGTACGCCGTCCATATATTCAATCGTAATGTCCACATTGGACACTGCCGCATTGATTTCACGCTCATCGTCCGGGTTGACGTGATTCTGCGTAAAATATACCGCCATTGCACGGTACATTGCGCCTGTATCCACATAAATATAATTCATCTTTGCCGCCAAAAGCTTGGCAATCGTACTTTTTCCTGCACCAGCAGGTCCGTCAATCGCTATTGATACTGCCATTTTTTCTCCATTCCATTACATTTATTGTAATATTTTACATTTTATATTTAAAAATTTATAAATTTTTCGTCTTACTGCCATTTATCAAAACTTTTACGATAAATGTGCCGCCGCCGCATAGGCTGTTGACCACGCAATCTGCAAATTAAAACCGCCGGTTACGGCATCCACGTCTAAGACTTCACCCGCAAAATACACACCGGATACCAGCTTTGATTCCATCGTTGCCGGATTGACTTCTTTGACACTCACACCGCCCTGCGTGATAATGGCTTCCTGAAAGCCGCGCAGTCCCGTAAGGGTCAACTTGAAATTCTTTAACAGCGTAACCAGCCGCTGGCGTTCCTGCTTTGTGACCTCGTGGATTTTCTTGTCCGGTGGGATTTTACTTAATTCCACAACCACAGGAATCAGCTTCTTTGGCAATAGCTTATCCAGTGAATTTTTAAAGCTTTTATTCTTTGCTTCTTCAAAATCCCGCAGCACACGCTCATCTAGCTGTGCTTCATCAAGTGCCGGTTTTAAATCTATCGTAAGTAAAAGATTTTTCTGGCGGATAACCTTTGCCGCATAACTGCTGGCACTAAGCACTGTCGGACCGCTCACGCCAAAGTGCGTAAAAAGCATTTCCCCAAAATCTGAGTAAATCTTTTTGCCGGTATCCGGATCTGAAATCGTCACTGCCACATTTTTAAGGCTGAGCCCCTGCAACTCGCGCTCCCATTCTTCTTTTACAATAAACGGCACCAGTGCCGGAAGAATCGGTGTCACTTCGTGTCCCAGTTCTTTTGCAAAACGGTAGCCGTCCCCAGTAGAGCCTGTAGACTGATAAGAATTACCGCCGGTCGCTATAATCAACGCATCGCCCTGTACCATGCGCTTACTGCCTGTCACTGTATCTTTCACCCTCAGCCCTGTAAATCTGCCGTCCTTGTGGCACACCTGCACAACCTCAGTATTTAAATGAACCTCTACCGACAGCTTTTTCATCTCACGCTGTAATGCGCCGATGACATCTGAGGAATGGTCTGATTCCGGGAATACGCGGTTGCCGCGTTCAATTTTAAACGCCAGCCCCAGTTCATCAAAAAAGCCCATTGTATCATAATTGGAAAAGCCGTTGAACGCGCTGTATAAAAACTTGCGATTGGTGACGACACTGTTAAAAATATCCTCGGAATCGCCTGCATTCGTAAAATTACAACGGCCCTTTCCTGTAATAAACAGCTTCTTTCCAAGCTTTTCGTTTTTTTCAAATAAAATAACCTGATTTCCATTTCTTGCCGCCGTAATGGCAGCCATCATGCCGGCTGCACCGCCGCCGGCGATTAAACATTTTTTCATCTTTTTCATTCCTTTGCTGACTAAACAAGGCTATTGTATCATAAAGCGGAAAAGAAACCAACCCTAAACGCCACAACTTCCTGCAACATCTATGGATTTATAGCGCAAAACAGATTTACGGAAAATGTGTACTGCCCCGTACTATCCGTAAATCTGTTTAATCTCCTCAAAATGTTCTTTTGTAATCAGCGCATCTTTTTGTGTTCCTTTGAATTTGACAACATACGTCCACCTGCCATACGGCTCAATGGATTTAATTTTTGAAACATTAATCAGATACGACTTGTGGCTTCTAAGGAAACCTGTGTCCGAAAGCTTTTCTTCCAGCTCGCTGATTGCCATGCTGGTCGTAAACGGTTCTGCATCTGCCGTATAAAGAATCGTGGCATTGTTCTCACGCTCTACAAAAATAATGTCGTCTTTATCAAAAAAACGCACGCTTTCTTTGCCCTTAATCAGGATTTTATCTTTCTCGTGAAGCTTCTCCCGCGCTTTTTCGGACGGTATATCTGTCTTTTTGGACCCGGATGGTACTTCTGACAGATTCTGATTCTGACAGATATTGATACTGTCCGTGTCACCTATGTTGTCTTTTACACTGCCGCCGTTATTATTACCGTTGCTATCATTTATATTGTTTACGGCGTCCATATCATTTTTTCTGCCACCCTGATGCTGACTTTCATAACTGCGCTGTATCCGCTCCAGTGTATGCTGAATCCGTTCCATATCAAATGGCTTTACCAGATAGTCAAACGCATACAGTTCAAACGCATTGGACATATACTCCGAATATGCCGTTGCAAAAATGATTTTCGTATCCGGCGCAGACTGTGCAATTACCTTTGCACAGTCTATTCCGCTGCTGCCCTTAATCTCAATATCCATAAACACAACCTCAGGCTGCGTTTCGTGAAAAGCCAGCAGGGCATCTGTCATGCTGTCACATTCGCTGACAACACAAAATGCCGGATTCCGTTCTATGACCCTGCGCAAAATCAAGCGGATATGAGCCTCATCGTCTACAAGCATTACCTTGATTGCCATGTCATTTTCCCTTTCAAATCGTGTGTCTGTTTCTTCTGTGTCTTCTTTTACATACCGGTTCTGCAAGAATCTCGGATAATACAACTGCCTGTCTTAATACTTCTGTATCCATGCCGCCAGATATTCCCTCAAATCCTGTTTTACCTACACGGTGCATATCCTGTGCACAGGACATGCCGTCCGGCATGGTATGAACTTCCTGCCGCGGCTGTGCCTGCTGCTGTGTGGATGGCAACGGCGGAGCAGCAGACTGCCGGTTCCCCGGCTGTCCGCCAAGCTGTCTGACAACCTGTGCGCCTAACTGCCCGCCAAGTTCACTGCCTGCTGCTTTCAGTCTTGCCGCAATCGTCTTTTTTAACTGCTGCTGGCTGCTATAAGACATCTTTTGGTTCATGTGCATCACCCTCTAAAATCTTCTTTGCATTAATGTCTTCTCTTGCGATATTTTCACGCATTTTCGTATCTGCCTTGATATTCTGCATATCGTAGTAATCCATAATGCCTAACTTGCCCTCACGCAGTGCATAAGCCAGTGCCTTTGGTACTTCTGCTTCGGCTTCTACAACGTAAGCACGCATTTCCTGTTCCTTTGCAACCGCCATTGCACGGCGTTCCTCTGCTTTTGCCTGTGCGATATTTTTGTCGGCCTCTGCCTGAAGACTCTGTAAATGTGCACCAATGTTTCGTCCGATGTCGACATCCGCAATGTCGATGGAAAGAATTTCAAATGCAGTTCCCGCATCCAATCCCTTTGACAATACCAGCTTTGAAATATCGTCTGGATTTTCAAGCACTCTCTTGTGTTCTGCTGCCGAACCTACCGTTGTAACAATACCTTCACCGATACGTGCGATAATCGTTGCTTCACCGGCACCGCCAACCAGACGTTCCAGATTTGTTCTTACGGTGACTCTAGCCTTTACAAGCAGTTCAATACCATCCTTTGCCACGGCTGAAATATTCGGTGTTTCAATCACCTTCGGATTAACGCTCATCTTTACGGCTTCTAAGACATTTCGTCCCGCAAGGTCGATTGCCGCCGCCTTTTCAAACGGTAAATCAATGCCTGCACGTTCTGCAGCAATCAGCGCATCAACAACGCCGTCTACGTTACCGCCTGCAAGGTAATGTGCCTCTAACTGGTTGACCTGTAATGCGATACCGGCTTTGGTTGCCTTAATCAGCGGAAGAATAATTCTTGCCGGGACAACACGTCTTAAACGCATACCAATCAGTGTAAAAATGCCAACCCGCACTCCGGATGCCATCGATGAAATCCACAGTCCCACCGGAACAAACGAGAAAAACATAATCAAAATAAATACTACTACTGCTGCAACAATAATCGGTCCTACCATAACCTTTAACCCCTTTCTGTGTATGCATATTTTCATTTATTAATACAAAATGGCTGCCCATTTGGATTAATCTCTACTCCTGTCTTGCCTTTCTGACAACAAGTGATGAATTGCTGATTTTGTAAATCTCCACCAGTGTGCCTTTTTCTAAAAACGCACCGTCGGAAATCACATCAAACTCTACATCTTCTATCCGTACTTTCCCTGCCGGATGTAAATCCGTGGTTACAACTCCTTTTTTCCCTACAAGATACTGTAAATCCGTAGAACTTATGTAACCTTCTTCTTTATTCATTTTATCATTCAGAATAATCGGTGTCTTTAACCTGCCCTTTGCAAGCAGTGTAACCAGCGTAAATATCAAAACTGCAAGCAGCAATAAAACGACTGCTACGATAATAACCGCTTCCTGCACGCTGTCTGCGATTAAAAACACACCGGCGACCAGACAGCACCCGCCTAAAATTCCCGGCGCGCCAAAGCCCGGTATAAGGGTTTCAATTCCTACAAAAAGAAAGCCAGCCGCCAGCAGTACAATTCCCAAAATCATAAAACCGTCCATTGCCCTTCTCCTTTCCTTTTCGCTTCTTTTTTTCTTTCTGTTTACAGTATATACAAAAAGCACCGAAAGAAAAGACATAATCACGCAATACCGCATCTTTTATCCGCAACTGTCACTTTTTGATATGCAACTGTCATTTTTATTTTGGAAGTGTCACGTCAAATTCTGTTTTTCCCGGTACGGAAGTAACGGTAATCGTGCCTCGATACTGCCCTGCAAGCTTCCGCACCATCCACAGTCCCAGTCCGTGGCCTTCTTCCTTTTTGCTTGAATACCCCTTCTTAAAAATCAGTTCCCGCTTATTTTCCGGTATAACCGGACCGTTATTGTATACAATAAACAAATACTGTTTTTCATTTTCCTGAATACACAGATGTACCTTTTTCTCTCCGTCCATGCCGGACACCGCCGTAAACGCATTGTCGATTAAATTGCCAAGAATCCGGCACACTTCCCACTGCTCCATGGAAAGTGCCGCCAGATCGGACGACACTTCCACAAAAAATGTAATCTGCTGCTTCTGCGCATACTCCATTTTTGCCTGAAGCAGGGCATTGACCGCCGGTTTTTTCGTCCGCAGTGCTTTTCCGATCCGCGCAATGTCCTCATAGAGCGGATGCAGATACCGGTACGCTTCTTCATATTCTTCCAGTTCAAGCAATCCGTAAACGACCTGCATTTCATTTAAGTATTCATGCCGCTGTGCGCGCAGTTTTAAATTAAGATGTTCCAGATTTTTAAAATTTTCCTGTAAATTTACAATATAAAACTTATCCAGTAAAAATGTCGATAAAATAATACTGATATTACACACCAGTAACATTCCCATAAAAACATAAACCGCAAGCGGCAGTGTTCCATACAGCCTAAGCCCCGCCGCAATCCAGAATACAATACTGATAAAAAACTGGATATACGCCGGAACCTGGATTTTTCTGCGCAGTTTTTTCCATTCCATTAAATATTTTCCTCTTTAATACACCCGATCAGATTTAATTTCTGAAGCTTTTTCTTAGAGTATATCATAGTTACAAATACAATGAAATAGACGCTTAGTACTGAAATTAAAATTGCCATCCACGGAATATCCAATACCAGCACCTGTACGTTGTTAATCGTTTTGGCAATCCAGACGGATATAAGCACAGACACCGGAATCCCATATAACAGGGCTTTAGAGCCGTACATCAGACACTCAAAATACAGCATTTTGCCAAACCCCTGCTCCGTCATACCGATGGATTTTAACATGGCAAATTCCCTGCGCCGCAGCATCATATTGGTAGAAATGGTGTTGAATACATTTGCCATGGCTATCAGCGACATCAATACTAAAAATCCGTATGAGAATACTTTTACCACATAAATAATACTTCTGTAGGATTCGTATTCCATTGCCTCATCGACCAGACTATAGCGGAAATACTGACCATTATCTTTGAGAATTTTCTGCATCTGTTCATACACCGCCGTATGGTCTGTCGTCTTAAAATAAGTTATCAGTCCGCCCTGCCGATACTGCATTTTTTGTGTAAGCTTTTCCGCCATGGTGCGTGAACACAGCACAATATCATTTTGGTAGCGCAGATCGGTCTGCACCGCATACGGCAGCTTATCTACAGTTCCTCCGATATTAAAATCAATGTCTGCTACCTGTTTTTCTTCCTGCTCATTTCCATCTTCCGTTTCCGGATAAAAACATGCCTTTAATGTAAATGCCTGATTTGCAAAAACCGGATAATCCTTTCTCTTCCCAGTCTTTGTATCCGTCACACGGCGGTTGGTGTAGAGCAGATAAACCGGATTTTCCGTGTTCATATACGTATCCTTTGATAATCCGTTCTGCTGTAAATATCGTTCATACAAATCGTCTGCGATGCCGTAGACAAACATCAGTGTTTTTCCGTCGTTATAGGAAACCGAAGCATTTTCACTTTTCTTCTGCTCTGTTTTGTATTCTTCTGTGAGATATTCGCTGTTTTCGTCCGCTTTGTACCAGAACAGCCCCGCAGACAATGTGGTTGAACTTTCTTTTACGCCCTGTACCTGTTTTAATTTTTCAATAACCGGTTCTTCTTTTTCAATGTCTTCTAACGAACCGGAGCGGTAATAAACATCGTATTCCCCAAGCTTATAATTTTCCTCGACCATAAGCACAAGGTATTTGCCAAATGCGCTTGCCGATACAAACATCACAATACTGACAAATAGTGAAAAAATCGTGGTGCGGTATCTTTTGCCGCTTCTTTTAAAGTTCTTGCGGCTGATTACGCCTTCCACGCCGAACAGCTTCCTGAATATTTTAGAACATCTGATCTTTCTGCGGCTTAACTGAATATCGCCGTTCTGGCGGATTGCCTCAATCGCAGACATTCTCGAAATCCGTATCATCGGGATAAACGTTGAAATCAGCACCGTAAATAAAGATACGACTGCCGCCGCCTCAATTGCCGCAGGTGCCGGATACAATTTCATTTCACCGAGGGATACCATGCTTGCCGCAATGCTTTTCATACTGGCACGCACACCGAAAAGGGTAATGCCGATTCCCGCAACACCCACCAAAATTCCCAGCGGGATTCCTGCAATGCTGACTAAAAATGCCTCGGAAAGCACACATTTACGAAGCTGTGCTTTGGTCGCCCCCACGGAGGAGAGCAGTCCGAACTGCTTTGTCCGTTCATTTAACGAAATGACAAAGGAATTGTAAATTAAAAGCACCGAAGCCCCGACAACCAGTACAATCACAATCACCGCTATCGTCGTAATAAAAGAGTAATAGGAAGAATACACGGATATTCCGCTCAGTCTTAACAGTCCGAGATTGTAGCCGGTTTCATAGGATGCATCGCTGTACCGTTTTAAAACCGCAAACGTATTCTTCGGATTTTTCACCCGAATGTAAACATCGGCACTTTCAATATTCTTTGTATTTTCATCGTATTTTGTATACACTACATAGCTGCTTGTGCTGCCGACATTAAAACCTGCGTCCTCATACAGACCGACTACCGTATATCCCTGTGTGTCCGCAAGTTCCGGTTCAATCGTATCGCCCACCTTGCAGTCCGCAAGAATACCGCTTGTAATCAAATCACTTGCAACTACAATTTCTTTTGAATTTTCCGCCATTCTGCCTTCTGTAAGCTCCAATGGGAGGCTGATTTCATTTTCATCACTGAATGCCTTGACACTGATCTGATGTCCGTCCTGTTCTTCAATGGTACTGCCGATATTGTACATCAGACGTTCTGATAAAATGTCACTGTCCTGCCTGATTTTTTCCAGCCCTTCCTTTAAATCGACCTGCTCAATCACGCCGTACCAGTTGCCCGATTCTTTGATTTTATAATCCAGCATACTTTTATGCAGGCTGGCGATAAAAACCGTAATTGCCGTAATCAACGCCGCTGACAGCATAATGCCGATAATCGTTACCAGTGTACGCACTTTGTTTTTTACCATTTGCCGGTAAGTCATTTTTAAAAAAATATGATTCTGTCCCATTAGCGGATCACCTCATCTCTTGTGATTCTGCCGTCGGAAATCTCAATAATACGGTCCGCCTGCAGGGCGATGTTTTCATCATGCGTAATGACAACCAGTGTCTGATTGTACTTTTTATTTGACAGCTTTAACAGTTCCATAATTTCATGGCTGTTGGCAGAGTCAAGATTTCCGGTTGGTTCATCCGCTAACAGCAGTGCCGGGTCATTCATCAGTGCACGCCCGATAGAAACTCTCTGCTGCTGCCCGCCGGATAACTGGTTCGGCAGATGATTTTCCCTTCCTTTTAAATGCAACACAGTCAAAAGCTCCTCTAACCGTTCCTCATCGACCTTTCTGCCGTCCATTAACACGGGTAGTGTGATATTTTCCACGACATTCAGCACCGGAATCAGGTTGTAAAACTGATAAATCAGCCCGACCTCCCTGCGCCTGAAAATTGCAAGCTGTGTATCATTTCTTGCATAGACATCATTGCTGTCCACATAGACATGCCCACCATCCGGTCTGTCTACACCGCCAATCAGATGCAGAAGTGTAGACTTTCCCGAACCGGACGGTCCTACAATCGCCACAAACTGCCCGCGCTTCACACTGAAGGACACGTTATCCAATGCCTTAAAGCTGTTTTCTCCTTTTCCGTAAATCTTTGTTAAATTTTCTACTTTCAAAATATCCATTGACTGCCTCCTGTATTTTAGATTTCAGTCTAAATTGTAGGACAGTCCGGTGACTGTGCCATGACTTTTATATGACAAATCTGTCACTTTTCGTTTAAGGCAGCATTTTATAAAAACAGATTTGAAATTCCGCACCGCCGTTTTTTGCGTTAAATACCTTTATCGTTCCATTCTGCCTGCGAACAATCTCTGCTGCCAGTGAAAGTCCGATACCCACTCCTGTATTTTCCGTTCCTTTGCCACGGTAAAACCGCTCAAACAGGTGTGGTAAATCTTCTTTTTGAATTCCTGTTCCGTTGTCACGCACGATGATTTCCGTGTAAATCGGATTTTCCTGCGCCTCTATCTGAATCTGCCCGCCGGACGGTGTGTGTTCCATGCAGTTTTTCACAATATTTTCCAGCGCTTCTTTTGTCCACTGGAAATCTCCCGTAAAGGATACATTTTCTGCAATATCGTATGTCAAAAGCACCTCTTTTAATTCAAGCTGTACCGCCATGCCCTCAAATACCGTATCTGCCAGCTTTTTTACGGACACCGGTGCATTTTGAAACTGCACGACACCCGCATCGAATTTGGAAAGCTTTAAGAGTGTCGTTATGAGTTCTTCGACATGCGAGAGTGCATTGGATAACTTGCCGCTTAAATGCAGGCGTTCTTCATATGTAAGTTTTTCTTCCATTAAAAATGACAAAATAATATTCACGCTGGTCAGCGGTGTCTTTAACTGGTGCGAAATATCCGCCATGGCATTCATCAGATACCGTTTGTCCTGTCCCAGCTGCACCGCCTGTTCGTTTAAACGGATTACCAGCTTGTGAAGCTGATTCTGCAAAATACTTAAATCACCCTCCTGATACTCCTCAAATGCCGTTGTATAATCTCCCCGCAGAACGCGGTCTATCTGCGCATAAATTTCCCGGATTTTCTTTCTGCGCCTGTATTCGCCCTCCGCATGGATTCCCATATATAAAATTCCCGTGGGAAGCACTATCCACCATGCCCGGCTTATCCATGCCGCCAATATTGAAGCTGTAAACACAACACCTTCTGCAATCCATTCACCGTTTCTTTTCATAGACGATACCCCATTCCACGCACCGTCTTAATT
>OGIE01005512.1_pt1 | contig 10615 bp, 7 predicted proteins | sample 1571581 | NCBI WGS metagenome assembly OGIE01 (sample SAMEA2582021, study PRJEB24529) | metagenome | biome: Human gut stool | place: China | collected 2011
TGGAGTATCGCCTTGCCAAGGCGAGGGTCGCGGGTTCGAATCCCGTCTCGTGCTCGCTTTTTGAGGATATCCAGTGTGGGTATCCTCTTTTTTTGTGGAAAAAGAGTTTGCGATGCAGATGAAGTGTGGATAAGTAACTAAAATGAAAGGGTCGTCAAGTGGACAGCAGGTTTCTTGAGTGTTCGAGCCCTGCTGGGCTTGAACGGTTCGAATGTCTACGCTCCGCTCCGGTCGTCGCAGGCGAACGTCCCCCGGATGTTCTGCGACGCCTCGTGCTCTTTTTTATAAGGATATCCAGTGTGGATGTCCTTTTTTTGTGAAAAAATCATTTACCAGCGGTGTCTATTATAAAAAGTTGCTTGAAAAAGTTTGCACTTTATCGAAAAAGTCACTTGAAAAAGTTTATATTTTATCAAAAAGTCGTTTAAAAAAGTTTGTTATATCTTATATAACTCCCTTGAAAAAATGAATATTCCGTTGTACTCTATAGAAAAGAGGTGAAATCATTATGCTGAAAAGAAAAATTGAAAAAAAATTAATCGCTTGGAAAAACACAGAAAATCGAAAACCATTGATTATTAAGGGGTGCAGGCAATGTGGCAAAACATTTTCTGTTCTTGATTTCGCAAAGAAAAATTATAAAAATGTTGTGTATTTGAATTTTTTTGAAAATCCAGACTATGTTGCTGTATTCTCAGGCTCTCTGGAAGTAGATACGATTGTTATGATGCTCTCGGCCTTACTTGGTAAGGAAGCAGTCTTTGAAAGTGGCAATACTGTTTTAGTCCTGGATGAAATTCAGGAGTGCCCAGAAGCTCGAACAGCTTTGAAATTTTTTCGCATGGATGGGCGTTACGATGTGATAGGTACGGGATCATTTTTGGGTGTAAAAGGATATGGAAAAGAACCAAAATCGGTCCCAGTTGGGTCGGAAACGGTAATTGATATGTATCCACTGGATTTTGAAGAATTCCTGTGGGCAAATGGAATTGAAACTCCGGTGATTGAACTGTTGAAAACATGTTTGCAGAATGAAAAAACAGTTCCGGAAGCATTGCACAAGCGTATGAAACAGTTGCTCTTGCAGTATACAGTTGTTGGCGGCATGCCGGATGTAGTACAGACATTTGTAAGCACAAAACAGATGGACGAAGTTCTACAGATTCAACGAGATATTGTTCGGTCATATGAAGATGATATGATAAAATACGCAGAAAAAAAAGATAAATCAAGGATCAAAGAATGTTTTCAGTCTATTCCTAAACAACTCAGTAAAGAAAATAAGAAATTTCAGTATTCAATTGTCAAAAAGGGATCTACCGCTTCAAAGTATGCTGGAAGCTTGCAATGGATCGAGGATGCAGGTATTATTGTGCGCTGTTATAATCTTAGTATTACGGAACTGCCTTTAGACGGAAATGCAGAAGTAAATACATTTAAAGTGTATATGCGCGATTGTGGTCTGTTTGTCAGCATGTTGGAGGATGGTACGCAATACGATATTCTTCAAGGAAATCTTCATGCTTATAAAGGAGCAGTTTTCGAAAATCTGATTGCTGATATTTTCAGTAAAATGGGAAGAAAACTTTACTATTTCCATAAAGACAGTGGACTTGAGGTGGATTTTGTGATCCGTTATAAAGGTGAATGCACATTGGTAGAGGTAAAAGCATCTACAGGTAATACAAAAAGCACCAGAACAATCCTGAATCATCCTGAAAAATACCATGTCAGTCATGCAATCAAACTTGGAGACTATAATGTTGGACGTGCGGAACAGATACTTACACTTCCACTCTATATGGCATTTTTGCTAAAAGAAATATAAAAGTGTGCATCTTTTTCGGGGAGCTACGTAGCACTGACTTTATCTAGATATTATACTTCGCAATATATCAAAATAAAGCTGATATATTGTGAAGTGATTGTCTCATCATTCTGCTATTCGATCTGTTTACTTCTCCTTTTATGTCTTTCTGTGTTTGGGAATCTCAAAAATCCAAATTTCGACATCTTGTGCAGGAAGAATTGATTCTGCTGTGAAATCCACTTATAATTTCAGATATAAAAGCTTCAATAAAATATATAATCTTACGGAGGAACTGTTTCATGCCAGAAGAAAGATACATAACGATCGTCTCAGAGAGGAAAACGATCGCTTTAAGAGTGAGTACGATCTTATATGTTCTGATGAATGGAAAATACGCAAATATCCATGTGCTGGGAGATCAGGTGTATCGGACGACGATGACTCTTGGGGAGATCGAGGAGAAGATCGGGGACGGATTTTTGCGGGTGCATCGCGGCTGCCTTGTAGCAGTCATGGCAATCCATAACGTCACGGATACCATCAATCTCAGCAATGGGGAATCCCTGGGGTATACGGCCCGTAAGAAAGGGGAGATCATGAAAACACTCCGGAATGCCCAGCAGGACGTGATCCGGGGATTTCAGAATCATGGAGTACCGATGACGGACGATGAGTACCATGACTATTACCGCAGTTTCGATCAGCTCCCATTCGCATTTACGGATATCGAGATGGTATTTGATGAGGAGAAACGCGCAGTTGACTGGATCTTCCGCTATGGAAATCCGGAACTTGCGAGGCTGGAAAAACTGCCGTTAGACCGGCTGATCGGAAATTCATTCGGAAGTCTTTTCAGCAATATGGATTCCAAATGGCTTCGAAGCTATGAGCGGGCCGTCCTTTACGGGGAAAAACTGGAGCTCATCGACTACAGCCCGGAGATCGATACGAATCTGAAGGTCACATGTTTCCCGACTTTTCCGGGGCATTGCGGGTGCATCCTGTTCAATATTTCGGAGATCGAATTCGTGAGCAGCAGCCAGTAACATGATTCGGTTGCTGTTTACGCGTTGCGCAAACAGCAACGTGATTTTGCCGATGCTTCGCATTCCAAATCGGCAAAATCTGTTACCACCACCGTATCATACGACATTTTCAGTTCAGAAAATTCCTACCCGTGTACAGTAACGATTCGTTCCTGTTGTACGTCTGTTCGTTCCAAGTCTATCGATTGGAAAATGAAAAAATAGTAGAATACTGTTAGATTTTTTAACTGATGAAACGCTCGACATATTAGGGAAAAATCTTATGATGAGGTGCATCCGAAGGAGCTGACGAAGCTTCTGAAAAAGTTTGAAGGAAGCGAAGAGGAAGCACTCATCAGCCGTCTGCCCCTGCGTTCCATGAAGCAGGCAAAATACATGCCTGTCTATGTCAATGAACTTCATGGCGACTATTATGTGTTCCGGGAAGAGCGCATGGAGCTGCGAGGTGAGATGAGCGGGAAGACCTTCAAGATCGGACAGAAGATGCGGACGATGGTAACCGGGACTGACCGGCTTACCATGATAATTGATTTTATTCCGGCAAAGAATAATTTTACCAATTTTGTCGAAGTTCGACCGATTCTGTCGAAGCTGTTGCTTTGGGGGGGCTGTTAAAATGAAAATTATTGAAGACAGTGGGAGGTACGCCTATGAGGAAAAAAATAAAACAGTATACAGCAGTTCTTTTGACAGTGACCATGTCTCTTCCGGGGACAATGGCTTATGGAAATGTAGATAGCCTTGATGCTGCATCAGGAGTTGTAGATGCAAGCGGATACCTGAAGGCATCCACATCAAACGCACAACAAACCATTCATATCGCTTCCCCATCTGACGCAGATGAAGATGAAGAAGAACTGATCGATGATCGAAAGAAGGCTTCTCCATCGGATGCAGAATTTGACGGGGAAGATGTATTCGCAAAAATCTACGACTTTATCTGGCAGGACCCGGAAGAATATTTAAATGACGGAAGACTGGAACTGAGTGCGACCGCAGAGGAGCAGCCGACATTGGAACAGATCGTTTCCATCCTGCCGCAGAGTATCCTTGCAAAGACCGGAGAGACCGCAGAGAATACTTCTGCGGACGAAGCAGAGGATATTACTGCAGATGAAGCAGATATCACTGCGGATTACGATGTGGAAATCAAAGTATCCGGTTGGCAGTGCGAAGATTATATCCAGAACGAGGACGGAATGTGGCCGACAAGCGGAACCTTCACCTTCTCGGCAGAGCCGGAGGACGGATATGAGCTTGCGGACGGGTGTGCGCCGCTTGCAGTGGAAGTCGCGGTGAGCGATGAGGCGGCAATGCTGGCGGCGAATGCAGAAACCTATATGGTATTCACGAGAAGAGAAGATAATACCAGCACAAAATCAGTTACTGTTGATTGGGATGGAACAAATTTATCGGGTAAGTATGAGCAGTATCTTGATGTGGACAGCAGAATTTATCGTGAAGAAGATGCTTTTGTATTAGAACTGAATAATTATAATCCTCAAGTGGAAACGTGTCTGGATATTCGTAAGGGAAAATGGATTATTGAGTTGAATGGAACAAGCGTATTCGATGGAACAAAGCTGCCCAAAGATTCGGCAAGCTATGGACTGTGGATCTGGAGTGATACAGATGTAACTTTTACAGGCTCAGGAACGTTGAATGTGAAAGGTGACCGAAGTGGTATTTCTATTGGGAAGAAGGCAGAAGTTTCAATCAATTTAGAACAAGATGGAAAAATTAACGCCACTTCCCCTTATAGCGTAAATGAAAGTGGATATAATCGACATGGGATTGAGTCCTATGGAAAGCTGACAATAAAAAGAGGAACAGTAACGGCAAATGGTCCATATAGCGGCCTGTATCAATCTGGTGGAACATTTAATATAACAGGTGGTACACTTAAAACAAAGGTACGAGGAGGGAATGACAGCAGCCGGGGACTGTATTTTTGCAGAGAAAGTGATTGCAGTTTAGGCGGAATAATCGAAACAGATGGTCTGACGTTAGACAATGCTACTGGATCCATATCTGGAAAGGTCACTGTAAACCATCTCTCATTAATAAACCTATCTGAATCATTACTTACAATTGAATCTGACGGAATATTAAATATTAAAGAATCGATACTTTTTGATGTAGGAATAAATAAGCTTGTGAATGATGGTGAACTTCAAGTGAATATGACTTCAGATTCATCTAAACCCATTCCTTCAAATTATGAGAATCATGGGCGTGTTACAGGTACGCAGGCAGAAAATTGGAGAACTCCATCATCTCTGAAAGCAGTGAAAGGAACATCAGAAACTAAGAGGGAGAAAGTAAATGAGAGTGAAAATTTCGATGTTTCTACCCTGTTTAACAGTTCAGATATTGATTCAGAAGAAGGAAAGGTATCGTATTATTATGTAAATCAGGCCGATTCCGAAAAAAAAGAGCAAACATTGAGTTCGTCTACAACGAAATTCGCTGCCGGAAATTATATAATCGGTGCAAAAACACAGGGAAATGAGACGTACAAAGCAGGCAGTGCAGTAGCATACATTTATGTGAATTCTGATATATTCAGCGTTGTTCCTATTGAATTTGTTTATACTGGATTTGAGCAGGAGTTGCTTAAGGTCTATACACCAAATGATGAGGAATACAAGGTTGAGTATCAATGCTATGAGCCTCAATCGAAGGGTGGATTTTATGTAAATAACTGGAAGACGACCCCACCAACGGCAACTAATTGTGGAGATGAGTCTCTTAAATATTATTATGCAGTGCGGATTACAGCAAGTGACAGTGATCAGCCACTGTATCAAATCACTTATGATGGGACATCATCGGATAGTTTATTGCACGTGACAAGTATAAAACCTAAATCTTTGCAGAGCGATGATATAGTTGTTACATTAACACCGCAAACATTTAGATATGATGGAACGGTTAAAAAACCTGCGATCGAAATAATAGATACTGTCATAAAGACGGAAGTAAAAAAGTACGGTATAAGTTATAGCTATGCTGCCGGCGGGGCGGCAGATAATCCTAAAGAAGCTGGAACATATAAAGTATATATATACTCATTTGATGCAAATTATACGGGCGATCGATATGTTTATTTTACCATCGAAAAACAAAAACTGACGCCGGTGGCAGTTATCAGTAATGCAAGCAAAACATACGATGGAACAACTTCCTTGGCATCAGGACAGACAATTGCACTCACTCTGCAGGATGAAGCTGGGAATACCGTTTTGGATGGTGTAAGTGCCAGATATGAAGCAGCAACATATGAGTCCAAAGATGTAGGACCTAACTCTATTCAGATTACAGGAATTTCCCTGACAGGAGAAAATGCAGATAAATACGATCTGTCTGCCTCAACATTGTCAATATCCGGAAATATTGATCAGGCATCTGCAGAAAAACTTGTACCTAATGTGACTTATCCGGGTAACAACAACGTGATTGAGTATGAAAATAGAGGTACTTTCTTGCCAACTGTGACAGTAAGCTCCAATATTTCTGGCGATCAGGTAGGCAGTTATGTTGTTTCCTATTCCGCTACGCAGGAAGGATCTTATGTTTCTGACTTAAAGGGTGTAATGCAGAACCTGAACGTACAGGAAACAGAGCAGACCATTTATTACCGGATCACAACGCAGAATTATGAACCTACTACAGGAAACTTTACGGTTAAAATTATTCCATCCAGCCTAAATGGTAAGGGAATCGTTGTGACAGGTTACGACGGTCAGTATGATGGGAATCCACATACGATTACAGCAACACTTCCGGCGAGTAGTGTTCCAAGCGGGACAGAAATCAAATATAAGGGCAGCGCTGAAAGCGAGTGGAGCCAAGAACCGCCAAGTTACACGGATGCGGGAGAGTATACGGTGAATTATAAGATTTCCTGTCCGAATTACAAGGATCTTGAGGGAAGCCAGACGGTTCATATCCGTCCGAGATCACTAACTGTAACTGCAGGGCTGAAAAATCCGAAAAGAGGTGTGATATACGGCGATCCGATGCCGGAGTTTGAGGCAAGCTACACCGGTTTTGTGAAGAATGAGACCAAAGAGACAGCTCTGACGGGAACTCCGATGATGACATGCAGCACCTATACTCAAGAGAGTGGGGCAGGAACAACGCATACGATCAGTATTGAAGCAGGCAGCGGAGAGGGAGCATTGAGTGCCCGGAACTATAGCCTGAGATTCACTCCGGGATCGTTTACTGTAAATAAGAAACAGGCAACGATTGAGGTGACTAATTACAATGAATGGAAGGCGTATACCTATGATGGAAAATCACCGGAGATAGAAGCAGCTGTCGAGGGCGAGAGAACTGTTAAGGTAGAAATTTACGCAGGAAATCCGGCATCCGGTTCGGCACTCGCAGAGATCCCGAAAAATGTGGGAACCTATACCGCTAAATTTACAGCGGCGGAGACAGCCAATTACGGAGCAGCGGAAATCAGTCTTCCGTTTGACATTGTACAGAGAGAACTGAAAGTTACTGCTGTCAATCAGTCGATCACATATGGAGATCCGGCACCGCAGTATACGGCGGTCTATGCGGGCTTTGCAGCGGGTGAATCTCTGGAAAGTCTGAAAGGTAAAGGTACTCTTTCCTTCACATGTGCATATCAGCAGGCGAAGGCGGGACAGAGCAATGAAAACAGCAATGCCGGAACTTATACAATCACACCGGCGGTTGCAGGTCTGAACAATTATAAGGTAACTTCTGTAGATGGAACCCTGACGGTTGGAAGGAAAACTCCGACCTTCACAGATTCTGCATTATGGAAAGAAAAATATCCTGATGGAAGCAGAGTCTACGATGGAACTTCTGTGAATATCACTCCATCGACAGACGGAGACGGCGCAAGAAGCTATATCGTCGAAAACACAGAGACGGGCGAGGTCCTGAAAACGGATCCGGTCAATGTGGGAACCTATAAGGCTACATATTCGGTCGCAGAGGGAACCAATTATCAGGCAGGTTCAATTTCGTATGAATTTGCGATCACAGAGGCCGAGATGAAAAACGTCACGGCAAATGGATATGATGGAATCTATGATGGTCACTCACATGGGATCGAGGTTTCTGTACAGGATGAGCTTGTAAAAGATGAGGTGGTAGAATACGGACTGGAGCCGGATAATTATACTGGAACAGATGCACCGGAACTTATCGATGCCGGAACTTATACGGTTTACTATCGGATCACAGCACCGAACTACAAACCTTACACAGGAAGCGCGATCATAACGATCACACAGAAAGAGATTCAGGTTGTGACGGCAGATCAGGAGACAACCTATCTGGAAGAAGCTCCGAAGTTTACCGTTGATTCAGTAAAGGGCATGGTAGGAGAAGAAACTCTTGAAAATCAGAATGCTGTTTTATCATTTGTGACTGCATATACAAAAGGCTATGATGTCGGGGAGTATGCGGTTCAGGCAGTGGTAGATGGTCTGAAGAACTATAAGGTTGAGGTTGTACCGGGTACATTGAAGGTACAGCGCAGAACCCCGGTATTCACCGACTCTACAAATCTGTATGAGGCTCGTGTCTATGACGGAAAAGCAGTGGATCTGACTCCGACAACAGACGGGGATGGTCAGATGAGCCGCGTGATCACAAACCGGGAGACGAATGAGGTCTTAACGTCTGATCCGGTCGATGTGGGAGAGTACCGTGTGGTTTACAGTGTTTCGGAAGGAAAGAATTACACAGAAGGAAGTGTTTCCTACGACTTTGCAATCACACCGGCTCCGTATAGTGGTTCAGTTGTCAAGACAAAAATTCAAGCATTTTATAATGAACCGATATCTGTAGCTGAATTAGGGAGGTGCCCCCGTTAAGCAGCATGATCAATCAGCAGTGCCGGATAATAATATGATGCGGGTGTCTGATCGTTGATCGCTGAATGACAGCGCTCAAAGTTGTAGGTATGTACATAGCTTTTGATAGCCGCTCGCGCTTCCCGGATGTTGGCATACTGCGTAAGATAGGCTTCCTCATATTTGAAGCTACGAAACCAGCGTTCAATCATGATGTTGTCTGCCCAGCGGCTTTTTCCATCCATGCTCTGACGGATATGGTTTTCTTTGAGAAATGCTATGTACTCGGTGCTTGTAAACTGACATCCTTGATCAGAGTTCAGAATCAGGGGTTTTGCCACCTTGAAAGCTTTTTTCAGCGCGTTTATGACCATTCTGGTGTCCAAGGTATCATCTATCTCCCAGCCAACAATACAACGGCTATACCAGTCAATGATGGCTGTCAGATACAGGAAGCCGTGCTTGATGGGGATATAGGTGATGTCGATTGACCATGCCTGATTTGGATGGTCGATAACGGCGTTACGAAGCAGATACGGGCAGACTTTTGCCTGTTGCATACGTTTGGAAAGATTCATCTTTGGATAGATCGGATCAATCCCCATTTCAATCATATAGCGGCGCGTTTTCCGGCGTCCCACCTGATGACCACGCATTTTCAGCTGTAAAGACATTTGACAAGCTCCCCAGGCAGGATTATCGGTATGCAGATGATCAATGATAGCCTTGCATTCTAACTCTTCCTGAGATATGGGTGTTCCATTATAGTACACGCTGGTGCGGTTGATTCCAAGAAGCTCAGCACCTGTTTTTATCGGGAATTCTTTAGTCTTCAAAAGGTTTCGGACTAAATTTACTCTCGTAGTCAGGTCCAAGTGTTTCTTCAGATTTTTTTTTCAACCAATCCACCTGCATGGTGAGCTGGCCAACTTTTTTCGCGTATTCGGCTTTTTCCTTGCGCTCTAAGGCGAGTTTCTCTTTCAAGTTGTCTTCTCTTGAATCATCGAAGACAACCGATGCTTTATCAAGGAATTCTTTTTTCCAGTTGCGAAGAAGATTCGGCTGAATGTTATTTTCGCTGGCAATTGTATTTAAGTCCTTTTCTCCTTTAAGCAGTTCAATGACTAACTCGGATTTGAATTTTGCGGAGAAATTTCTTCTTGTTCGAGACATAAAAATGATCCTTCTTTCTATAGTGCTTACAGTATACCAGATTCATTAAAAAATGTCTCTCAAAGTGTCTTAAATTACGATACCATTATACCGCTTGTGATCACTGCAGAGGATAAGAATGTTACATTTGGATTCAAAGCACCGGAGTATACAGTTGCCTATGATGGCTTTGTAAACGGTGAGACGGAAGCGGTTCTTACGGGAACTCTGGTCGTAACCTGCGATTATACAGAGGAAGGCCGTGAGGCTACTTATGCGATCGTTCCGTCCGGACTTTCTGCAAAGAACTACGCGATCACATGGAAGAATGGTGTTCTGACCGGACGTTATCCGGAGAGCGACGATGACGACTACGAGGAACCTTCCAAACCGGCAAACAGCAAGATGCCGAAATCCGGAACAAACAATCCGGGACAGGGAGCAATCAAAAAAGATGCTCAGAAGGGCTATGTGAATGAAAATTCCGGCATTGTTTCCGGAAAGACACTTACCGAGGAGATGTTAAAGAATAACAGTGAAAGCCTGAAGGATGGCTACAGTCACTGGATCAAGACAAACGAAGGCTGGTGGCTCCGCTATGCGGATGGAAGCTATCCGAAGGCAGCGGGAGCGGCAAATTCCGGATCCGGCAATTCTTCGACAGTTCAGAGTCATGAGTGGGTTCAGATCGATGGAAACTGGTGGGCATTGAAGTGCTATACTAACGTTGTAACAGTAGTGGCTAATAAGATATAATAAATCCA
>OGIE01005520.1_pt1 | contig 10599 bp, 9 predicted proteins | sample 1571581 | NCBI WGS metagenome assembly OGIE01 (sample SAMEA2582021, study PRJEB24529) | metagenome | biome: Human gut stool | place: China | collected 2011
TGTATATTCATTAATAAGTTCTTTCTTTATATGTTCATTGAAATTCATAAAACCACTCCTTTCTTTAAAATCTTTACTAATTGCCAAAAGATCGCTTCTGAAATCTTTCCACATACCCACTGCCCTTTTAGGCTAGTATAAATCAAATCAAATTTTTGATGGATAAAAAGGTCTTCATGTCTATCAATATAAGCTTCTTTAACCCTATAGTATTCATATAAATCGGTCAATACATGCTCTGGAAAGTTAAATGGTAAAAATGCTTCAATTTCTTTTTTATATTTTTCGTTCATAGCTGGTCTCCTTTTTTTAAATAAGCACAAGAACTACTTGTATCCGAGTAGTTCACATTCATCTTCATCCCATCTTCTTTATTGACTTTCTGTAATTATATCTATATTTTAGGAAATACTCAATACTCATTTACTCTCTATTTTGAGATATGGGCACTTTTCTTTTCTTCTTTTACTAATTTTTTTCCACAATGCCTGCAATATTTGTCATGTTCACTTATAATCGTGGTACAATTTGAGCAATAGCAAATGTTATCTCTTTTTTTAATAACTGAATCAGCTTTATTATAATTCTCTGTCACCAAATTTTCTTCTGGGAATAACAAAAACTTTCCAGCATCCCAATCAAATCCTAATCCGCAGCCAGTTACAGAAGTAGTTCTACTCGGTCCAATAGAAGGTTCGGATAAAACAATTTCAACAGGAATATGCTCAATTCCGTTTTTCGTTCCGGACATTTTAATGGCTCCCTGATTCTCAATTTCCTTCTTTTGATTTCTAATATTTTCGTATAAATTATCTAAATCCATTTTAAATAAAGGAGGCATAGTTTGCCTCCTTTCCCTCCTTCTTTATCTATTCTTTTTATAATCCTGTACCAGATTTCCACAGCATAACGGAAGCTCTGCTTTCGCTGCCACATCCACGATGACTTTTAAACCGCAGCTTTCCACCTTTTCTTTGATTTTGTTCATATTTTCCCAGTTCCACTGAATTGCATCTTCTAAACCATGTTCTTTTGTGGCTGTCGTGATATTTAATGGTGTGATTTTTACACAGAATACATTTGGATCCAGTCCGTAAAGTTTGTTCGGATCCAGTTCCCAACCGGCACCACAGATGAAGTTTAATGTAATCAAACGATTATTGTTCGGCATATTGTTAAATTCTTTCTTCATTTCCTCAATAGTTACTACATCTGCACCGCCAAACAAGAATCGTCTCTCATCCTCGTTTGTACTATTGGTAGAAATCTGGATATGCATGAATCCGTCGAGATACTCTTTGACCGCCATCACTTCTTCTTTCAAGACTTCTACCGGTCCTTTACCTCCAACTTTTACCTTTGGAAGAATTGTATTATAACAAGGTAAGAATGTAAAGCCTTCTCTATAAGTCTTCATGTCTTTCATTACCTGAAGAATGTTCTGCCAGTTATACTGTGGTTCGCCCATTCTAGCAAAACCAACTTTGATTTTGTCGCTCTTAGTTACTTCTGGGTGCTGATTGAATACAAATTCAAGCTGCTCCCACATCTCTTCTACAGTGAGATTTCCATGAAATCCTAACTCAGGAACTAAACAGAACTGACACTTCTGCGGACAACCATACTGTGTGCTGATTGCTGTTAACCACTTTTCCTCATATGGAACTAGGTTCTTTTTGATAAGATCAACATCATCCGTCATGATAATTTCCTGAGATTTCCCTTTTGTGTTTACATCCTGCATAGATGTTGTTTCAATGTAAAAATTCTTTTCTTTGTTGTAAAGAACATAAACACTACCACTTGGATATGCATATTCTTTTACTAATTCAAAATGTTTCATATTCTTTTTTCTCCTTATTGTAATTTCTTATTTTTCCTTGTGGATGCTGGATCAGCCACAAGTCTGTTCGATTTCCTCATATTTCATCAACCATTCTTTTCTATCTTTTTCTGTATAGCCAAAGAAAAATGGATACAGCTTGTTATTGGTTGTAAAATAGTAATTATGATACTCTCCATCTGGAAGGAACATAACGCCCGGTAAAGAAATGGAATCTTTTATTTTCATAAAATTTTCGTAAGCTTTCTTATTTCCAAACATCTGCCGAAAAGTAATCTGTTTCACTCCAATGCTATGCATCTTACGAATATATGTAAGACAATCTTCTGTCGTCATTCGTTCGTTTAGTACATTGATTACTCTAAGCTTCGTCGTTTTTTCAATTTCCGGAAGCATCTTTTTCAATCGTTCCATTGCTTTGATATCATTTGCCTCTACACTGATTGCGATCTTTCTAAACTTCCTAATCAGATCCATATCAGTAGGAAGAACTCTAGTATGGATATCTAATTTTTTTCCATACTTTGTGGCAAGCTCATAAACATGATTATAAAAATCAATATTTTCCTTCCAATTATAAAACGGGTCCCCACCACCAGATAAATTAACGGTTGGAGCATCGGATTCGGAAATACACTTTTCTAGATACTCCCAATCAATTTTTTCCTTATCCGTTACTGCATTCTGCAGGATTGGATGATGTTTTGTAATGCAATATTGGCAGTTACAATCACATCCAAAATTAGTAATAATGGTAAAACCCTTATTTTGTTCTGTATACATAATTTTTTTGCCACCTTTCGTATGTCTTTATCGTATATTGTTAATATGTCAGATTTGCGGAGAGCGATCTGCTTACACACGATTTTTTTATTGTTTTTTATTTTTTTCATCGAGCAAATAACTGACCGGATTCTCTTCCTTCCTATTTATAAAAAAAGAGGAACCCTCCCGAAGGACAGTTCCTCTTAAACTCTCTATCAATTATTCTACATCTTCATCCGGTACAGCATCCGGTAATCCTTTCTGGATATCTGCTTTTGGTGCTGTTTCTGTATCTGGCAGATTCGGGCTGACAGTCCGAACCGCTACATTATCCGTGAATGGATCAATATTTAAACTTGTATTCGTGGATGGAAGAACGTACTCAAAGTGAGTCTGATGCTTTCCGTAATTCACTCTTGCTGTAACTTTGAGATTCTTCTCAATTAATACATTCGGAATAACAACGGAAACCGGAACGACCTCGCCATTTGGAACATCTAATACTACATTTTTTCTGGCTACTTCCAAATTGTCTCCTACATAAATATCCAACCATACACGATCCACAACAGTCGGATCTGTGTGAGCACTTGCCATATTTCCTACGGCTACAGATACTGTGATACCATTTGGATTCTCCTGAATCAGTTCGCCATCATCATCTTGGTTACTTTCGCTGTAATACCAGCTATTATCTGAAATGGAGTTCTGTCCTGTTACTACCATGTCTGCAATATACAGGTTATGCTCTCCTATCATCTCTTGCTGAACGTAATCTTCTTTTTCATCTGTATTTTCATTCAATCCATGTCGATACATTTCATTACTAATTCCGGCAGTTACAAGGATTCTTCCGTATGCTGCCTGGTTACCAGATGGAGTTCGATGTGATTGTACCGCATAATTATTAATCCACGCCTGTACGTGTGTGCTGTAATTCTGCTGTCCAAGACCCGGGAACAACCTCGATTGTGCCTGTGCGGTTCCAGTCCAAATAAGTGCTGCTGCCGCTTTATCATCATCCACTCGCACGTTATCGAATTTAATATTTCCATTAGTATCCTGAGTCAACATATCGGCATCGTAAATTGCTACATCTAATTTTGCCAGCGGGTTAATCTTACTATTTCCAATAATTGCCATCTGGCGTTCACCGGTTCCGATATGCTGAATATCAAATTTGAAATTCAGCTTCTCAGCAAATGTAAGATAATCCTGTTTATTATGTTTACTGTTATATGTTTCAATTTCCTGCGAAAGTTTCATATTAGCGGTTGTGCAAAGGATTCTTCCATAATACTGGTCTGTATTAGAATGCCAAATATTTTCTCTCCAATTATTAGCACCATGTATATCATCGATTTTAATATTGAAATTAATACCTGTTACGTCTTTTGGTCTGAAAGCAATATTATTGAAGTGAGTTTCCACATCCAATCCTAGTGTTTCTTCATTAGTAATAGCTCTATTCACATAAGTAGAAACATTTCCACCAGTTCTTGCTTCTCCATTAATTACAACATCAATGGTTGGATTCTTTACATTATGTCCGGCAGATACTGTTTGTTTTAAAGTTACATCCATTGTAAGATCTTCTTCTTTATCAAAATATCCATTAACCGGAGTCTTCCATGTTCCGCCTTCCTGAGTTGCATGATAAATAATAATTCCCTCTGAGTCTTTAATTACAACATCTGTAAGTTCCATATCATCTGATACGGCTTCGAATATTTTTTCTGCAGTATCGTGTTCTGACTGCCATCCATTATGGTATGGGCGCACCGTTGAATCTCCATAAATACCAGACTCTCCGTGATAATCCTTATCAATCTCTGTTGTAACTCGAATAAACGGATAATCATCATTGGCACTCTTTGCTGTCGCATATCGCTGAGCGATATATTGATTTGTTAAATAGATGTAGTTTTGTTCACTGTATGTATATGGATTAATTGGGCGTCCAACTAATTTAAAGGATTCAATTAATTCTCCATCATCATCTGTTTCTGGTGAAATTCCATAAATCGAAACATTTAAATGAGGGGTAATTGCCGTTTCATCACTTGCTCTGGATCGTGCTGTTGAAAATCCTAAACTGAATGGATAATCACTGGTTTCTGAACGATAATACTCTTCATCATTTTCATCCCAGCTACTTCCGTTCCTGGTTAACCAAATTTTATAATTCAGGTCTTCTGACTGATCTGGCCACTCTTGATCATATTCCCACCATGCATCATCACTAATCGGATAAATATCGCCGGTCGCTTCTGGGACACCATCCCAATCTCCTGCTTCTTCTCCATCTGGAGCAGAACTATAAGATTCCCATGTACCATAATCAGTTACATACTCGTAATCACGCGGTTCTTCTTCTGGCTCGCCGTCACCATCTTCATCGTCTCCCTCTTCCATAATTGTCTTTTTATAATGAAGACGTCTGTATTCTCTTTGTCCAAGGTTCATATCACCATAAGATGCTCCATCATCAGGAAGTGGCTCGATTGGAGTTGCATCTCCGGTTAAAGTATAATCGATTTCGATGTAATCATCGCCCTTGTAATTGTTATCGCCGTTCTGATCATATATTTCCGGAACCGCAACACGAAGAGTTCCATATTCTGGATATGCCATATCAACACCAACTGCCTGATACTGATATGCTGCACCACCCATTCCGACGCTTACTTCATCGCCCATACTTCCAAGAGTTAATGACATTGTCTTTTTGGTCGTATATTTTCCAGTTGTTGATGTATTTAAAATTTCTCTTTCTTCACTTGTCAAACTGCTCATACTGGATGTAACATTTGTACTATATTGTTTTACAGCTCCATTTTCTGGTTGCCGATTTACAATACTATATACTTCAACAACTGGGGATGCTGCTGAAGAATTCTTATCAGTTGTAGATGACTGGTTATTCATGGAAGTGTATTCCAATAAGACTTCAACCTGATACTGCTTATCCCGTTCAAGAACTACTGCTTGACCGGCTGCTTTCGTTGATGACACGCCCTGATTCTTCTTAATGTAGTCGCTACCTTCTATCGCGCTGCTTCCAGTCTCTCGAACAGAATAATCTAATAAGTTATTTTTGTCATCCAAAATATTGATTCTGGCTGCAATCATATTCTTTTCAACTGGATACGGAATGGAATACGTTTTGTACTTAAGCGAACCATCATTATACACAGCTGTTAAATAAACTGTTTGTGTATTATAATCTCCATCGATACGGATATAATCTTTTAAATAATTCCACCAGTTATCGCCATATGCTCCTGAATAGGTTTGTTTATAAAGATATCCAATCTGTGTCATTTCAGCCCATTTTTCAAAGGTTTCTTTCGCTTGTCCAATATAAGGGGACGTTGATGTGATGTTAGACGGAATACCACTACCGCCTGCATAATTCTTTTGAAGTTGATTTTGAGGAATAACATGAGTTCCATTTGCGGCTCCGTGCATAGTTTGTGTATTAAATACCGTTCCATCTTTCTTATAACGAGGGTATGTAAAGGTTGCACCATTTCCAGATGAGGATGAGAAATCAGATGGATAATTTGGATTGCTGACTACGGTACCTTGTCCTGTTTTATAATTAATAAAAATTCCAGCATAACGAAACTCAATATTGTAATTTGGCTCAAAACCTTTTAAATCCACTGCTCCATGCGTTGCATTTCCATATTCATCAACAGCTAAGGATTTTGTATAATAAGATGTATTGATTTTTCCAATACTTGTATATCCTGTTGGAGCATTATATCTCGCTCCAGCTGAATCATAATGTGAGCCCACAGCACTTTGGTAAATGTTAAAAAGTCCTTTAAACATAGATACATAAATATCATTACCGGTTAAATTCTGAGTATATGGGACAAAAGTTGTTGCTCCGTGAATATTTTCTTTATAATATTTCATTCCATTTTGTCCCGTATAAATTCCCTTGTCACCAGAAAGTACTCCAGCATCACGATAATCAGTCGCTGCATAAACAGACAAAGGCTCTATCAACATCGATACAATCATTAACATTGTACCTAGAAATCGAAAAATCTTCTTCATTCAAGCTTCCTCCTTATATAAATTTCTATTTCCTGCTTTTTCTTTAGTATGTCAGATTGATTTTGAGAAAACGGGAAAATTTTGAGGAACGAAAGGAAGAAATGCAAAATAAAAGGAGCTATTAAAAACAGCTCCTAATCTGGATAGATCTGAAATACTTTGTAAATATAATATAAGGATTAAATTCATAGTTTATAGATATGAATACTAATAGTTCTCTACATTTACTAATACAATATCATATTTTTCATAAAAAATCAAGACTTTAAATTCGCAACCAATATACTACAATATTCTCGATTAAACAAGCATTTAATAACCGCTTAATTGGGTTTATAAGAAAGAAATATATAATAGAAAAACACGAGTGAACGACTGGGATGCAAGTAATCAAAAACTCTCACCCTAGCTATTAATAATAGCAGCCTTCAAATCCTGAATAGTATTTTTAGCTTCCCACAATCAGTCTCAAAATAAAATTAATAATTAGGAAGATAGTTGTTCCAAATCCTATAAAGAAAAATCCTGTAACAAAACATAGAAAAAATATTTCCAGCATATTTTTGAATCGACTTGTCTTATAACTTCTTTTATCCAGTCGTTCTGGTTCTTTTCCCTCTTTTTTGCAAGTTTCCAAGTAATTGTCGATTGCACCATGAAAGTTACTCAAAAATTTCTCTGGAGTTTTTCCTTCATAGGAAATTAAAGATTTGATTCCAAGAACTTTTCCATAAAAAAGATTATCATCTTCTGAAACTTCTATGCTTCCATCATACCCCTTGTATTTAATAGTGTCCATTATAAAATTCTCTCCTCTCTTAGGAAAAACAGAAAGGATACACGAAGATCCTTTCTGTGCCCTGATTGGTTGATTTGTGGAACTTTTGAGATCGTACCAATGGAAAATCCGCTCATTACATACTGTAAATGAACCCTTAGATAGGATGATACAAAATCATTGGTTCCTTTTGTTTAATATGTAAGATTTTGAGAAAAATGAACGATGATTTTGAGAGGATTTTTTTGAGAATAAAAAAGGGAGTCCGACGCATCAGATCCCCTTTAGGTGTTGTCCGAAGACGCCCACCGCAATTCCTCAGTTTTAATTTCTTTTAAAAAGGAAATCGGGAGAATACACTGAAGATCCTCCCGAAAATCCTGTTTAAAATTCATTTGTCTTATCCTCGTGAATTGATGATATTATACCAACGGCAAATCCATCCACCACATACTGTAAGCGAACCCCAAAACGGGATGATACAAATTCATCATATATATAATATCATTTTCTACTACTCGTGTCAAGATTTATCTGACACCTTAACTTTTTATTTTCTTCTTTAAGACATACAATCTCTTCTTCCAATTGATTAATTTGTATTTCTTTTTCTTCTATTGTTTTCTTAAGTCTATTTCTTTCCTTTTTTATATTGTGATTCGAGTTTGCTAATGCTTTATTTGAATTTGCCAACGACAAATTTGATTCGTTTAATTCTTGAATTTGAAAGTATGACGGAAGTATACGCATCCCCCAAAAAGCTCTTTGATCGATTTCTTCTAGGGAACGCCCTCCATTGTACGAGATCCTGTGGATTTGTTTCATAAAATCCGTGATCTGCTGTTTTACCTTGCAGTCTACAAGTTTATTGATATTGTAGGCAACAAAATCTGCAAGTTGCAGCCCCGCTAAATTATCATGTTTGGATAATGTAATAATTGTACGGTTTCTGCTTTGTATTATTTCACTATTTGTATATACAATTCCTTTATTATTCGCTTGAATTTTGTGATATACATTAATAAGCTTAATGTCCGGGGATTTTGCCGAATTTTCTCCCGAACTATTTCTTGATTCATACACTACATCTCCATAGCCATCACTCACATACAGGTAATGCGTATAATTTTCAATTACTTTCTGAAGTGCAATATTATATTTGTCATCAATAAGGTGAATCCCATTATGAGTTTCATCAATATAGAACAAATTCTGTAATGGTTGTAATTTGATTATACAACTAAAGACGGTGGCATTTGTTTGCTTTAGCAATTGAGCCATTCTTCCATATACCTGGTTATATATTTGTTCAATTTCTTTTTTTGACTTTTTTATAAGATCACAATACTCTTTCTTTAGCTTAGAAGGAGTCTTTGTTTTTCTATTCGAGAATACATTTTGTAAATCAGTACAATGAAGTATTGGATTGTTTGCTTTTATATACTCATCATCCCATATTATTCTTTTTATTTCTTCTAACCCCTGTTCCAATAAAGAGATATTATCCTTTTTTATTGCAAATCCTGCAATTACAAAGTTTTTTAAAGTTTTAAATTCACTTTCATCTAAAAATAATACATACTCATCTTTCATTTATCAATTCGCCTTATTTTGTATTTTAATATTGTTATGTCAACTAACCGGTTAAATATGTAAAAATTCAACTTATTTTGTTTAATATCGCCTCTCTCATATTATACTTCAAAAAAGGAATTAAGTCATTACATTTTCAAAAATATTTAAAATTAGATGTTTTTAGCACTTGTTATCATTCATCTTATTATAAATAAATCCATTAAGAATTTTCTTCTAAGTTATCACTATAAAAGGTCCCTTTATCAAAATCGTCAAGTTTTTCTTTCTTTTCATCAGATGTATTCTCGTAATATCGTATCGCACTTAAACAAAAAGCATCTATAAGTACTCCTAAATTCATAAGCGGTTTTCTATATAAATATTGCCCATTACTATATGGTTGCATGTGCATTGGAAACTTGGCATCAGAATAAGCTAAATCCACTAAATAATATTTAATCTGAATATTCCCTTCGTGAGTAATATTATTTCTTAACTCATAAAGCTGAATTGCCAGTTGTTTTATTCCCTCCGCATAAGCCTTTTCCTGAAGAGTACATCCATTGCAAGAAAATTCTATTGGACTGTCTGCTCTCTTTTCACAATTAAGACATGGACAATTAGCCTCTTCTGGATTTATTCCTTTAAGAAATGTCTGAATCCATTTTTTATAACGTTCTCCAACTTTTTTATTACTTGATAACTCAGGATATTCAACTCTAGCACATATATCAGGTAACGTTATAGCAGCTGGAAGAGCCACCCTAGCAAATCCATTTTTTCGTGCAGCTCTTATTTCATCACAATAATCAATAAAATGGCTCATAATTTTGCCTCCTTAATTCATTTTCGAGCCTGTAAATACAAGCTTGCTTATTTCATAAGCTTAACATCTGCGAAACTTATTTCTACTGGTGTTTCGCGACCAAAAAGTTCCACATTGATGGTAACGATCTGCTTGCTGTGGTTCATGGACTGGATCACACCAACGGTATCCTTCCAGACGCCGCCGATAACAGTCACTGTGTCACCCTCTGCAAAATCAACCTCAACGTTCTCAGTCTTGATACCTAATGGTTTCATTTCCATATCGGTAAGCGGTACCGGCTTGCTTCCCGGACCAACGAATCCGGTAACACCACGGGTATTTCTGACAACATACCAGCTGTCATCATTCATAACCATATTGATAAGTACGTATCCCGGAAACATCTTCTTTGATACGGTTTTATTTGCGCCATTCTTCAACTCAACAACATCCTGCATCGGAACCCGGACCTCTAAGATCTGGTCTTCCAGATGTCTGTTTTCGACTGTCTTGTCGATGTTGGCCTTCACCTTATTCTCATATCCTGAGTAGGTATGAACTACATACCAGTGTGCCTCTGCCATAAATCACCTATGCCTCCATTAAAAACTTAAACCAACAAGGAAATCAACGCCATACTGAATCACAAAATCCAGAAGCGCGATCACAAGACCCATTACTACGGAAACAGCAACAACGGCTGCTGTCTGTCTTGCAAGTGATTTGTTGTCCGGCCAAATGATCTTTTTGAAGTCAGCC
>OGIE01005524.1_pt1 | contig 10590 bp, 7 predicted proteins | sample 1571581 | NCBI WGS metagenome assembly OGIE01 (sample SAMEA2582021, study PRJEB24529) | metagenome | biome: Human gut stool | place: China | collected 2011
TGGGCGAGCCGGGCGTGCCGACCGCCGAGCAGTACTGCGGCAAAGTCCTGCCCGAGGGCGGCAAGCTGGGCCTCTGCGGCCTGACTGCTTCCTGCGGTCTGGTGCGCAGCCTGCAGAAAGAACTGGACGCCAAGAAAGGCACCATCAAGCTGCTGAACCTTGAGGACGAGCTGTGGACGGAGGGCCGCCCTGCCCTGCCGGATACCCCAGCGTGGATCCTGCCGAAGGAATATGCGGGCTTCTCCCCGGCGGAAAAGCTGGATCAGCTGCGCAGCAAGCTCAAGGAGCTGGGCTGTACCGCTCAGTTTGTGGGCAAGCTGGATCATCTGGCATGGCTTTTGAACCTGCGCGCCATGGACATTGAGTGCACTCCCTATGCCATGGCCTACTGCTATGTGACCCCCAGCCGCGCGGTACTCTTCATCAACACGGCCCGCGTCACCCCGGAGGCAAAGGCAGAGCTGGAAGCCAACGGCATCACGCTGGCGGAGTACGACGATGTGCTGAAGTTCCTCGCTGCTGAGACGGAACCTCAGACTGTGCTGGCCGAGTGCTCCACGGTGAACTACGCCGTGTATCAGGTGCTGGAGCAAAACCCTGCCCTCACCGTGAAGGACGGCACCGACCCGCTGCTGATGATGAAGGGCGTGAAGAACGAAACGGAGCTTGCCCACACAAAGCAGGCCCATATCCGGGACGCTGTGGCCATGGTGCGGTTCCAGATCGAGCTGGAAAGCCGCCTTGCTGCCGGTGAGACCCTGACCGAGCTGACGGTGGATGAAATTCTGCACAAGTACCGCAGTGCGGACGATAAATTCCTTGTGGAAAGCTTTGGCACCATTGCGGCCTACGGCGGCAACGCAGCCATGATGCACTACCACGCCACCCCGGAGGACCACGCAAAGCTCCAGCGCAAGGGCTTTTTGCTGGTGGACAGCGGTGCCACTTACATGGACGGCACCACCGACATCACCCGCACCTACCCGCTGGGTGAGCTGACCGAGGACGAGCGCAAGTTCTACACCTGGACCCTGCAGTGCCACATCGACATCGCCAAGGCTATCTGGCTGGACTACTGCGACTGCCACATGATCGACACCATCGCCCGTGAACCGCTGTGGCAGCACCTGATCAACTACCGCTGCGGCACCGGCCACAGCGTCAGCTTTGTGGGCAACGTCCACGAAGGCCCCCACGCCCTGAACGGCCGCAACACCACCCTGATGCGCCCGGGTATGATCGTGACCGACGAGCCCGGCGTGTACGAGACCGATCTGGTGGGCATCCGCATCGAGAACGAGCTGGTGTGCGTGCACAAGGCCGACAACCAGTACGGCACCTTCCTGGGCTTTGAGCCGATCATGTTCGTGCCCATCGCCACTTCTCCCATCGTGCCCGGTGTGCTGACCAAGGACGAGCTGGACTGGCTGAACAACTACCACCGTCAGGTGTTCGAGAAGCTGGCACCCCGCCTGAACGACGAGGAGCGCGAGTGGCTGGCCAAGAAGTGCGCCGCCATCGGCTGCTGAGCACCCGGCCGCTGAACATCGCATAAAAAAGCGGGAAGCCGTGCCGGAGCGTGCAAGCTCCTGCGGCTTCCCGTTTGTTGTTTTTGCTTATTCTTTGGGGTCGCTGTCGTGCCGGGCCTTCCACTCGGCACTGCGTTCCTGCGCCGTTTCCCGCAGCTCCTCCCGCATGCCGTTCCAGCGCTCGCGCGCTTCGGCGGTGCGGGTCTGCACGTCCTCGCGGGCATCCTTCCAGTAGGCCTTGGCCTCGTCGATGACCTCCTTGAAGGGGCCGGAAGGGTAAGTGCTCTCCGCGATATCCACCAGGAATTTGTACAGCTGCGGGCGCACCTGCTCGTACATGCCCAGACGGGTGTACAGGTCCTTGTAATAGCGGAACACCTGGATCTTGTTCTGCACGAGGGTGGCGGGGTTGATCTGGGTGTGGCAGATGCTCTGGGGATTCTGCACATAGTAGTAGCCCGGCTGTGCAATGGAAGCAAACACCGCGGCGTACTGGATGTACTGCATGTTGAACACCAGATCTTCGGCCCAGCGCATCTCGCTGGTGAACCGGATGTCGTGCGCAAGCAGCATTTCGCGGCGGTAGAGCTTGTTCCACAGCACGCTGTAGAAATAGGAGGCGGGCTTGTCCATCAGGCGGCGGGCAAAGGTGTCCTTGTCGTACACGCCCTCGGGCAGAAAGCCGTACACCCGCACCTCCGGCGGGCGGGCGACGTGCATCACGCCAAGGTCGTCCTGCAGCTTTTCCAGCATCTGTTCGGGCTTGGTGGCCCCGGCGGGGATCACCATCTTGTAAGGTGCGATGACCAGGTCGGCGTGGTTCTGTTCGGCAGCGGTGACCAGATGCTCGGTGAAGTCCGGGTCGATATAGTCGTCGCTGTCCACGAACTGCACATACTTGCCGCTGGCCAGCTTCAGGCCCAGGTTGCGGGTGTCGGACACGCCAGAGTTGGCCTTGTCCACCAGCACGATGCGCTCGTCCTTTGCGCGGAACGCTTCGCACACGGGCAGGCTCTGATCCTTGGAGCCATCGTTCAGCACGATGACCTCGATGTTCTGCCAGCTCTGGGCGCAGATGCTCTCCAGACAGCGGGCGATGTGGTTCTGGGCGTTGTACACGGGCAGAATGATGCTGACAAGGGGCTTTGACATGGCGGCGTCTCCTTTGTTGTTTTTTGATTACTATACCCCCGCACCGCGCAAAATGCAAGGGCGGGTTTGAAGAGGAGGGATCCTGTGATCTTTCACATTGCGGTGTGCAGCCCGGACGCGGGCCTGCGCAGCGGGCTGGAACGCCAGTGCATGGAATTTTTTGCCCGGCGAGCGGACGCCTGTATCGTGGAACACCTGCCGGACACCGACGCCCTGCTGCGGAAGGACGGGGAGGGCGTGCGGTACGACCTGTACCTGCTGGAGCTTTCCGGCTCGGCTACGCCGGTGGGGCTGGCGGCTGCCGGGGAGCTGCGCCGCCGGGGCCGCCGGGCCCCGCTGGCCTTTGTGGCCCGCACCACGGCCCACGCTTACAGCGCCTACAAGGTGGATGCGCTGCAATATCTGCTGCTGCCGGTGCGCCAGCGGGAGCTTTCGGCCCTGCTGGCCCGCGCCACCGAGCCGGAATACGGCCCGTCCGTCACGGTGAACACCGCCGAGGGCCTGCGGGCGCTGCCCTATGCGGGCATCGAATATCTGGAGTGCACCCACCACATCGTGCACTTCCACCTCACCAGCGGGGAGGACGTGCCCACCCTGTCGCTGCGGGTGCCGTTTTCTGCGGTGGCACAGCCTCTGCTGGCGGATGGGCGCTTTTTGCAGCCCCACCGCTCCTATGTGGTCAATCTGGCCGAGGCGGACCTGCTTTCTGCCGGGGAGCTGCGCATGCGCAGCGGGGCCCGCATCTCCATCCCCCGCGGGCGGGAGGGTGCCGTGCGGGACGCCTTCCAGCAATGGGTGCAGCAGCAGAAATACAGCCTGAAATAACAGCACGCCGGTGCTCCCACAGCGGGAACACCGGCGTGTTTTTTGCGGAAAAATTTCTCAGATCTTTGTCCAGTCCAGTGCGGTCCAGTCCGGCAGGAACTGGTCGCACACCTGCGCCATGGCAGGGGCATTGGCGGCACTGGCGGCGTCCTGCACGCCCAGCACGGTGAACCCGGCCTTGTGGGCAGTGGAAGCGGCGTAAATGGCGTCCTCGCACACGGCGCAGGCGGCGGGGTCGGCCCCGCCCAGCCGGTGCATGCACTCGAAGAACACCTCCGGGCGGCTCTTGTGCAGCACGCCCTGCGCCTCCACGATGAAGGAAAAATAGTCCGCGATGCCCAGCCGGGTGAGCACGGTGCGGCACTGGTCGGACCAGGTGTTGGAGCACAGGCACAGCCGGGCCCCCTCGGCCTGCAGCTTTGCCAGCAGGGTGCGCACACCGGGCTTCAGGTCCACCGTTTCGTACAGCTGGGCGATCACGTCCCGCATCACGTCGTAATATTCCGCCTCGGTCAGGGGCAGGCCGTATTCTCGGATGAGGTAGCGGGCACCGTCGGCCATGCCCATGGTCAGCAGCACGTCGTTCAGGTCTGCTTTGGGCGTGCGGCCATAGCGCTGCAGCAGCGCCAGCGGGGCACCCCGCCACACCACGGTCATGCTGTCGGTGAGGGTGCCGTCCATATCAAAGATCCATTGCTTGCAGCGCATGGGGCAAAGTTCCTCCTTCAAGATGATTCCTGCCCAGTATACCACGGATCTTAGCCGTATAAAAGCCGTGAGGAACCAAAAAACGGGGAGAAATTTTCCGGAAAATATGGTATAATTTCAGCAAAGACAGACAGGGAGGCAGGCAGTATGGAAAACCAAACCATTCCGTGCAAAGCGCTGGTGCTGGCCGGCGGCGGAGCACGCGGCAGCTATCAGGTGGGCGTGTGGAAGGCTCTGATGGAGCTGGACTGGCACCCGCAGATCATCACCGGCACCAGTGTGGGCAGCCTGAACGGTGCCATGTTCGTGCTGGACCTGTACGAGGTGGCGCGGGATATGTGGCTGACCATCCGCAGCAAGGATGTGATGGAGCTGCCCGAAGAAAACGCCGACCTGTCGGCCCTGCACAGTTTTCTGCGCAGCGTGGTGAAGGCCGGCGGTATGGACGTCTCGCCGCTGGAAGAGATCGTGGAACGGGTGCTGGACGAGGACGCGCTGCGCCGCGCCAACATCCGCTTTGGCCTTGTCACGGTGGAGCAGCGGGGCCTGAAGCCCCGGGAGCTGACGCTGGACGAGATCCCGCAGGGCCGCGTGAAGGATTACCTCATGGCCTCGGCGGCCTGCTTCCCTGCCCTGCGGGCGCGGGATATCGACGGGGTCAAGTTCCTGGACGGCGGCTACAGCGACAACATGCCCACCGGCCTTGCGAAAAAGATGGGGGCTGACGAGCTGGTGTGCGTGGACCTGGAGGGGGTGGGCATCACCCGCCCCAACCTCACCGGTCTGCCCACCACCATGGTGCGCAGCTACTGGGAGCTGGGCGACATCCTGCACTTTGACCCTGATACCGCCCGCCGCAATGTGGAGCTGGGTTATTACGACACCCTGCGGGCCTTTGGCCGGGTGCGGGGCTGCGCCTATGCCGTGGACAACGGCCCGGACAGCAGCGCCGATGCTGCCGCGTTCCGGGCACGGTTCGACGCGGAGCAGAAGGCCGTGCGGGAGAAATACCCCGTGACCCTTACCGCAGACGCGGCCCTGCTGCTGGCCCGGATGAAGGACGCCGAGCTTGCCCCGCTGGAAGCCGTGGCCGAGGACGTGGGGGTAGACCCCACGGTGTACTACACCACCCGGACGCTGGGGCAGGCGTTTCTGGACAAATGCGACCGTGCGCGCATGGCCGGGTTCGCCCCGCTGTTTGCAGGCAGCGCGGACGCGGGCCGGGCGGCGCTGGCAGCCCTGCTGCCCAATACATTCTTGCAGGCGCTGGTCTGGCAGGCCCTGACCGCGCCGGAACTGCCGGAGGTGACCGAACATGAAGATCTGTAAAGGTGTTTCTGCGTCCCCGGGCCTTGTGCTGGGGCAGGTGAGCCGGTTGGAACGCCATGTGGAAACGTTCAGCACCGGGCCCTTTGACCCGGAACGGGAGCTGCGCCAGCTGGAAGATGCGGTGCGCACCGCCCAGAGCGAGCTGGACTCCATGGCAGAGCGGGCCGCTTCCACCGAGCAGGCCATCCTGCAGTTCCAGAGCATGATGCTGGACGACGAAGGCATGATGAACGAGGTGCGGTTCTGCATCAAGGCAGGCATCAGCGCCGCTGCCGCCATGGACAAGGTGGGCCAGCGTTACGCCGACCAGCTGGCCAACATGAAGGACAACCCCTACATGCAGCTGCGCAGCGTGGACATTCTGGACGCCACCAGCCGGGTGATCAACATTCTGGGCAACCGGCCCCGCATGTGGCTGGCACTGGACCACCCGGTGATCCTGGCCGCCGACCGCCTGATGCCCACCGACCTGTTCAGTGTGCCCTCCGGCATGATCCTGGGGGTCGTCACCACCGAGGGCAGCGGCCAGAGCCATGCCGCCATCATTGCCCGGGCCATGAACATCCCCGGCATCGTGCAGGTGGGAGCGGATTTTCTGGAGGATTGCGACGGCCGCACGGTGATTCTGGATGCCACCAAGGGCGAGTGCATCCTGGACCCGGACGCGGTGGCCCGCCAGCAGGCCGAGGCCCGCATCTGTGAGCTGCAGCGTGAAAACGAAGAAATGCGGGTGCTGGGCCGCCAGCCCGGCTACACCCGGGACGGCGCAGCCTTTGAGCTGCTGGCCAACTGCTTTGGCCCGGAGGACATCGACACCGCCATGCAGTCCGGTGCCCGGGGCGTGGGCCTGCTGCGCAGCAGCTACATGATGCTGCCCGGCCGCATTCTGGACGAGCAGGAACAGTTCTATTTCTATTCCTCCTGTCTGGCCGCAGCACAGGGCTGCCCTGTGACCGTGCGCACCTTCGATTTTGGCGCCGACCGCACCATGGCGGACGCCTATCAGGGGGTGCAGTCCTCCAAGCTGGGGCTGCGGGGCATCCGCAACAGCCTGCGCCAGCCCCGCCAGTTTGAGACCCAGATCTGTGCCCTGCTGCGCGCAGCGGCCCGCGGCCCGCTGCGGGTGATGTTCCCCATGGTGACCGATGTGGAGGACTGGGACGCCGCCATGCGCATCGTGGAGCACTGCCGCCAGAGCCTGCGGGAGCGGGGCGTGCCCTTCAACGAAAAGACTCCCTTCGGCGTCATGCTCAGCGTGCCGTCGGCCTGCCTGACCGCGGAGGAATTCGTGGCCCATGGGTGCGATTTTCTGGTCATCGGCACCAACGACCTGACCCAGTACACCCACGCCGCCGACCGGGAGCTGGCCAGTGCGGAGCGGTATTACCGCCCCGCCAGCCCGGCCATGAAAAAGCTCATCGCCATGGTCATGGAGACGGCAAAGGCCGGCAGCGTGCCGGTGACCATCTGCGGCCTTGCCGTGGGCAACCCGGTGAACACGGTGCAGTACCTGCAAATGGGCCTGCGCAGCTTCTCGGTGAGCCCGCAGAACCTGCTGAGTACCAAAAAGGCTCTGCTGGAAGCCGACGCCCACCCGGACGACACCGAGCTGGAATAAAGCGATAAAAGAAAGGGGCTGCTGCACGCTGTGCAGCAGCCCCCTTTGTTTGGGGAACCTGCCGTGCAGCTTGCGGAATGCACAGCAGGGGGAGATGGCTTTAAAAAATGGTTTCTCAGTTCATGCGGCGGCCTTTGCGGTCCAGCACAAAGCCTGCGGCCAGCAGGAACAGACCGCTCAGGGCACTGCCCACCACTGCCAGCCAGTTTGCACCGGTCTGGGGCAGGGCGGCGGCAGAAACGGCAGCTGTGGCAGCAGCTTCCGGCTTTGCGTCCTGCACGACGTTCTGGGCAGCCGCAGGGGTCACAGCGGCATCTGCCGGGGCAGTGTCCGGCACAGCATCCTGCACCGGGACGTCCGGGGTCACAGGGGTGCTGGGCGTGTCAGGCGTGTCCGGAGTTTCCGGGGTGCTGGGCGTGTCCGGCACGATTTTGGGCAGCACCACATGTTTGGTCTGCCCGCACTTGTCGATGGAGCAGATGTAGTCGGCGTAGCCGTCCTTTTCGGTAGTAGGCTCTACGACTTCGCCCACCAGCTTCCAGTCGTGCAGGTCCTCGTCCTTCAGCTTGCTGGTGTCAATGTTGGGGTTCTCTTCCATGTACTTGCGGTTGTGGACGACCTTGGTGAGGGTGCCGTCGGTGATGGTGTGGCGATACTTGTGATAAGACACGGCTAAATGGTCTTTTGTGTTCGGCAGACTAAGTTTTTCTTTGGCAACAGTACCATTATTATAGCAATTGACGATGGCGGAGTTGCGTTCGCCAAAGTTGGAGGAACCGTCTGCATTGTAGCTGACGCTGTCGGCAGGGACATACTGATGCTCATATTTTTGCGTGATATTGTTGTAAGAAGAAATTGTGGTTGTGGAACCGACCGCAGGGCCGGAGCCTTTTCCATAAATGTATGCGTTGACAACGGTATCGCCGGTGCTGCTGTTGATGTTAACATTACAGGTGGTGCCATCCTCGTATTCGCTCTTTTGAATACTGGCACCGATCGCAGGGTCGACGTCACGGGTTCCATCATTTGAATACGCAGGATCATCGCTGCCAAAGGAATTGATCGCCTTTACGGTGCCGCCGGTGATGTTGATGGTTGTTGTACCGCCCGTACCGTAACAATTTCCGATCGCGGGATTACCATAGGAACCAATAGCGGTAACTTTGGCATTCTCCTCGATGTTGATTGTGAGGTCAGCAGCAGAGCCATGCTGACCGGTACCGATGGCGCAGCCTTCTTGGGCTTCAGCCTTTACAGTGGCATTCCCGGAGATCGTAATGGTTGTAGCAGAGCCATTCCCGCTGTACAGACCGCCATCACCAATGGCGGAACCCCAAGCACCGTAAGCATCAACAACGGCATGGTCCGTAATGGTGATGCTGTTTCCGCCGCTGGCACCGCCGCCGATTGCAGCGCCCTCTGCACCAGCAGCAGTAACATGTGCATTGCCCTTAATGCAGATGTTCTTGCCGGTACCGCCGGGTCTGCCGCCGCCGCCAATACCGCAGCCGCCATCGTTTCCGCCGATTGCCGTAATCTCACCACCGGTGATGGTAATGTTGGATGTATCACAAAGATCTTCCCCGGCACCGCCGCCGATGGCGGCGGCTTCATGGTAGCCGCCTGCCAGCAGCTTGCCGGTAGTGTCCGCCTTGGTACCGGTCTTTGCAGTACCATCATCGTTCACATCGTCCTTGATGGTCAGGGTGCCGGTGCCGTATTTGTCCGCTTTTTCGATGGCGGCGTGTTCGTCGTGCCAATCGTTCTCAGTCAGAACGGTATTATTGCCGTTCAGCTCAAGCTTGGTGTCGCCGTCGCCCTTTATTTCGATCGCACCGGACTTGGTATCGCTGGTGTTAACTGCAATGTGCACATCCTGCAAGGTCACATTGGCGGTGTTGCCCTCTTTGGCGTCAATGGTGACGGTGTTGGAGGTGGGCTTGGTCTTGTCGGTGGTCTCGGTCTCGTCGGTGGTCTCGGTCTCGTCGGTGGTCTCATTTTTGGTGGTCAGGGTGATGTCGGAATCTTCGCGATCACGAATCTCTTTTCCCTCGCCATCCTTCACGCAGGTGTCGTTGTCCTTATCCTCCCACTGGGTGATATACTGCTTGCCGCCCTCAGCAAGGATGTCTACACTGCCCTTGTTCAGATCGTAAGTGTCCGCAAACGCCGCTGTGGCGATGGAAGAGACCATTGCCATCAACGCAGCTGTAGAAAGTACCCGCAAGGCCAGCTGTTGTTTCACGCTTTTTCGCATTACAAAACCCTCCAAACAAAAAAACTTATAGAGACGTGAACGTTACCGGGAACGATACCGAAAACCGGCAAAAACCGGAACTTCGGGGCAGAAAATCACATGGCTGTGCATTTTCATGCCCGGCGTCTCTTTGTGGCGCAAGTATAGTACTGTGCCGTGGAGAATGTCAAGACGAAATGCTGAATTTTCGGGGGGGGGGGTAAGCAATTTTGTAAAATGAGCACAAAAACAGCTGAGAATTTGCGACAGAATGACAGGGCAAACCTGCACAAAAATCCGGGAGATCTTTATACGAGGCAAAAAAATAAAAAACGAGCCCGGGAAAGCCCGCAGACTTTCCCGAACCCGTGGGTCGGAATTTTTCTTGGATGGAAGGTGCGCCGCCCGGAGCCCCGGTTATTCCAGATTGCCGGTCAGGGTCATCACGGCGGCAAGCACGGCCAGCGGGGCGGTCTCGCACCGCAGGATGCGGGGGCCAAGGCCAACCGTTTTGGCTCCGGCTTTGGCGGCCATTTCGGCCTCCTCGGCGGCAAAGCCGCCCTCTGCACCGGTCACGATGGCGATCTTCCGCTTTTTGCCGTCGGCGGGTGCGGCCTCGGCCAGCAGCTGGCGCACCGGCGCGCCGCCGCACTCGTAGCAGAACAGCACCAGGTCGTACTGGTCAAAGGTGCGGCACACGGCCCCGAAGTTGGGCAGCGGCAGGGCCACGTCCGGCAGCACGCCCCGGCCGCACTGCTTGGCGGCTTCCAGCGCGATGCGGTTGTAGCGCTCGTTCTTCTGCTCCTCTTTTTTGGGGGCGGCCACGCAATACCGGCTGAAGAAGGGCACCACATGGGCGGCCCCCAGTTCCACGCCGTGCTTGATGATCTGCTCCAGCTTGTCCTGTTTGGGGTAACCGGCCAGCAGGGTGACCTCCACGCTGGGCTCGGCGGCGCTGGGGTAGCCCGGCTCTACCGAGAATTCCACGCAGTCATCCCCGAAGCCGGTGATGGTGGCGGTGTATTCCACGGCGCTGCCGTCGCATAGAATGACAGTATCGCCCATGCGGGCACGCATCACGCGGGCCAGATGATGGGCATCGGTGCCGCGCAGCACAGCCGTGCCGTCGGCGATCTCAGTGGTAAAATAACGGTGCGGCATTTTATCAATCCTTTTACATCTTATAGCTCGCC
>OGIE01005554.1_pt1 | contig 10533 bp, 9 predicted proteins | sample 1571581 | NCBI WGS metagenome assembly OGIE01 (sample SAMEA2582021, study PRJEB24529) | metagenome | biome: Human gut stool | place: China | collected 2011
GTATAAGATCAGTACCGGATCTGGTTCACAGGACCTGGCACTGGTATTTGGTGAAGGTGTTGATGATGAAAAATATGTGGACTTCAAAGTAACATGGGTGCAGTACGCAAGTGTTAAGGGGATTAAAAGAGATGCAAAAGCAGACGCAAAGCTGGCAGGTGCCGTGTTTGGTTTATACAGTGATGCAAACTGTACAAATTTGATCACAAAGTTACCGGCAACTGATGCGAATGGGGAAGCGTCCGTACAGATCATTAAGACACAGAATACCGTATATCTGAAAGAGATTACAGCTCCGACAGGATACCGTATCAATGCAACTGCCTACAACGTAAAACTGGAAGTCAGCAAAACAGCAACTGTGACTGTTCCGGATGAAGAACAGATGGGCCAGCTGACTGTTTATAAAGAAGGTCAGGTTCTGACAGGTGCAGATGTCACCGAGAATGGAACAACATTTAAGTATGAGAAACGCAGACAGAAAGGTGCTGTTTACGATGTGTATGCCGGAGCAGATATTAAAACTGCTTATGGTACAAAAGTTTACAGCAAGGGTGATCTGGTAAAAGAAAATCTGACAACAGATACGAATGGAGCCATCGTTCTTAAAAATCTGCATCTTGGTACATATATCGTCAAAGAAAAACAGGCTCCGACCGGATTTTATAATGCCGGGGAAGAAAAGTCTGTCACTCTTTCTTATGCAGGACAGAATGTAGATGTTGTTTTTTCTGAGACAACCTTTACGAATGACAGACAGAAAGCAGAAGTGATTGTGACAAAGCAGGATAAGGATACAGAAAATCCTCTGGATGGAGGAATTTTTGGACTTTATGCAGCCAGTGACATTAAAAATGCAGATGGAACGGTTGTTGTAAAGAAAGGCACTCTGATTGAGAAAGTGACAACTGGAAATGATGGAACGGCGAAGTTTACCGCAGATCTGCCGCTGGGATTTTCCTATGATGTAAAGGAAGTACAGGCTCCGGAAGGCTATCTGAGAAATGCGGATGATGTCTATACGTTTACTTTTTCTTATACAAACGATAAGGAAGCGAAACTGACATTTAAGCATACCTTCAGAAACGAGCGTGTGATAGCAAAGATTTCCTTACAGAAGCAGGACAAAGAAACAAAGAAGGCTGTTCCACAGGGAGATGCTACTTTAGAAAAGGCAGTCTATGGACTGTATGCCCGTGAGGATATTGTCCATCCGGATGGAGCAACTGGTGTGATCTACAAAGCAGGCGAGCAGGTTGCCACTCTCACAACAGATAAGAATGGACAGGCTTCCGTAGATGGATTATACCTTGGTAATTACTATGTAAAAGAGATTACTCCGCCAACGGGTTACCTGGCAGATGAAGAAGAACATGATCTGGTCTGCAACTACGAGGGTGATCTTGTAGCGGAAGTGAAGCGTGACTGTCTGTCTCTGGAACAGGTGATGAAGCAGCCATTTGAGATTATCAAGGCAGCGAACAACGGAAAGACAGATGCCGATTTACTGAAAGGTGCAGGATTTACCGCTTATCTGGTATCATCCCTGACAGTAAAAGAAGATGGCAGCTATGACTTTGATTCTGTCAAGCCGGTAGTGATAGGGGAAAATGGTGCAACAGAGATCTTTACGGATGAGAAAGGGTATGCCCGCAGTATTGCACTTCCTTATGGAACTTACATCGTCCGTGAAACAACCACACCACATAATTACACTCCGGTCAATGATTTCATCGTGCAGATTACGGAAAATCATCCGACTACACCGCAGGTATGGAGAGTGCTGCTTGACAAAGAGTTTGAAGCAAAGCTGAAGATCATCAAACAGGACGATGAGACAAAGAAAGCAGTGCTTCAGAAGAATACAGAGTTTAAGATCTTCAACATGGACACTGAGAAATATGTGGAGCAGGTAACGACTTATCCGACTACGGTAAAACATAAATCCTATTTTACAGATGAGCAGGGATATTTGATCCTTCCGCAGAATCTTAAAATCGGGCATTACCGCATTGAGGAAGTAAACGCACCTTATGGATATACTCTGAATGAGAATTACTATGAGGTAAATGTAGATTCCAACACAGCATATCAGATGGACGGAACTTCTGGCGATGTCATCATTGAGATCGTATATGAAAACCATCCGGTCAAAGGGGAACTGAACATCGTAAAACAGGGTGAAGTTCTGAATGGATTTAAGGACGATTTCACTTACCAGAAAGAAAATCTGGAAGGTGCAGTTTTTGAAGTATATGCAGCTGAGGATATTTACACAGCGGATTTCCAGAAAGATGACCAGGGTAAACGTATTCTGGAATATGCTTCTGGAGCATTAGTAGGAACGGTTATGACTGATAAAAACGGAAAAGCTCAGATTGCTGACCTTCCGCTTGGAACGTATAAGGTTGTCGAAAAGACAGCACCAGAGGGCTTTGTGTTAAACGAAGAGGCACAGACTGTTACTTTCTCTTACAAAGACCAGAAAACACCAGTGATCGAGCAGACAGCAGCTTTTGAGAATGACCGTCAGAAAGTAGAGGTATCCGTGGTAAAACAGGATGCTGAGAATGAGACGGTTGTAGCAGGTGCAGAATTTGGACTTTATGCAAAGGAAGATATTCTTGCTCATGGAGAAGTGATTGTGAAAGCAGACACTCTGCTTGGAAAAGCAGTCAGCAATGAAGATGGAAAGGCAGTATTTGAACTGGATCTTCCATTCGGAAGCTACTATATCAAAGAGCTTGCGGCTCCTGTCGGTTATGTATCTTCATTTGAGACACTGGAAGTAACTGCGAAATATCAGGGACAGGATGTGAAAGTGGTAAAACTGGAATCTGTATTTAAGAACCAGCCAACAAAAGTAACATTCAAGAAGTCAGATATTACTACAGGAGTAGAACTTTCCGGTGCCACTCTTACAGTGCTTGATAAGGATGGAAATGTGGTAGATACATGGAAATCTGTAAAAGGGGAAGAACATCTGCTTGAACGACTGACTGCAGGGGAGACTTATACACTTCGTGAAGAAATGGCTCCTTATGGCTATCTGATGGCGGAAGAAGTTTCTTTTACTGTGGACGATACTGCCGAGATCCAGAAGGTAGAGATGAAAGATGCAGTGCCAACCGGAACACTTATCATCAATAAAAAAGGTGAGTTCCTGGACAAAGTATCTGCACTGGATTCTGTTGGTAGCTGGATCAAGCACCTGTTTGAATATTTCTCTGGTTCATTGAAAGAGGTTACTTTTGAAGTTTATGCCTTAGAGGATATTAAAGCGGCGGATGGTGAGAGTGAGGATTATTACAAAAAGGATGCACTGGTAGCAACCATTACAACGGATGAGACTGGTGTGGCAAAACTGACCGATCTTCCTCTTGGCAAATACTATGTCAAAGAGAAAGAGACAGCAAACGGTTATGTCCTTGATGGGGAAACCCGTGAGGTTGACCTGACTTACCGTGACCAGAATACTGCGGAAGTTACTTACTCTGCGGACTGGCAGAACAAACGTCAGAAGGCAGAAGTGAAAGTGCTGAAAAAAGCGAAAGATTCTGACCGTGTACTGGAAGGAGCCGTATTTGCTCTGTGCAATAAGGATGATATTGTCAATGCAAAAGGTGATGTGATTCTGAAAGCGGATACGGTGATTGAGGAACAGGCTACAGATAAAGATGGAAAACTGACTTTTACTGCGGATCTTCCTCTTGGTCATACCTACTATGTGAAGGAAACTTCACCAGCACAGGGATTTGCGACCACAGATCAGGTACAGGAGTTTACTTTTGAGTATGGTGGGGCTGAAAAAGAGACTCTTTCCTATGAGTTTACTTTTGAAGATGAGGCAACAACCGTAGAATTTACCAAGACATCTCTGACGGATGGAAAAGAGATTGAGGGAGCAAAACTGAAAGTGACCGATGAAAGTGGAAATACCGTGGATGAATGGACTTCCGGAAAAGAGCCGCATATTATTAAGGAACTGGCAGTTGGTAAAAAATATACCATGACAGAGACACTTCCAGCGGATGGCTATGTTACAGCAGAGAGCATTACCTTTACGGTTGAAGATAGCAGTGAGGTACAGAAGGTGGAAATGAAGGATGATGTGACAAAAGTGCAGATTTCCAAGACCGATATTTCTGGTAAGGAACTGCCGGGAGCGAAGCTGACAATCCTTGATAAAGATGGAAAGACAGTGGAGAGCTGGACATCCGAGGAAAAACCACACTATATTGAAATGCTTCCGATCGGAGAATATACACTTCGGGAAGAGACTGCACCGGATGGATACCTGGTAGCAGAAGATGTGAAGTTTACAGTAAAAGATACAGGAGAGATCCAGAAAGTAGTGATGAAGGACGAAGTGAAGCCGACGGAAACACCAACAGAGACTCCGGCGGAAACACCAGAAACAACATCAACACCAGAAACAAAAGATACTGAGACAACAAAGACATCTACTTCACCGAAGACAGGAGATAACACACCGATCCTTTTCTGGGTCCTGCTCGCAGGAGTTGGAATGGCAGGAGTCGGAGGTACTGTGATTCTCCGCAAAAAGAAGAAAAAATAAGAGATCCTAAGATTTCTTAAAGAGGAAGAGGGCATTTATGGACAAGTGTTTCATAGATGCCCTTTTTGCCAATACTGATAAAAAAGTGAAGGGAGAAGAAACGGGATGAAAACAGTATTGATTGTTGCAGGGATTATCGTATTCCTGGTATATGGGTTTGTTTTATACTGCTGCATAAAAGTTGGAAAGGAATCCGATGAACAGTATAACAAGCTGAAAGAAGGAAAGGAGCAGGAAGATGACAGAAGTAGGGTATGCAAGTGATAAGCCTTCGGACTGTGCGTATTGTTACTTCTTTAGTGCCAGGAGAAAGAAATGCAAAAGGAAAGAATGTTTTTATCGTATTTCTTCTCCGCCACTTCGCAGGAAGGTAACTCACTGGGAGCCATGTGAAGGCTGTCCCTATGGAAAACATACTCCCTGTCTGGGTTACTGCATTGTGAAGGCTATGAAAGAAGTGAAGGAACATCGGAACACAGGATAATACATATGAATTTCCGTATCATTACGGTGAAGAAGCGGAGTCCTATTCTTTTTACCGTGTGCCTAAAGTCCTTTTTACAAATACGCAGTTTAAGAGCCTTTCCTGTGAAGCGAAATTGCTTTATGGACTTTTGCTTGACCGTATGCAGCTATCTATAAAGAATCGGTGGCTGGATGAAGAGGGAAAGGTATATATTTATTTTTCCCAGGAGCAGATCTCCGGCATGATGGGATGTGGCTTGAAAAAGGTAGGGAATCTGTTAGCAGAGCTTGACAGTCGGAAAGGAATTGGATTGATTACGAGGATACGGCAGGGGTTAGGCAGACCGGATAGGATTTATGTACGCAAATGTACGCAACAGGATATGTATAAAAGGAATATCCAGACACGTCAAAATGACATTTCTGGAAATGCCAATATGACAGGTACAGATATGTCAGAAATGCCGGGTAATGATACTGAGGATAATAAGACTGAAATAAGTAACACTGATAGGAGTGATACTGAGTATCTTTCTTTCTATTCTGAAGAGAGTGAAGAAATGCACAGGAAACGAATGGAAAGAGAGGTATACCACCAGATGATCTTGACTAACATTGGGTATGAATATCTGGTTGATGTGTATAACCGGGATATGCTGAACGAGATTGTGGAACTGATTGTGGATACTGTCTGTTCCGAACAGGAAATGATACGGACAGGTGGGGACAGAAAGCCAAAGGATGTGGTTAAAAGTCAGTTTTTGAAACTAAATTCTGAACACATCCGGTTTGTCCTGAAATGCTTGAAGGAGAACACCAGTAAGGTAATCAATATCCGGCAGTATTTACTGACAGTTTTATATAATGCACCACTTACGATCAGCAATTATTATTCCGCACTGGTACAGCACGATATGTATGGTGACAGTGAAGAATAAGGAAAGGAGGAGTGAGATAAGTGCAGGATGAAGTAAATGAAAAAACCGTATCGCTTTGTATCCGATGTGGGAAGGTTACTGCGAATCTGTTAAAGGCAGCAATGAAAAAAGCTCTTACTAAGATGGAACAGGAGAAACAAAAGCTGCAGGGGCAGAAACAGCCTAAGCAGGATAAAGAGGATAAAACCTATAAGGGAAAGCAGAGTATGGATAAGCTGATGAAGCAGAATGTACAGCTTTCCAATATTGAGATCACGGATGGAAATATCAAATCGTTTGAGCGTGTAGCCAAAAAGTACAGCATTGATTTCAGCCTGAAAAAAGATGTGAACGCTGATCCGCCAAGATATTATGTGTTCTTTAAAGCCAGAGATGCAGATGTAATGACTGCGGCTTTTAAAGAATATACAGGACAATCGCTGAACAAGGATAAAAAGCCATCTGTAAGGAAAAAGCTTCAGCAGGCGATTTCCAAGTCGCTTAAAAAGCACAGAGAACTGGAGAAAACAAAAGGAAAGGAGAAGGAGCCGTCATTATGAGCAGATTACAGAAGTTGCTTGGTGTAGGAAAAGGATACTTGGAGAGATTACCGCCGGTGGATGTACATAAGCTGCTTCGGATCATTCTGCTGAATCTTCCGTATATCATGATTTTTTATGTGGGAAATAAGCTGGCATGGTTGTATCAATACTGTGCAGGTAATTCCATGATAGAAAGACTGATGGTGCTGATCTTGAATTTCCAGCTGGCATTTAGCAGGATTCTTCCAAGTATGCATAAAAATGAATTGCTGGTTGGGTTGACCGGAGCCGTGGGGGTGAAGCTCATGGTTTATCTAAAAGGGAAAAATGCCAAAAAGTTCCGGCAGGGAGTGGAGTATGGTTCGGCTAGATGGGGGGCAGCAAAAGACATTGCACCCTTTATCGACCCAATATTTGAGAACAATATTCTCCTTACCATGACCGAACGGCTGACTATGAACGGCAGACCCAAGAATCCGAAATTTGCAAGGAACAAGAACGTGATTGTAATTGGCGGATCTGGTTCCGGAAAGACCCGGTTTTATGTAAAACCAAATCTGATGCAGATGGGAAAATATATCAGTTATGTGGTCACGGACCCCAAGGGAACGATCATCATTGAGTGCGGAAAGATGCTGGTACGGCATGGATATAAAGTGAAAGTATTGAATACGATCAATTTTTCCAAGAGTATGCATTATAACCCGTTCCACTATATCCATTCAGAAAAAGATATTCTGAAACTGGTGAATACTATCATGGTAAACACCAAAGGGGAAGGGGAGAAGTCCAGTGAGGATTTCTGGACGAAGGCAGAAAGGCTTCTGTACTGTGCATTGATTGGCTATATCTGGTATGAAGCACCGGAGGAGGAACAGAACTTTGCAACGCTGCTTGAATTTATCAACGCATCGGAAACAAGGGAAGATGATGAGACATTTAAAAATGCAGTAGATATGCTGTTTGAGGAACTGGAGAAAGAAGAACCGGAACACTTTGCAGTACGTCAGTATAAGAAATATAAATTAGCCGCCGGCAAAACAGCGAAGTCGATTCTGATCAGCTGTGGAGCCAGACTTGCTCCATTTGATATTGCGGAGCTTCGTGAGATCATGAGCTATGATGAAATGGAACTGGATATGGTAGGGGATCAGAGGACAGCATTGTTTATCATTATTTCAGATACCGATGATACGTTTAACTTTGTTGTGGCAATGATGTACAGCCAGTTATTTAACCTGTTATGTGACAGGGCAGACGATGTACACCATGGACGATTACCTTATCACGTCAGAATATTAGCTGATGAATTTGCAAATATCGGACAGATTCCGAAATTTGATAAGCTGATCGCAACTATTCGTAGCCGTGAGATTTCAGCATCCATTATCCTCCAGTCGCAGTCACAGCTCAAGACCATCTATAAAGATGCTGCTGAAACTATTTTAGGTAACTGCGATACGATGTTGTTCCTTGGCGGAAAGGAAAGTTCCACATTAAAGGAGATTTCCGAGACACTGGGAAAGGAAACGATTGATTTATACAACACTTCTGATACCCGTGGACAGAGCCGTTCTTATGGGATGAATTATCAGAAAACAGGAAAGGAATTGATGAGCCGGGACGAGCTTGCGGTCATGGATGGCAGTAAATGTATCCTTCAGCTGAGAGGTGTCAGACCGTTTTTCAGTGACAAGTTCGATATTACCAAGCATAAACGATACAAGGAATTGTCGGACTATGATAAGAAAAATGAATTTGATGTGGAAGCGTATATGCGGCATCGGATGGAAGTGAAGCTGACAAGGACACAGGAATTTGACCTGTATGCCTTTTCAGAGGAAAGTCTGGCAGAAGAATTAAATATAGAAAACAAGGAAGCAGAGCATGTGAAAGATTTAAACACATAGCTCTTTTTTCTTTGCCCTTATAGGGAGGTGATGGATTTGAGAGATCATGAAAGGCCGCCCATAAGGGCAGAGCCGGAAGAGACTTCTTAAAACATAGATAGAAACCGAGAAAAAGCAATGATTTGAAAGGAGACAACGACTATGGCGTTTTTTAATCAGGCAATTAATATTTTACAGACTCTTGTAGTAGCGATCGGAGCTGGTCTTGCAGTATGGGGTGTCATCAACCTGCTGGAAGGTTACGGAAACGACAATCCGGGTGCAAAATCCCAGGGGATTAAGCAGCTGATGGCGGGAGGTGGTGTTGTTTTGATCGGCACCCAGCTTGTACCGTTACTTTCCGGTTTGTTTAGCTGAGAAACTTAGGAGGGAGATGACTCATGGATCGGATATTTGAAGCGATTGAAGAATGGATGAGGAATCTTCTGACAGGCATGGTAAGTTCCAACCTGACAACAATGTATACCGATGTCAATGAAAAGACCGGTCAGATTGCTGCTCAGGTTGGGCAGACACCGCAGGGCTGGAATGGGAACATTTACAGCATGATACAAAATCTTTCCGATTCGGTCATTGTGCCGATTGCCGGTATGATTATTACCTTTGTGCTTTGTTATGAGCTGATTTCCATGTTAACAGAAAAGAACAATATGCATGAGATTGATACATGGATGTTCTTTAAATATTTTTTCAAGATGTGGGTGGCAGTCTGGATCGTCAGCCATACCTTTACGATCACGATGGCGGTATTTGATGTCGGGCAGTCCGTAGTCAGCCGGGCAGCTGGGGTTATCAGTTCTGATACAGCGATCAATATAGATACGATGATTACCACGATGGAAACGGCAATGGAATCTATGGAAATCGGTGAACTTGTCATACTGGCACTGGAAACGATGCTTGTGAGCCTGTGTATGAAGGTTATCTCAGTCTTTATTACAGTGATTTTGTATGGGCGTATGATTGAAATCTATCTCTATTCGTCCGTTGGAGCTATTCCATTTGCAACTATGTCTAACCGGGAATGGGGGCAGATTGGAAACAACTATCTTCGTGGATTGTTTGCACTGGCATTTCAGGGATTCTTTATGATGGTCTGCGTGGGAATTTACGCAGTCTTAGTAGCGAATATCCAGATGTCAGATAACATTCATTCTGCATTGTTCGGCGTGATGGCATACACGGTGATCCTTTGTTTCAGTTTGATGAAAACAGGAAACTTTGCCCGTAGTATCTTCAACGCTCACTAAGAAAGGAGGAACTGACAATGGCATTTGTATCAGTGCCTAAAGATTTAACCAAGGTCAAAAATAAGATCATCTTCAACCTGACCAAACGGCAGCTGATCTGTTTTGGGATTGCGGCGGCAGTGGGAGTACCATTTTATTTCCTTACCAGAGGGATCATCGGTTCCAGTAACGCAGCCACCGGGATGTGCCTTTTGATGCTTCCGGCATTTTTATTTGCCATGTATGAAAAGGATGGACTCCCGTTAGAAAAGGTTTTGAAAAATATGATTACCGTGAAATTTATCCGTCCTCCGGTACGGAAGTATCAGTTGGAAAATCTGTATGAGAAGAAATTTATCATGGTCAGAAAAAAGAAGGGAGGACAAAAGAGTGTTAAAAAGAAAAAACGATAGACAGCCATCGCAGAGATTGGAAGAAGAACGTTATCCAAATGATTATTGGCTAGATGAAGAGGATGGTGGTGAAGATATTCCAGATCTGGCGGTCAGCAGTAAGCGGTAAGCGGCAGACTACACAGTGAGCCAATGGTAACAGGCTATGAAGCATTGGAAAGACAGAGAGGGGTACGCCGACCAAACAGAAAGCTGACCCGCAGGGAAAAGAAGGCTTTGAAAAGGGCACAGAAATATGAAGCGAAACTTCATAAAGAGCATGAAAAAGCGGATAAGAAGAATGCGAAGAAAGAAGCGAAGCTTGCGGCGAAAGCAGAGAAACAGGCAATGCGTGAAGCAAAGAAAAGTGCAAAGAAGAAAAAGAGCAGTTCAGCTACATCACCGCCAAGACAGCAGCCAGAAGGGAAGAAGGTTTCGGGAGGAAAAGGTGGAAATACCGAATGATAATGGTCATTGACTACTACTGCAGGATTGGCCC
>OGIE01005561.1_pt1 | contig 10512 bp, 9 predicted proteins | sample 1571581 | NCBI WGS metagenome assembly OGIE01 (sample SAMEA2582021, study PRJEB24529) | metagenome | biome: Human gut stool | place: China | collected 2011
AAAGGCACCAAGGCAAATCCATTCAGCGAAGCTGGCAAGGCAAAGTTTGCCTTTTCCTTCCGAGGATATTGCTAGGAGGGCGGTTTTCCAGAGGTTGTTTCCGAAAACTGACAGACCGTTCCGTTGCAGACGCAGGGGCGGCAATGGGCAAAGCTCGGCTTCGGCTCTGCAATTCCATCCCGAAGCATCTGCCGCATTTCCTGCACGGTCTTCAGCACCTCCCTGCGGACGCGCGCCGTATTCTTGATTTCAAACATATAATCCCGATACACGAGCCGCCCGTATGCAGGTCTTTTGCCATAGACATCCTCCAGAATCAGGAAATACGCCGCAAGCTGCAAAAAATCGCCGTGGTGCGGCTCCTCCGCCTCACCGATGCAGCCGCTTTTCAGCTCCACGGGAACGATACGCCCCAGAAGCCGACTGCAAAAGACATAATCGGGTCTGCCCTGCAAATCGTATTTCGCGGAATACAGCAGTCTGCCGAAATCCTTGTTTTTATCCTGCTTTCGGTCGGCATACAGGAGCGCATAGCCGGGGATATCATCCCTTGCGGTCAGCTTTTTTAACGCAGGTCTGCCATGCCTGATGCACAAAAGCACCGCCAACAGCACTGCCACGCAGAGCAGCACCAAATCCGCCGTACCGAAGCCGTTTCCGATTGTTTTAACCCATTACACTGTATTCCGCCGAAGGCCGCCGCCGCAAACAGCAGAACGGCGAGCTTCCAAGCCATCCGCCGCAGACGCAGCAGAAAATAGCTCCTCTGATGATAGCCCTCGCCCTTACGGAAGTTGGCACTCAGACTATCCTCTAAATGCAGGCGTGCGTTTCTCTCTGCATAAAGCCGCCGCAGCTCCGCCCTGCCGTAGAGCCGTTCATAATACCACTGATACGGGCAGTAGTCATATTTATTGATTTCGTGCGCGGATATGGTTTCTCTTTCTATCATTTGTAATCACTCTTACGAATATTTCTGGCAAGCATACGGTGATACCCTGCCCAGCTGCCCTGTGTGTTGTCTGCGGCAAGCATTTCCTCGAACATCTTCGTTTTTGCGTCCATGTTGTCTGCGCAGTGCAAAATAAACGCCTCGATGGTTTCCGGCACCTTGGGAGAGCCATATTCCAGTTCGCCGTGGTGGGAAAGGATGCAGTGCATCAGCAGCATGACAAGCTTTTGCGGAAAGCCCTCGATTTTCGCCGCGGTATCCCGAATCAGCTCCGCCCCGATGAAGATATGTCCCAGAAGATGCCCCTCGTCGGTATCCACAAATTCATAGCGCGGTGCCATAAAATCGCAGATTTGCGTGACGGAAAGCGTATGCTCCACCAGACCGCCGCGGAAGCTGTGGTGCATGGTTTTTGCCGCGGAATGATATTTAAAATCCTTGCTGATGACAGGGTGTCTGAGGAAGATTTCCTCCAACAGCTTCTTGATATAGGGGCTTTGTATGGTTTTGATATACGCCAGCAGCTGTGTATACATTTCGTCAATATTTTTATCCGTACTGGGGATAAAATCCGCAGGGTCATATTCACCCTCACGGCTGCGGCGAATCCGCTTGACGTTTAACTGCAATTCGTTATTAAATGTCGTTACAAACGCATCCACCTTGATAAAATCATTTTCCTGAAAGCTCTGGATATCCTTATTCATATCCCAGACCTTCGCATCCACAATGCCTGTTTTATCCTGCAATTTTAAGGAAAGATAGGTCTTTCCGTTGCGGGATTTCATGCTTGCTCTGGATTTGCAAAGGTAATGCTCAATGACATTTTCGCCCTCTCTCAGTTCCTTGATATATTTCATGCCAATCCTCCGTTTCTATCCTTGCGGCACGCAAATTTACATAAATCACCCATTTTAGATTACCCTTCATTATACTATACTTTTACCGAATGTACCATTTGTTTTTTTCAACTTTTCCGACAAAGCAGCATTTTTTATCCCCTCCGCGGAACAAATAAAACCGTTTGAACGTCAAACATTTAGATAAAATTAAGCCTTGCCGTCTTGGTTTTTTCCGTCAGGCATGGTAAACTAGAAGGAAATAAGCAAAAAAAGGAGGAATCTCTATGACAAAGAAATATCTTTGCGGTGTGGTTTCCGCCGCAGTTCTGATGGGCACATGCCCTACCGCCGTTTTCGCGGCAGATTTGGAAAAGCCCCTTGATTTCCGCAGCATGACAGAGGATGCAGCGGATACGAACGCAGGCTGGGCTTGGGATGCAAGCAGCCAAACGCTGACCGTTGAAAACCTTTCCCTCACCGTTCCGCAGGGGAAGCTGGAGGAGCGCGCGGCAATTTATCTGCCCGATGAAAGCACGGTGCGTGTCAAGGGCAGCAATAACAGCCTGAACACCCTTTCCTATCATTGCGACGGGATTTACTGCGAGGGCGAGCTGACCTTCGAGGGCAAGGGAAAGCTGAAAATCGTGACGGACAGCTATTCCGCCAGTGCGATTTATGCAAAGCAGGGTCCTGTTACCTTCTATGACAGCGTAGAAATTGCGACAGACCCCGATGGGCATGTCATTTATATCGAAAAGGCGAAGGGCAAAAACCCCATCATCAGCGTACAGGATGATGCAAAGGTGACCTTCCCGAAGGACAACGCCAATAAAAACAGCATTCTCGTAACGAAAAGCCCCTCCACCAAGCAGGGGGAAAACTGGTTCGATTATGCCGAAGCCTATGACGAATTTGACGATACCATTGAACTTGTCGCAAAGAATAAGGTGAAGAAGAACGATAAAACGGACGAGAAAAAGGACGAAACCAAAACAGACGAAACCAAAACGGACGAAACCAAAACGGACGAAACCAAAACCACAAATACCTATCAGCTAACCATCGGCAAGGCGGATATTCTGAAAAACGGCGCAGTTTCCCATACCGCAGACGTTGCCCCCTATATCAAAAACGGCTACACCATGCTGCCCCTGCGCGCACTGCTTGCGGTTTCCAATCCTGCACAGGAGGTAAAATGGAGCGCAACGGAAAACGCAGCCTATACCTTCGTAAATGATAAGCTGACGATGCTTACCCCCAATGCAGCAACGTATAAAAAAGGCACCGAAACCATCCAGCTTTCCACCCCTGCGGAGCTGAAGGACGGCAGATTGTTCGTTTCCCTCAGAGATTGGATGAGCATAATGGAAATCGAAGGCACACAGCTTGACTGGAACAGCGCAACAAAAACCGTTACACTGAGATATTAAGGAGATATTATGAAACAGGCAACCTTTACCCCCTTCCCTGCCGATTGGGCAAGGAGCAGTCATTTTCAATATTATACCAAGGGCTTTGTCAAATCCGTCAACAGCATGACGGTTCGGATAGATGTGACGCATTTTCTGGCGGAGGTGAAGCGGCGCAATCTGAAATTTTTCCCTGCCTTTGCCGCTCTGACAGGACAGGTCGTTGCGTCCATCCCCGAAATGTGTACCGCTGTGGACGAGAACGGCACCCCCGGCTATTATTCCTACCTCAACCCGAATTTCACCATCTTCCACGAGGATGACAAGACCTTTTCGGATGTCTGGAGCGAATATGATGCGGATTTTGACGCTTTTTATCAGAATCTTGTCGCAGATGCAGAGCAGTATCAGGATAAAAAGGGCATCAAGGTGAAGGAGGGACAGCCTGCGAATTTCTTCTGCATCTCCTGCGTGCCTTGGCTCGATTATACGGCGTATTGCCCCGTTAATTACGGCGGCGCGCCCAATCTTTTCCCGCTTCTCACCTTCGGGAAATATACCGAGGCGGACGGCGCATTTACCCTTCCCCTCACGCTTACCATCAGCCACGCCTGCATGGACGGCTACCATCTTTCCCTGTTTTTCAATACCCTGCAATATCGTCTGAATTGCTTTTAAGAGGGAGGGATATTTATGAAAATCGCAGTGAGTGCCTGTCTTTTGGGGCGAAATTGCAAATATAACGGCGGCAACAACCGCAGTCAAGCGGTTCTGGATTTCCTCAAGGGGCATGTGGTTATTCCCGTCTGTCCGGAGGTGACGGGCGGTCTGCCTGTGCCTCGTGTGCCTGTGGAGCTGCAAAACGGGTGTGCTGTCAACAAAAACGGCGAGGATGTGACCGCATATTTCCGCCGCGGCGTGGAGCAGACCATGGCGCGTCTTTCCGGTGAGGAAATCGACCTTGCCATCCTACAGCCGCGCAGTCCCTCCTGCGGATGCAGAGAGATTTACGACGGCTCCTTTTCCGGAAAAAAGATACCCGGCAAGGGGCTGTTTGCCCAAGCCCTTGCGGATGCAGGGATTCCGCTGAAATCCGCAGAGGAAATCGAAAACATATAAAAAGAAGCGAAGGAAGCTCCCTTTTGGGGAATACTCCTTCGCTTTTTTGTTTCTTTTTTTATGCTTACAGCACCTTTGCCAGGAACTGCTGCAGGCGTTCACTTTTGGGATTTTCAAAAATATCCTTGGGGCTGCCCTCCTCGACCTGCTTGCCGTCCGCCATGAACATCACGCGTGTGCCGACCTCCTTCGCGAAGCCCATTTCATGCGTTACCACAACCATCGTCATGCTATCATTCGCCAGCTGCTTCATAACATCCAAAACCTCGCCGACCATTTCGGGGTCAAGCGCGGAGGTGGGCTCGTCAAACAGCATCACCTCAGGCTCCATGCAAAGCGCACGCACAATGGCGATACGCTGCTTCTGTCCGCCCGAAAGCTGAGAGGGATAGGCATTCGCTCTGTCCTCCAAGCCAACACGCTTGAGCAGCTCCATCGCCTTTTCTGTTGCCTCTGTCTCGCTCTTTTTCAGAAGCTTCATGGGTGCAATCGTCATGTTTTTCAGAATCGTCATGTGAGGGAAAAGGTTAAAATGCTGGAACACCATCCCCATTTTCTGACGGTGGAGATTGATGTTTGTTTTTTCATCCGTAATGTCCGTCCCCTCAAAGAGGATATGTCCGCCTGTCGGCACCTCCAGAAGGTTCAGACAGCGCAGGAAGGTGGATTTGCCGGAGCCGGAGGGCCCGATGACAACAACAACCTCGCCCTTTTTGATTTCCGTATTGATACCGTCCAGTGCCTTAATCGCACCGCCCTTATAATATTTCTGTAAATTTTCAACCTTAATCAGTGTTTCCTTAGCGCTCACTGTCTCTCAGCCTCCTTTCCAGAATTCCAACCAGCCATGTGAAGAACATTACCATCACCAGATAAATTACCGCAACGCCAATCAGCGGCATGAATGCCTGGAAGGTACGGCTGCGGATGATATCGCCGCCCTTTGTCAGGTCTACCAGACCAACGTAGCCGGCAACAGAGGTTTCCTTCAGCAGCACAATAAATTCATTTGCCAGTGCAGGCAGTACGTTTTTGAACGCCTGCGGAATGATGATATAGCGCATGGTCTGCACATAATTGAAGCCAAGGCTGCGCCCTGCCTCAAACTGCCCCTCATCAATGGACATAATGCCGCTGCGGAAGATTTCCGCAACATACGCCGCGGAGTTGAAGCCGAACGCCAGCACCGCAACCAGCACCTTATTATTGGAGGATACCAGAACGATGAAATACATAATCATCAGCTGTACCACCACAGGTGTCCCACGGATGACGGTCAGATAAATCTTACAGATGAAATTCAGCAGAACCACAATAAATTTACTGAAGCCGCGCATCGAGCTTTTGTTTTTATCGTATGTAGAGCGAACGATTGCGATAATCACGCCAAGCGCAATGCCCAGAAGCACCGCAAAAAAGGTTACCTCAAGCGTAACCTTGAGCCCGTCCACAATGTAGTGCCAACGCCCGTCATCAATAAAGTTGAATATGAATTTCTCTTTCAGGCTCATTCCAAAAATTCCTCCCTTGCATTTCCTGTAACCATAAAACAGGGGTGACGTTTTTTTGTCACCCCTGAAAGCCTTTCACCTTGAAATTATTCAGCGCTGATGTATTTATCAATGATTTTCTGAATCGTGCCGTCTGCTGTCAGCTCAGCCAGTGCTGTGTTGATTTTTTCTGTCAGAGGGCTGTTCTTCGGCAGGCAGATTGCATAATCCTCTACTGCATATTCTGTATCCAGAATTTTCAGACCTTCATTTGCCGCAACGAAGGATTTTGCAGGGTTGTTATCGATAACAACGCAGTCGATTTTGCCCTGTGTCAGCGCCAGAACTGCGTCTGCGCCCTTCTGGAAGCGTTCTACCGTACCCAGACCTGCGCCTTCGATGTCATCTGTTGTATACAGGTCACCGGTTGTACCTGTCTGTACGCCGATTTTATGAGAAGCACCCTCTGCGAACAGATCATCCACAGATGTGATATCGGAGTCTTCCTTTACGATGATTGCCTGTACGCCTGTTGCGTAGGTATCGGAGAAGTCTACGCTTTTCAGACGATCCGGTGTTACTGTCATGCCTGCCATACCCATGCTTGCCTTGCCGCTTGTTACCGCAGGAATGATGGAATCAAATTCCATATCCTCGATTTTGAAATCCATGCCCAGCTTATCTGCCAGTGCCTGACCGATTTCCGCATCGATACCGACAATATCCTGACCTTCGTAATATTCATACGGAGGGAATGTTGCGTTTGTTGCCATAACCAGTGTTTCCTTCTTTGCATCTGCGCTGTCATCTGTTGCCGCATCGCCGCCGCAGCCTGCCAGAGAAGTCATCATTGCAAATACCATTGTTGTAGCCAGAAGGCCCTTCATAAATTTCTTCATTGTCCTCTTCCTCCTAAAAATGATTTTCTTCTGTAATATTTGATATTGGAATTATACTATTTAAGTGCATAAAATACAATAATCATTTTTCACAATAAATTATTTTTTTCTCTTTTCTTTTTATAAAATTTATACAGAACCGCGATATTTTCAAGAGAAACAACCGCTTTCGCCTGCGGTTTTTGCAGGATGCAATACAAAATACAATATAAAAAATGTATAAAATACTGCATAAAATCATTTTATTCATTTTTATTCAATGCACCTTTTAATGCACATTCTTATTGATAAACTCCGGCTCTACCTTGGAATACATAATCTTCTGCTCGGTATACAGCCCGTAATAGCCGGAAAGCATGTAGCTGACCGCACAGCAGAGTGCATAATATGCCATTCCATGAAAGCCGAACACCTCAATGCAGAGCATGATGGACGCAAGCGGGCAATTCGTTACGCCGCAGAATACCGCCGCCATGCCGAGCGAAGCCGCAAACGGCGCGGAAAGCCCAAGCAATGGCCCTGCCACACAGCCGAAGGTTGCCCCGATGAAGAAGGAGGGCACAATTTCGCCGCCCTTAAAGCCTGCGCCTAAGGTCAGCGCGGTAAAAAGAATCTTGAGCAGGAATGCCTCCGCCTTCGCATCCCCCTGCAATGCCTGTGCGATGATATTCATGCCTGCGCCGTTGTAATCCCTGCACCCGACAAGATAGGTTGCCGCAATGACGATACAGCCGCCGCAGAACACACGCACAAAGGGATTTTTGAATATCCTGCGATATGCACCCCCGACATGCTCCATCACAATGCAGAACAGCACACTCAGCACCGCGCAGAGCACGCCAAGCACCGCCGCCCGAAAGCAGTTTTCCAAGCCGACCGTTGCAGGAATATGTGCGATGGAAAAGGTAGTCGGCGCAATCCCGACAGCCTGCGAAAGCCCTGCCGCAACGAGTGCCGAAATGATGCACGGCACAATGGCGGAATAGTGCATGACCCCAACGGTGATAACCTCCATCGCGAAGATAACAGAGGTCAGCGGTGTGCCGAAAAGTGCCGCAAAGCCTGCCGCCATGCCGCACATCGTCATGATGCGCCCCTCCCGCTCATTCAGCTGAAATATCCGCCCGAAGCTGGAGGCAATGCTGCCGCCCAGCTGGAGTGCCGCGCCCTCTCTGCCTGCCGAGCCGCCTAAAAGATGCGTCACAACGGTGCTGAAAAAAATCAGCGGTGCAGTTCTTAGCGTCACAGCTTCATTTGCACGCACCGCAACCAGAATAAAATTCGTCCCCCTGTCCTTCTCCTGCCCTGCCAGACGGTAGGCAAGCACAATCGCCAGACCGCCGAAGGGCAGCAGCCAGAGCAGCATCGGGTGCGCGGTGCGAAATTCCGTTGCCCATTCCAGTGCAAGGTGGAACGCAATCCCCACCAGCCCAATCACAAAGCCGATGCAGATGCCGCCGCAGCTCCACATCACGAAATGCGCAAAATTGTTTTCGCTCACATCAAAATGCTTCTGATATTTTTTATAAAACGCGTTAATCACAGCGTATCCACCTCATTTTCTTCCTCCTCGTCCTCCTCCCACAGAGGAATACTTACGATTGCCTTGAATAAATCGCCATCCACCTGAATCCCGAAGGTGCCGCCCTGTATTTCCGCAAGGCTCTGCGTGATGGAAAGCCCCAGACCGCTCCCCTCCGTGGTGCGGGAGGCATCGCCGCGCACAAAGCGCTCCGTCAGTCTGGTTTCGTCAAAATCAATCGGCGTTGCGGAAATGTTTTTCATAACCAGCACGCCGTAGCCGTCCATTTTGAAAATATCCACATAGATACGGGAATTGCGCATGGCGTATTTTATCACATTGGACAGCAGATTTTCCAGAATCCGCCACATGTGTCCGCCGTCCGCATCAATAAAGACAGGATCGTCACAGCTGAGCTTAAACGTCAGCCCTGCCGCATTTGTTTTATCCTCCAGCTCGCCCATCGCCTGTAGGGTCAGCTGCTTATAATCCACGCGCATTTTCGCAACGGCCAGATTGCCGCTGGAGGCCTTGCTCGCCTCAATCAAATCCTCAATCAGGTGCTTTAATCGGTAGGATTTTTCATACAGCACGGCAATAAAGCCCTTCGCACGCTCGTTTTTGAGGTCTTCGTGCTTCAAAAGCTCCACATAGGAAATGATGGAGGTCAGCGGCGTTTTCAAATCATGCGAAACATTCGTAATCAGCTCCGCCTTCATCCGCTCGCCCTTCACGGCATCATCCACGGCATTTTTGAAGCCCTCCTGAATATTCGCCACATCCTCCGCAAAATTTAGGAACGAGGGCGAAATCTTATTCAAATCTAATTGATAGGAAAAGTTCCCCTTTGCGCTTTCCTTCACGGAAATCATAATCTCCTTCAAGGAACGCAGTGCGCGCACAAACCAATACATGCAAAGCCCATTGAAGCACACAAGCACCACGCCTGCCAGAACCGCCAGCTCCGCGTAGCCGTAATACGGTGCCATCACCATTACGCCCATGATGACGCAGTTGCCCAGCGCATAGCAGAGCATGACAATCACCATCCAGCCGCGGAAGGTGCTGCCTGTGAAAAGCTCGCTCATCCTGCGGATGGAAACGGAAATCCATGTATTGCGGAAAAAGCTTTTATTTTTCAGCTGCCTTGCAACGGAAAGCAGATAATTCAGCAGAATTGCCGCCGTCACCAGATACAGCACGCCCAGAATGGTCGCGAAAACGTAATTCCAGAACAGCACCGCTCCCTGCCTTATGGTATCCACAAGGGTATGCGCCGTAAAGCCTGCAATACAGCCAAAAAATGCCACCAGAAGGAAATGCACCTCGTTATACAGACGGTCTACCATGCCAAGCTGAATTTTACCGCGCCGCTCCGTCTGCCCTGTCACCCGCACCAGATAGATGACGGAAAGCAGCATCCCCAGAAGGGAAACCGCCGAAACACAGGAAAGAATCGGGATGCTCTTTTTTGCGAAGCCGAAGCCCTGCCACAGGTCATAAAATTCATCCCCCGGCAGCAGAGGGTCACGAATCGCGCCGTAAAATTTGAAATTGCTTTTTTCCAGAACAGGATTCTCGTAGGTATCAAAATAATACGGATTTTCGCCCAGATGGTCACTGCTAAAGCCCGCGGAAAGCACAAGCGTGCGCGCCTCCTGACTGATTTCGCCCTTCGCGGCATTGCCGCCGACAACATTGCCGTTTTCATCCTCTACATAATATAGGAAGTTTCTGACCCCTGCCAGATAGCGGATGCAGTTTTTATATTCATCCAGCTGTCTCTGGATATACATTTTATAATAAGCAGGCAGACGGCTTTCCACCAGATTCCGATATTCCTCCAAATTTCCTTGCAGGCTTTCGGGAATCTCTCCATGCAGAAGCAGCCCGTCATAGGCGGCATTGATTTCCGTATTGCCTGTAATAATGCCGTCGATAATGCCGTAATAGCGCTTGAAGCCGTTCAGCAGGTCATTGCGGTCAACCGCTGCGCCCTTGGAAACGCGGTCTTCACTCTGATAATAAATATCCGCCTGCACCGCTCGGTCAAGCGTACGGCTGAAGGCCTCGCGGAATTCCTCCGTATCATAGACCGTATCTGCATTGATGACATCCCAACTCCAGTTTCTGGAAATATTCACGCCCACAATGCCGCAGAAGAAAATCGACACCGCAAAGGTGAAAAAAAGAAACACCGCAATTCCCTTATATCTCAGCCGATACAGCAGTGCATCCGTTTCTATGTTTTCCGGAAAGAAGATCCCCTGACGATCATC
>OGIE01005564.1_pt1 | contig 10500 bp, 10 predicted proteins | sample 1571581 | NCBI WGS metagenome assembly OGIE01 (sample SAMEA2582021, study PRJEB24529) | metagenome | biome: Human gut stool | place: China | collected 2011
GTATATGCTTGTGAAGACAGGTTCTTACTTCAATTTCGCCACTGCCGCCGGTATGCACCAGCGGAAATACCCTCTGTGGTGCGGAAAATGCGGTTAAAATAACTGGAATCATGAATGCCGCATTCTTCTGCGATGGTATCGATCTGCTTGTCCGTAAACCGCAGCTCGTTCTTGGCGTAGTTCATACGGCACTGATTGAGAAACTGCACAATTGTCACGCCGTATTTTCTCTTGAACCCACGGAGCATATAGTATTTGCTGATGCCGAAACGCTTTCCCAATTCCTCCAGCGTGATCTTCTCTGCAAAGTGTTCCTCCAGATACTGATGAATCTGCTCCCATTTCTGCGAAGTGTCCCCGGAAATATGCCCTGTCTTTTCTGCTTTTCTGGTCAGAATCAATGTTATCAGCTGCGTCAGACACTCCGATTCATACAGTTCATAATCCGGCTCTTCTGCCATGGCAATTCGCTCCAGGTTCTGCAAAACCGGTTCGATCCACTCTGCCGCTCCGCTCATCACAAAAGACGCATTGCGCTGCCGGAAAATATCGTACAGATGCGGCATTGCAGCACCGTTACAATGCACCCACAGAATATGCCAGGGGTCTCTTGCATCACAGCAGTGGGAATAGGGATTGTGACAGTCCAAAAAAGCCACGTCGCCAGCCTGCATGGCAAGCGTCTCTTCCCCAACTGTGATCGTACCGCAGCCCTCTTTTACCAGAATCAGCAAATAGGAGTCCAGGGAATTCCGCCAGTTCTGGCGTGGCTCTTTGCAAACCATTTCGCCGATTTCCTGGATGTAAAGCAGCGCATCCCTTACCAAAGCCGAAGGGGTACGCAAGATCCGATGCGACTCCATATAAGTATTATTTACAGTTTTCAGCCCTGCCTCCTGCGTCTCCATTCTGCATCATTCCTTTCACTTCAAAGCACATTGGCAAAACGACAATATACCCATTTTCTTTCCATTATATTATACAAAATAGCCGGTTGAAAATCAAGTATATTTTGAAAATTTTCACAAGAAAAAAGCACACACTTTCCGGAATACCAGAAAAGCGTGTGCTGTATTTCACTGTATTTTTGCCGCCTGCCGATTTTGTCTCCAACGGGAAACACACCGGACAATACCGAAATAAATCAGAATCACCACAGCGGCGCTGACCGCATTAAGCATGGATTCCGAGGCGTCAAAGTGCCGTCCGGCAATGGGAATCTTTTGCAGTTCATCCAGAAATGCTATGGCTGTGCTGCATCCGATGGCACCCAGAATGCGCCAGACCTTATGCCGCAGCAAAAGCTGCCAGAATACCGCAAGCATTCCGCCAAAGACGGCATACAGGAACACGTGCGCCATCTTGCGCAGAACCAGATTCAGATGATCCAGCTGTGCCGCAGTCGGCTCACCGTAGATCCAGGCGCCAAATTTCCGGGCAAAGCGCATACTGTCTTTGAGGGTCTCCGTTCCATTTTCCGTGGAAAGCCGCCACATCAGACCGAGCCAGACCGCCATAATCAGCAGCATTCCCACAATCTTTTTCCAATTTCGCATGGTATCGAATCCCCTCCTGTCCGGTTATTCTTCCTCTTCGCTGCAAAGCTTTTGCAGCTCATCCGGCGTGAACTTGTATTCCTTGCCACAGAAATGGCAGTTCACCGTGATCGGTTCGCCCTCTTCTGCCAGCTTGGAAAGCTCCGTATTTCCCAGCGCTTTCAGTACCCGCTCGGTTCGCTCCCGGCTGCAGTCGCACTGATATTTCACTTCGCCCTCGTCCAGCAGATTCGGTTCCAGACCATCCAGCAGACGCAGTGCGATCTGATCCGGTGTCATGCCCTGAGACATCATTGTCGTTACCGGCGGCAGATTTTTCAGATTATTCTCAATGGTATCGATGCAGGCATCACTTGCGAATGGCAGCACCTCAATGAGGAATCCGCCGGCAACATTGACTGTCAGATCCGGATTCACCAGCACACCCAGACCGCAGACTGTCGGCGTCTGTTCACTGGTAGCGAAGTACTGCGCCACGTCCTCTGCAATCTCGCCGGAAACCAGCGGAACAACGCCCACATAGGGTTCTTTCATGCCCAGATCTTTCACAACAGAAAGTGTACCGTCTGTTCCCACTGCGCCGCCGACATCCAGCTTTCCTTTCGCATTCAGCGGAAGTTCCACAACCGGCTGATCCACGTCCGCTTTTACATTGCCGTGACTGTCTGCCACGGCGACCAGCATTCCGGCAGGACCGCCGCCTTTTACGCGGAGCGTCACTGTATCCTTTTCATTTTTCAAGTCATAGCCCATCATGCAGGCAGCAATGGACAACCGTCCCAGCGCCGCTGTGACAACTGCCGATGTTTTATGGATTCGCTCGATCTCAGCCACAATATCGGTGGCATCCACAGCGCTTGCCACAACCGAAGCATCCTTTGCTATCGCACGTTTCAAAATTCCCATTGTTTACGCTTCCTTTCTTGCAATCACGATCATACGTTCACTGTCCGGACGCAGCGGCTCTTCGGTGTCCGCATGATACACACCCAGCACATGAAATCCGATTTTCTCCAGAGATGCCGTCACCTGCTCCGGCACATAGGCACGCTCTGTGATCTGCTCCTGCGTTCTGCGATAGCGGCCGTCCTCACAACACAGCTGGAACAGATCTAACGTGATCTCGACGGTACAGTCATCCTCACAGAGCGCATTTTCCCAGACGCAGTAGACCTCGTCCGTTTCGTAAACATACACCTGGCTACCCAGCAGTTCCCGGTGTTTATACAGCGTATTCATATCGAAAAGAAAAACACCGCCCGGCTCTGTGAATTCCCAGACCTTCCGGAACACAGTCTCCACATCCTCGAAACCGGGAAGATGGTTCAGACTGTCCAGCGTGCAAATGGTTGCATCCACGGTACTGTAAAGTTCCAGTTCCCGCATATCCTGGCAGACATATTGGATCGGCAGCTGCTGCTCGATCTTTTTCTCCATTGCCTGTCCCAGCATTCCCTCGGAATAGTCAACGCCGATCATGTCATATCCACGTTTCGCCATTTCCTCGGTAAGTGTTCCCGTACCGCACGCCAGATCCAGCATGACCTTTCCGCCGGAGCGCAGGTATTTCTGCACCAGTCCGTCCAGATATGCTGCTCTCGCCGGATAATCCACGTTTTCTGTCAGTGCATCATAATAGAACGAAAATGTTTCATAGCCTGTTTCCTGCATGGCTGCACCTCCTCTGTAAAAAACAAGGGTACACAGCGAAAGCCATGTCCCCCGTTTTTCGAATCATTCAAATCACAGAACGAATATTTACTTCTTCTTTGCGCTGCGGCGCTGTGCGCCAAAGCTGCCGTCACCTGCGCCTGCATTCGGTGCGTCCGGCTTGGAAACCTGCTCCCGTTCCGGAGCCTGGTTCTTCTGGAGACGTACTGTCAGCAGCATCCGGACAGTATCCTCACGGATGGAGTCTACCATTGCATCGAACATCTCGAAGCCTTCATAACGATATTCGACAACCGGGTTCTGCTGACCATAAGCACGCAGACCAATACCCTTTTTCAGTTCGTCCATATCGTCGATATGCGCCATCCACTTGGTATCGACTACCTTCAGCAGAACAACACGTTCCAGCTCACGCATGATATCTGCGCCGTACTCTTCTTCCTTGGCAGCATAGAGTGCCTTTGCCTTTTCGGTCAGCGCCTCGGTGATATCCGCAGTGGTCAAACCTGCCAGATCTGCCTCATCATATTCCAGATCGTCCTCTTCGGTGATCCAGCCCAGGAAGTGATCCCGCAGGCCAACCAGATTCCACTGGTTGTGATCGGTTTCTTCCTCGTTGATGTACTGCTTTACCGTACCTGCGATCAGTTCCTCGAACATCTTGATGATGCTGTCGTGGATATCCTCGCCGTCCAGTACCTGCGCACGCTGCTTGTAAATGATCTCACGCTGTGTGTTCATAACATCGTCGTAGTTCAGGACATTCTTACGGATGTTGAAGTTCCGTCCCTCTACCTTGCGCTGAGAGGACTCGATGATCTTGGTCAGTGCCTTGCTTTCGATGGGGGTATCTTCGTCCACGTTCAGTGTCCGCATCATGTTTTCCAGACGGTCGCCTGCGAAAATACGCATCAGATCATCTTCTACCGACAGGAAGAAACGGCTTTCGCCCTCGTCACCCTGACGACCGGAACGACCACGGAGCTGGTTGTCGATACGGCGGGATTCGTGACGCTCTGTACCCAGAATGTACAGACCGCCGGCTGCCTTAACATCCTTTGCCTTTTCCTTTACCTCATCGCCGAACTTCTTGTACAGTTCCTGGTATACGGCTCTCGCATCCAAAACCTCCTGGTTATCGGTATCTGCATAGCCGATTGCCTCAGTGATGATCTCCTCCGGATATTCCCGCTTGCGCATTTCTGCCTTTGCCAGGAACTCCGCATTACCGCCCAGCATGATATCCGTACCACGGCCAGCCATGTTGGTTGCGATAGTAACCGCACCCAGCTTACCAGCCTGTGCAACAATTTCTGCTTCCTTTGCGTGATACTTTGCGTTCAGCACTTCATGCTTGATGCCCTTGCGTTTCAGCATACTAGACAGCAGCTCGGATTTTTCAATGGAAATCGTACCGACCAAAACCGGCTGTCCCTTTTCGTGACACTCGGCGATCTGTTCAATGATTGCCTTGTACTTGCCCTTTTCTGTGCGGTAGATCAAGTCTGTGTGGTCGATACGCTGTACCGGACGGTTGGTCGGAATTGCGATAACGTCCAGCTTGTAAATTTCACGGAATTCGTCTTCCTCTGTCATTGCCGTACCGGTCATGCCAGACAGCTTGGTGTACAGACGGAAATAGTTCTGGAACGTGATGGTTGCCAGGGTCTTGGATTCCTGTGCGACCTTTACGCCTTCCTTTGCCTCGATTGCCTGGTGCAGACCGTCATTGAAACGACGTCCCAGCATCTTACGTCCGGTAAACTCGTCGATGATGACAACTTCGCCGTCCTCGACGATATAGTCGATATCCTTCCGCATCACGCCGTTTGCTTTCAGTGCCTGGTTGACATGGTGCAGCAGCGTCATGTTTTCCGGATCCATCAGATTGTCCACAGCGAAGTACTCTTCTGCTTTCTTGACACCACGGCGTGTGATCGTCGCTGTCTTGGACTTTTCGTCTACGATGTAATCCGCATTCTCGTTGATCTCTTCCTGGTCCTGCTTGTCGTCCATTTCTACGACCGTTGCCGCAGTCAGCGTCTTTGCGAACTTATCCACAACGCCGTACAGCGCAGTGGACTTGTCGCCCTTACCGGAAATGATAAGCGGTGTTCTCGCCTCGTCGATCAAGATGGAGTCCACTTCGTCCACAACGGCAAAGTTATGTTCCCGCTGTACCTTGTCCTTCTTATAAATGACCATGTTGTCACGCAGATAGTCAAATCCCAGCTCATTGTTGGTGCCGTATGTAACATCGCAGTTATAAGCCGCACGGCGCTGGTCGTTGTTCAGACCATGCAGGATACAGCCGACTGTCAGACCCAGGAACCGCAGCACCTTGCCCATTTCATCCGACTGTGTCTTTGCCAGATAGTCGTTGACGGTAACCACGTGTACGCCCTTGCCCGGCAGTGCATTCAGATATGCAGCAACGCAAGCCACCAGTGTTTTACCTTCACCGGTTTTCATCTCGGCAATACGGCCCTGGTGCAGAACGATTGCACCAATGATCTGTACCGGGAACGGCTTTTTGCCCAGGACACGATAAGCTGCCTCACGAACCGTCGCCAATGCCTCTGCTTCCATGCTTTCCAGAGATTCGCCGTCCTCCAGACGTTCCCGGAACTCATTGGTTTTTTCTTTCAGATCTGCGTCAGAGAGTGCCTGAAACTCCTCGTCCAGTTCCAGAACCTTCTTTTTCAACGGTTCAATACGTGCCAGTTCACGAGTGCTGTATGAACCGAATACCTTACTAAAAATGCCCATGGATTTACCGCCTTTTTACTCAATTTATACAATAACTAGTATAGCACGAACGTTCCTGCTTGTCAATAGATTTTGAAATATTTTCACAAAGCACAATTCATTTTCAAGCAGATTCTCTGTGCATTCCGCAACACTTCCCCTGTCCAGTGCCGATGAACCGCTCGCTTATTCGCTCCGTGACGGGCAGAATGCCGCCATGGGACATCCCTTGCACTGCGGTTTTCTGGCACGGCAGGTGTCTCTGCCGAACCATACCACACGGTGGCAGAAGTCCGAAGAGCGCTCCGGCGGGATCAGCGGCCGGAGGTCTTTCTCCACCTGTACGGGATCTTTGGACTTGGTCAGCCCCAGCCGCCCGGTAATGCGGATAAAGTGGGTATCCGCCACGATTGCCGGCTTGCCGTAAACGTCTCCCAGGATCAGATTTGCTGTTTTGCGTCCCACGCCGGACAGGGACAGCAGATCTTCCATATTGTCCGGCACAACGCCGCCAAAGTTCAGTATCAGCTGTGCAGACATCTCCTTGATGCTCTTGGCTTTCATGTGAAAAAAGCCGCAGGGACGGACGATATCTTCCAGGTCGGCAATATCCGCCGCCGCCAAAGATTCCAGCGTGGGATACGCCGCAAACAGCTTTGGCGTGATCTGGTTGACCCTTGCGTCGGTACACTGTGCCGAAAGCCGCACGGCGATCAGCAGCTCATAGGGCTTTTCATATTGCAGCGCACAGGTTGCCTGGGGATAAACCTCTTCCAGCGTCTGCACCGCAAGCAATGCACGTTCTTTTTTTGTCATGTGTGTTTCTCCTCTCCCAAACTGACGTTTTACCGTTCCACCACAACAGTCAGCAGCACCAGATCCTCTGTGCCGGTATTTGTGATGCTGTGCGCCGAACCTTTTTTGCAGATATGACAGACTCCGGCAGACAGTGGTTCTTCTGCGCCGTCTGTTACTGCAATGCCTTTCCCGGAAATCACATAGTTGATGTCATCGCTCGTTTCATGGCAGTGCATCCCGATGGAGCCGCCGGGATGAATGGCACAGGAAATCACTTTTCCCAGCGCATCTGCGTACATTTTTGCTGTCATCATTCCGGTGCCGTGATTCATGCCGGGAACGGTGACAGATTCTTTTTCATTAAAATCAATTCGCATAAGGTTACACCCGTCCTCTCTCAGCTGCCGGACGGATGTACCTGGTTTCTGTCTGCATCATATCTATCCTTTCTTCAAGTACGCTATAATTCCAGCAAAAAGAAATCGCAGTCCGCATAGGGATGGCTGAACCGCACCGGCAGTTCATTTTCTGATACTTTCCGGAATCCGGCTTTCTCGTAGAACCGATGTGCCCTGACGGTATTGTGCGGCGTGTCCAGCATCAATGTATGGATGCCGTTCTCTTTTGCAAATTGCAGCAGTACCGCATAAAGCTGCCGTCCCAGATGTACCGGCTCGCCCTGGTATTTCTCATAGACGAAAAACTTTTTCAGCACAGCGACGCCGTTTCCGCAGGGCATAATGCCGATGGTGCCGGCAAGTTTTTCTCCGTCTCTGGCGATCCAGAAACTGCCGCCAATGCGAAAATAGGCATCTGTGATGTGCAGCAGATCCGGCTGATCTTCTACTGTGACGATGGGACGAGTGCCGTCATTCTGAAAGTGCAGCACCAGGTCTATCACATCCTGGGTGTAGAATTCTTCAAACGGGGTAATGGTAATCATAATTTCTCATCCCCTATTTTTTTATCGCCGAAATACTGTGTCAGCAGCAAGATCAAAACACTGCCTGCAAGTATGCCGTCCATGATTCCGGCAGGCAGCAGGAACATCATCAACAGCAGTGTAATAACACAGGTGATAACAGCCAGCACCAGTCCCCACATTCTGTTTTTCAGCAAGCCAATTGCCCCGATCAGCCGAAGTACGCCATACATTGCGCCCATTACTATCATCAAAGAAAGATTTTCCTGAAAATAGGAAAGCTTAAACGAAAAATACTGCCCAATATCAAATTTGTCTGTTCCCAGAAGGAGTGCAGGTATCATGCACAAGACACCGCCGATTTCCATGAATCCCCCGTGTATTATCATCAAAAGGGCTGCAATTTTGTATTTTTCATCTGTTATAACTCCTCTGTTTTTCCGATCACCCGGTATATTTCCTATATTATAACACACGCCCCGGCAAAAAGCAAGAAAAACAGACCGCATTTCCGTCTCCGGAAACGCAGCCTGTTCTTGCAAAGGGTATATGAATAACTTGAAATTGTCAGAATGATAACATCAATTCAGATTGGTATAGCCCATGAGATACTGGTCTACTTCCTTGGCAGCCTCTCTGCCCTCACGGATCGCCCAGACTACCAGAGACTGTCCACGGTGCATATCGCCTGCGGTGAACACTTTATCCACGCTGGTGCTGTAGTGTCCGATCTTTGTGGAAACATTGGTTCTCGGTGTCATCTCCACGCCGAATGCGTCTGTGACATACGCCTGTGCGCCCAGGAAACCTGCGGCGATCAGCACCAGATCAGCGTCCAGAATCTGCTCGCTGCCCGGAATCTCCTCCATCCGCATTCTGCCGGTCTTGGGATCATGTACCGACTGGAGCTTGATGGTCTCTACTGCACGGACGTGGTTCTTGTCATCTTTGATAAACCGCTTTACCGTCGTCTGATAGATTCGGGGATCGTGACCGAATACAGCGATTGCCTCTTCCTGGCCGTAGTCCGTCTTGCAGACACGGGGCCATTCCGGCCACGGATTGCTTTCCGCACGGGTATCCGGCAGCTTCGGCATCATTTCCAGCTGTACCACGGATTTGCAGCCGTGGCGGATGGCAGTGCCGACGCAGTCGTTACCCGTGTCGCCGCCGCCGATGACAATAACGTTCTTATACTTGGCGCTGATATAATAACCATCGGACAGATTGGAACTGATAAGGCTCTTTGTGGTGGCTTTCAGGAAATCCACCGCATAGTAGATGCCGTCTGCATCCCGTCCTTCGGCATTGATATTTCTCGGATTGGACGAACCGCACGCCAGAATCACAGCATCGTAATCCTTGAGCAGCTGCTCTGCGGTGATATCCTTGCCTACGTCTACGCTGGTGCGGAACTCTACGCCCTCTTCCTGCATCATATCCACACGGCGCTGTACCACTGTCTTTTCCAGTTTCATGTTGGGGATGCCGTACATCAACAGTCCTCCCACACGATCGGAACGCTCAAATACTGTTACCTGATGTCCTCTCTGGTTCAGCAGATCCGCTGCTGCCAGTCCGGAAGGACCACTGCCGATAACTGCTACCTTTTTGCCGGTGCGTACCACAGGGGGCTTGGCTGCTGCATAACCCTCGCTGTAGGCATTTTCAATAATTGCATATTCGTTCTCCTTGGTGGAGACCGGATCCCCGTTCAGTCCACAGGTACATGCCGCCTCACACAGGGCAGGACATACTCTGGAAGTGAACTCGGGGAAATTGTTTGTCTTCTTCAGACGGTTGTAAGCCTGCTGCCAGTTGCCGGTATATACCAGGTCGTTCCACTCCGGCACCAGATTGTGCAGGGGGCATCCGCTGGCCATACCGCAGATCATCATGCCCGACTGACAGAACGGCACACCGCATTCCATACATCTGGCACCCTGTAAACGCTGCTTTTCCTTCGGCAGATGCTCATGGAATTCATTAAAATGCTGTATTCTCTTCTTCGGATCCTCAGCCACGCTGACTTCCCTTTTATATTCCATAAATCCCGTTGGTTTTCCCATGACTTACCTCCTATTTACTTTCTGGTGTTGGCATAGAATGCCTCAATCTGTGCCTGCTCTGCGCTCAGTCCCTTTTCCTCCATCTGTACGATGGTCTTCAGGACTCTCTCATAGTCATGAGGGATGATCTTCTTGAACTTAGGCAGATACTCTCCAAAGTTATCCAGCACTTCCTTACCCTTTGCGGAATTGGTCAGTGCCACATGCTCCTGGATCATGGATTTCAGCTCCAGCACATCATATTTGGATGTGATCTCGCTGGAAGATACCATTTCCTTATTCAGACGCTTATACAGATCGTTGCCTTCATCCAGTACATACGCGATGCCTCCGCTCATACCGGCTGCAAAGTTTTTACCGGTGGGACCCAAGACTACCACACGTCCGCCGGTCATGTATTCACAACCGTGATCACCCACACCTTCGACTACCGCAATGGCACCGGAGTTACGTACGCAGAAACGTTCGCCTGCCACACCGTTGATGAATGCTTTACCGGAGGTTGCACCGTACAGTGCCACATTACCGATGATAATATTTTCTTCAGCCTTGAACTTGCTGCCCTGTGGGGGATATACCACCAGCTTACCGCCGGATAAGCCCTTACCGAAGTAGTCATTGCTGTCGCCTACCAGTTCCAGAGTCAGGCCCTTGGGGATAAAGGCTCCGAAGGACTGTCCGCCGGCACCCTTGCACAGTACATGGTAGGTATCCTCTTCCACATCATCGCCCAGTT
>OGIE01005568.1_pt1 | contig 10490 bp, 10 predicted proteins | sample 1571581 | NCBI WGS metagenome assembly OGIE01 (sample SAMEA2582021, study PRJEB24529) | metagenome | biome: Human gut stool | place: China | collected 2011
GAATTCTCGGTATTTTAAATGACCACTTTCTCAATTTATCCGAAATAATGCAGGAAAACCCGGACTATCTCGAGCGTCTGAAAACGACCCCTGCCATGTATTTAGGCTCCTGCCGCTACAAGCTGCCGGATTACCTCGATGATGATTCTCCTTATGTCTATATTTTCAAACAGTTTGAGACTTACCAGATTGGCGCATTCTTCTATATTGGTGGAAATGATTCCATGGATACGGTCAGCAAGCTTTCCCGCTATGCGGCCCATCACGGAAGCGACATTCGGTTTATCGGTATTCCGAAGACCATTGATAATGACCTGATTCAGACCGATCACACGCCGGGCTACGGCAGTGCGGCGAAGTATGTGGCAGCTTCCGTACGGGAGATTGCGCTGGATGCGTCTGTGTACCAGCAAAAGGCGGTTACCATTGTGGAACTCATGGGACGCCATGCCGGATGGCTTACGGCAGCCAGCGCCCTGGCCCGCAAGTTTGAGGGGGATAATCCGGTACTCATCTATCTGCCGGAGGCAGATTTTGAACTGGAGCAGTTCGCAAAAGATTTAAAGGCGGCTCTGGAGAAGCGAAACAGCGTGGTGGTCTGTGTGTCAGAGGGAATTTCTGACGCTTCCGGGACTTTCATCTGCGAGTATGGTGATGAGGCCATGGTGGATAACTTTGGCCATAAGATGCTTACCGGCTGCGGCAAGGTGCTGGAGAACTTTATCCGTCACCGCTTTGGTGTGAAGGTGCGTTCCGTGGAACTGAATGTAAACCAGCGCTGCAGCGGAATGCTGGCATCGGAGACGGATATTCTGGAGGCGGCGATGGCCGGAGACGAAGGTGTAAATGCTGCCCTGGCGGGGGGGACTGGAAAGATGGTGGCCTTTGAACGCGTACAGGCAGAACCGTATCACATGGAATGCTGCCTGGTGGATGTAAATGAAGTCTGCAACCAGGAGAAAAAAGTACCTCTGGAGTGGATTACCAGACATGGTAGTGATGTAGGTCAGGACTTCCTCGATTACGCACGCCCGCTGATCAAAGGAGAGCCGAAACGCCCCATGGAGGACGGAATTCCGAAATATTTGTACCGGAAAGCCTGATTTATGGCATAAAAGATTTGCAAAAAGCAGAGAAATGTTATATACTTATCAGGAATATGCACGTGAAAGACTTAATGTGCGCATAGGATTATAGAAAAAGGAAGGATATACAATATGGCAACCTTATTAGAAAACTGGAGAAACCTTGCCTATGGCAACGGTCTGGATGATAAACAGAGAGAACAGCTGTGGACTGGCTATTTCACCATCGAGAAAGGAATCTACGAGCAGATCTTAACCAACCCGGCAGAGATTGTTTCCGGCACTGTAAAAGAGCTGGCAGACAAGTACCAGACAGAGGTCCTGATCATGACCGGTTTCCTGGATGGCATCAATGAGAGCTTAAAGGGCTACGAGAACCCGATCGAGACCATGGATGAGAACACTCAGGTGAAGATCGAGATTGACCCGCAGAAGCTTTACTACAATATGGTAGAGGCAAAGGCAGAGTGGCTGTACACCCTCCCACAGTGGGATTCCATCTTAAATGAGGAGAAGAGAAAAGAGCTGTACAAGCAGCAGAAGGCTTCCGGAACCATCCGCAAGGAGAAGAAAATTTTCCCGAACGATCCGTGTCCGTGCGGAAGCGGCAAGAAGTACAAAAAGTGCTGTGGTAAGAACGCATAAGGAAATGAACGGTAAGCAGGAGTGTCTTTGGGACGTTCCTGCTTTTGTTTCTTACACAGGAAAGTTCGGAAGGAGGTTTCAAACGTGGAGGCATATACAGGTTTTGCGTCCGTGTACGATCTGTTCATGGATAACATCCCCTACAGGGCCTGGTGTGATTATGTGACCAGTCTTTTGAAAGAGTATGGTGTGGAGGACGGTCTGGTACTGGATCTTGGCTGCGGTACCGGAAAACTCACACGGCTGCTGGCCGGGGAAGGCTATGACATGATCGGTGTGGATCTTTCTGAAGAAATGCTGGAGGTAGCTCTGGAGCATGAAATGGAAGATCCAAAGCAGATCCTTTATTTACAGCAGGACATGCGCGAATTTGAACTGTATGGCACGGTCCGTGCTATTGTCAGCATCTGTGATTCCATGAATTATCTGGAAGACTATGAGGATCTGGTGCAGGTCTTAAAGCTGGCAAACAACTATCTGGATCCAAAGGGTGTTTTTGTTTTTGACATGAACACCGTGTATAAGTACCGGGAACAGCTGGGGGAGCAGACCATTGCGGAGAACCGGGAAGAGAGCAGCTTCATCTGGGAGAATTATTTTGATGAAAATGAAATGGTAAACGAATACGATCTCACCCTGTTCATCCGGGAAGAGGACGGCCGCTATTCTAAATATGAAGAGACCCATTACCAGAAGGCATTTGAAATCCGTGAAGTGCTGGAGGCTGTTAAAGAGGCCGGCATGGAACTGGTGGCGGTTTATGATGCGTTCACCAGAGAGCCGGTGAAGGAAACCAGCGACCGGGTTTATTTTATTGTGCGGGAGTGCGGCAAGTAAAACAAAAGGAGGAACGACAGTATGTCAGACTATATTATCAGAGCAACTGCGGCAGAGGGACAGATTCGTGCATTTGCCGCGACAACAAGAGAGTTGACTGAGTTTGCGCGTCAGGCGCACAACACCAGTCCGGTGGCAACGGCAGCCCTGGGACGTCTTCTGACGGCAGGCACTATGATGGGCGTCATGATGAAGGGCGCAGATGACATCCTCACCATCAAGATCGAAGGTGACGGCCCGATCGGAGGTTTAACCGTAACCGCTGATTCTAAAGGTGATGTCAAGGGCTATGCCTACAATCCGGAGGTTATGCTTCCTCCGAATGAGAAAGGAAAACTGGATGTCGGTGGTGCCCTTGGTATTGGCGTGTTAAGTGTCATCAAGGATATTGGTTTAAAGGAGCCGTATGTAGGCCAGACGATTCTCGTGACCAGTGAAATCGCGGAGGATTTAACCTACTATTTTGCAACCTCTGAGCAGACTCCTTCTAGCGTGGCCCTGGGCGTGCTGATGAATAAGGACAATACCGTACGCCAGGCAGGCGGATTTATTTTACAGCTGCTTCCGGGCGCTTCTGAGGAGGTTATTTCCACTTTGGAGAACCGCCTAAAAGAGATTACATCCATCACATCCCTGCTGGATGCGGGCAATACTCCGGAGATGATCTTAGAGCACATTCTGGGTGATTTCGGTCTGGAAATTCTTGATAAGATCCCGACTCAGTTCGCCTGTAACTGCTCCAGAGAGCGCATCGAGAAGGCTCTGATCAGCATCGGAAAGAAAGAACTGCAGGAGATGATCAATGAAGGTAAGACCATCGAGATGAACTGCCATTTCTGTAATAAGCATTATCCGGTGACAGTGGAAGAACTGAAAGGGCTGCTGGAGAAAGCGGTACGATAAACAGAGGAAACGTTTATACGAGATATCAGGAGGTTTGGAAGGATGGAGCATAAGGCATGGCACCATTTTCTTACGATTACACAGCATAAGCTTCTGGTTATGCAGAATTGTTTCAGAGTAGGGCTGTTTAAACAGGGACTGCTGCATGATCTTTCCAAGTACAGTCCGGCAGAATTTCTGACAGGAGTCCATTATTATCAGGGGGACCGCAGCCCAAATGCGGCAGAGCGGGAAGAAAAAGGATATTCTTCCGCATGGCTCCACCACAAGGGCCGGAACAAGCATCATTTCGAATACTGGATTGATTTTTCCAGAACCAGTCAGGGCATTGCCGGAGCAAAGATGCCGGTCAATTACCTGGTGGAGATGGTTATGGACCGCATTGCGGCCTGTAAGGTGTATCGGGGAAAAGATTACACCGATGCGTCAGCGTGGGAGTATTATCAGCGTGAACGCCCTTATCTGAACAGTGCCATGCATACTGAGACAAGGGCAGAACTGGAAAAGATCCTCATCATGTTGAAGCAGCGCGGAGAAAAGACAACGTTTTCTTATTTGCGGAAACTTTTGAAAAAAGGAAATTATTAGTCCGTATGGTTTATCATGATCCGTGAAAGATATCTGCAGGATAATGATAAATCTCAGCATAAGATTCCAGAACTTCGTCGGAATCGGTGCCGGAGGGAATCAGACCCGTACAGTCGGTAACGGATGCGGCCCGGACATCCAGCGTATCTGGATCATCGGTTCCATACGGGGCCTGCACGGGAATTTTTACGGGGCTGTCTGCCGGTCTGACCGGAGGCAGCTCCTTTTTTCGTACGATTTCAAGATTTTGCAGCATGTTGTTTTTCATGAAATTCATCTCCTTTGTCAGCAGTATGCGCAGGAATGGTGGATTCATACAGTGACTGACAAGGAAACAGAAAACAAAAATACCAGATTCCGGAAAAAACTCAGGATCTGGTATTTTTATGTATGTGGGTTAGTATAAATGTCAGCTTCTGGAAGAACCGGCTACAACGACATTCTGTCTGCCGTTTTCATCATCTGCAGCGCTTGCCTGGGAAGACTGCTGGTTCTGCTGGCTGCTGCTCTCAGAACCGGTAGTGTGGGACGGAATGCCGGAAAGGGTGGTGGTGCAGGTTCCATCTGCGTTGAAGGTATAGCTTACACCGCTGATGGTCTTGGTGGTGCCTGCTACCATAACACCGTTGGACGGATCAAAGTAGTAAGTTGCGCCGTTGACGTTGTGGAAACCGGTCTGCATCTTGCCGTCCTCACCGAAAAGGTACCAGTTGCCATCAACCGGCATAGCTACGTTCAGGGCACAAATGCCGGAAGTCGGATCAAAATAATATTTGGAACCATCAATGGTCTTCCAGCCGGTGCCAAGGGAGCCGTCGTTCTCCATGTGGTAGTAGCTGCCGTCCAGGTTCAGCCAGCCGATAACCAGAGTACCGTCAGACTGTGCATAGTAGTATTTGTCGGTTGATACATCGTGAATCAGTCCGGTCAGCATAAGTCCGTCGGTATCAAAAAAGTATAATGCGTTGTTGATCTTTTTGATGCCGGTGCACATGATGCCAGTGGAAAGATCCATGTAGTAGTAGCCGTCATCCGTCTGGATCCAGCCCTTGTATAAAGAACCGTCGTTATCGTAGTACATATAGTTATTTCCGTTCTGCACCCAGCCGGTAGCTGCCAGGGAAGAAATTCCGGTAGCCAGGGTAACAGTTCCTAATACAGCTGCAGTCACAGCTGCAACAGCGTAGCGTTTTATTCTCATAGTAAAACATCCTTTCTTTGGTTCGTAATGAGCATATTATTTTTCTTCATTCAGTATAACCTTGTAAAAACGGGGATTCAAGTGTTTTTGATTATTATTCAGAAAAATGTAAGATACCGGCGGAAACTGCATCGGTATGAAAAAAGCACCACAGGATGTTAAAAACTTCCTGAGGTGCTTAAGCTGTTAGTTATGTTTTTCCTGATACTTCAGGGCTGCTTCAATAAAGCCCTTGAACAGCGGATGCGGACGGTTCGGTCTGGATTTTAACTCCGGGTGAGCCTGGGTAGCCACGAACCATGGGTGATTCGGGAGCTCAATCATTTCGACGATACGGCCGTCCGGGGAAATGCCGGAGAGCATCATGCCATGTTCCTGCAGTACGGTGCGGTAATCGTTGTTGACCTCATAACGGTGGCGGTGGCGTTCATGGATGGTTTCTTCACCCTAGAGCGCGTAAGCCTTGGATTCTTTGTTCAGAACACACGGATAGGAACCAAGCCGTAAGGTTCCGCCGATGTCCTCAATGCCATCCTGATCCGGCATTAAATGGATAACCGGATGCGCGGTGGACGGATCGAGCTCGGCACTGTGGGCGTCAGAGTATCCAACTACATCGCGGGCAAATTCCACGATGGAAAGCTGCATGCCAAGACACAGGCCCAGGAACGGAACCTGATGCTCACGCGCGTATTTGATAGCCTGAATCTTACCCTCAATACCGCGAGAGCCAAAGCCGCCCGGTACCAGGATGCCGCTGACATCACCGAGAAGCTCACCGACATTCTCAGCAGTTACAGTCTCAGAGTCGATCCATTTGATATTGACGCTGGCACGGCTTGCCACGCCGCCGTGTTTTAAGGATTCCACCACGGAGATGTAGGCATCGTGCAGCTGAATATATTTGCCGACCAGAGCCACGGTGACCTCTTTTTCAGGATGTTTCCAGGCATCGATCATGGCACGCCACTCAGCCAGATCTGGTTCCGGACAAGGAAGGTTTAAGCACTGGCAGGCAACCTCAGCCAGGTGCTCGTCCTCCATGGCAAGGGGTGCTTCGTAGAGAACCTCTACATCCAGGTTCTGGAGTACATGAGTCTTCGGAACGTTGCAGAAGAGGGCAATCTTGCTGCGCAGGCCGTCATCTAACGGATGCTCGCTGCGGCATACCAGGATATCCGGCCAGATTCCCATAGCCTGCAGGTCTTTTACGCTGGCCTGGGTCGGCTTGGTTTTCAATTCACCGGAAGCTTTTAAATAAGGAATGAGGGTGACATGGATGAGAATGGCATTCTCATGTCCTACTTCATGCTGGAACTGACGGATAGCCTCTAAAAATGGCTGGCTCTCGATATCGCCGACGGTTCCGCCTACCTCAATGATGGCAATCTCGGTATCGGTGGTGGAGTAGTTGCGGTGGAAGCGGCTCTTGATCTCGTTGGTGATGTGGGGGATCACCTGAACTGTGCCTCCGCCAAAGTCGCCGCGGCGCTCTTTCTGGAGCACGCTCCAGTATACCTTACCGGTGGTGACGTTGGAATTCTTGGTCAGGCTCTCATCGATGAAACGCTCATAGTGGCCAAGGTCCAGATCGGTCTCTGCGCCGTCATCGGTGACAAATACCTCGCCGTGTTGAACAGGGTTCATGGTACCCGGGTCAATATTGATGTAGGGGTCGAATTTCTGCATGGTTACTTTGTAACCGCGTGCTTTCAGCAGACGACCGAGGGATGCTGCGGTGATACCTTTACCGAGGCCGGAAACAACGCCGCCGGTAACGAAGACATACTTAACAGGCATGGTAAAACCTCCTTATATAATGTGGGGTGTGTAACATAATAACTCTCGAAAAAATAACGGAATTATTATACAGCGCAGCTATTCTAAAATCCAGATGTTTTTTCAAAACTTTATTTTTTTAAGTGGACTATTCTTGATTTATGGGAAAACTACCATTATAATGGTTCATAAATGCAAAAAACAGGAGAAAAGACCTTTTATGGATAACCAGCAGAATAACAATCAGCCGCAGGGCGGTGAGAACGGAAATCAGGGAAATAACGGCAAATTCCCCAAAAACCAGCTTTTCATCGTGCTGATCGCGGCCTTTATTACCTTTGCCATCGCGGGATTCATGCGGGGCTATATGACGGACAAGAGCCAGAAGGAAATTACCTACGATGAATTCGTATCTGAGGTAGAACATGGGGATGTAAAAGCCGTCACCATCAAAAATTCCCAGATTGACATTGAGTATAAGGAAGACTCTGAGAAGTTTAACCCGATCTTAAAAACTTATACGGTCCCGGTGGAACGGGACTACAAACTGGCAGACCGCCTGCTTGCGGGCGGTGTGGAAATCCGCAGGGAGCGCCAGGACAGCATGGCCATGATCGAGTCTCTGGTCAGCTTTGTGCTGCCGTTTATCCTGATCGTGATCATGATGAACTTCATGATGAAACGCGTGGGTGGTGTGGGAAAAAGCACCGCCAAGATGTATATGCAGAAAGAGACCGGTGTGACTTTCGCGGATGTAGCCGGTGAGGATGAGGCAAAGGAGTCCCTGGTAGAACTGGTGGATTTCCTGCACAATCCGGGAAAATATACCCACATCGGAGCAAAGCTTCCGAAGGGAGCCCTGCTTGTTGGCCCTCCTGGAACTGGTAAGACATTGCTTGCCAAGGCCGTAGCCGGAGAAGCGGAGGTACCATTCTTCTTCCTGTCCGGTTCCGATTTTATGGAAATGTATGTGGGTGTGGGCGCGTCCCGTGTCCGCAGTCTGTTCAAGCAGGCACAGCAGAATTCTCCATGCATCATCTTTATCGATGAGATCGACTCCATCGGCCGCAGCAGAAGTGGTGTCAGCGGAGGCGGAGAATCCGAACAGCAGCAGACCTTAAACCAGCTGCTTTCCGAGATGGATGGTATGGATACCTCCAAGGGCCTTCTGATTCTGGCGGCCACCAACCGCCCGGAGGTACTGGATCCGGCGCTTTTACGTCCGGGCCGTTTTGACCGCCGTGTCATTGTAGACCGTCCGGATCTGAAGGGACGCGTGGAAATTTTGAAGGTACACGCGAAGAATGTTGCTCTGGATGAGACGGTAGATTTACAGGCTATTGCGCTGGCAACCGCTGGTGCCGTTGGCTCCGACCTTGCGAATATGATCAACGAGGCTGCCATTTTGGCTGTTAAGAACGGCCGGAACGCCGTGAGCCAGAAGGATCTGTTTGAGGCAGTGGAAGTGGTTCTGGTGGGCAAAGAGAAGAAGGACCGGGTTCTCAGCAAAGAGGAGCGCAGTATTGTTTCTTACCATGAGGTGGGCCATGCCCTGGTCAGTGCCCTGCAAAAGGACGCAGAGCCGGTTCAGAAGATTACCATTGTGCCAAGAACCATGGGTGCCCTTGGCTATGTACTGAATGTGCCGGAAGAGGAAAAGTACTTAAATAGTAAGAAAGAACTGGAAACCCAGATTATTGTATTTCTGGCCGGACGTGCGGCAGAAGAAATTGTATTCCAGTCTGTGACAACCGGAGCCGCAAATGATATTGAGAAGGCAACCAGCATCGCCCGTGCCATGGTAACCCAGTATGGCATGTCTGATAAATTTGGGCTTATGGGACTGGCAACGCGCCAGGATCAGTACTTATCCGGCCGCACAGTAATGGACTGCGGTGAGGCAACAGCTGCCGCGGTAGATGAAGAGGTTATGCGGATCTTAAAGGATTCTTATGAGGAGGCAAAGCGCCTGCTCTCAGAAAACCGAGATGTGCTGGATCAGATTGCGGCTTTCCTGATTGAGAAGGAGACCATCACCGGAAAAGAGTTCATGAAGATCTTCCGCCGCTGCAAAGGAATTCCGGAGCCGGAGGAGGCAGATGCAGAAACTGTCCAGGATGTGGAGAAGGCTGGAGAACCAGAGACTGACATAGAACATGATACAGAGGAAAAAAAGAATCAGAATGAAGCATAAGGCTTTGAAAGAATCAGAAAGCTGCGCCTGCAGTCTGACCAGATGAGTGGTCAGGCTGTGGGCGCAGCTTTTTTCAGTGCTTTTTTCACAGCATTTAGAAGTACCTGGGAAGTATAGCGGGTTTCTTCCGGGTAGTTTAAGTTTTCCAGAGACTGGCTGCTTAAGATCTGATCGGTGAGATTGCTTAAGGATGGCTGCATGAGGGGGTACATGGTCTCCACGGCATCACTTAAAGGGGTCATGGTAATGGAAGTGATCCGGTCCGCGTCTACTGTCACCTCTACATTGACCTCCTGGGATCCCAGGCTGATGGAGGAGGTGTAGATACCCGGTATGTACTGCGTGTTTGCGGAGGCAGGCGTATCGCCTTTTCCTGGGCGGAACATAACCAGCAGAAGCAGGATCAGAAGGATCCCGAAGCCGATAAAGATTGCGGTGTAGATGATCTCTTTCATTCGCAGGACGACGATCTTGGTTTTGGAACTCATGGGAGACCTCCGGGGATGTTTGTTATAATCTATTCTCAGGGATTCTCTTTTATGCTATACTTAAGGGAACGTATTCAGAGCAGAACATGAGATACAGGAAAGGAATTACAATATGGCATTGCAGCTGATTTTGGGCGGTTCCGGTGCGGGAAAAACCACGTATCTGCACGATGAGGTGATCCGCCTTTCCATGGAACACCCACAGGAGCAGTACTTTCTGATCGTGCCGGAGCAGTTTACCATGCAGACCCAGAAAGACATTGTGACAAGACATCCAAACCACGGCACCATGAACATTGACATTGTAAGCTTTGCCCGTTTGGCTTACCGTATTTTTGAAGAACTGGCGGTGGAGAATCTCTCCGTACTGGATGATATGGGAAAATCCATGGTGCTGCGCAAGGTGGCAGCGGCTCAGAAACGGCAGATGGTGTTATTTGGCGGGCAGTTGAACAAGCCGGGGTTTGTGGGGCAGTTAAAATCCATGCTTTCCGAATTTTACCAGTACGGCATTACGCTGGAGAATCTTCGGGAGATGGCACCTTCCGCCAAATCTCCGCTGCTGCAGCAGAAACTAAACGATCTGGCACTGGTTGAGCAGAGCTTTCAGGAATACATTGAGGGGCACTATATTACGACTGAGCAGGTACTGGATGTGCTCTGCCGCTTAATACCGGAGTCAAAGCTGATCCGGAACAGCGTCATTGCCCTGGATGGCTATACGGGCTTTACGCCGGTTCAGTACCGTCTGGCTGAATCGTTTCTTGTTT
>OGIE01005570.1_pt1 | contig 10489 bp, 4 predicted proteins | sample 1571581 | NCBI WGS metagenome assembly OGIE01 (sample SAMEA2582021, study PRJEB24529) | metagenome | biome: Human gut stool | place: China | collected 2011
TGTAGGTTCCAATGTCAGGCATGAAGGGACATCCACCTTATCCAATGGAATCTCTAACTGCCCCAACGGAATGCAGTTGCCGATACCTACCGGCTGATGTGCCAGCTTGCCCGAAGCGATAGTCCTTCCTTCTTTCGTTTTCAGGGTCCAGACAGTAGAAGTCACTTCCAGCGGAGCGGCTCCGAAATGCGCCACTTCCAGACTTCCTTTCACAGTTTCCTGGTTGGTATAAATCAACTTCGGCAAACGCAGCAATGGCACCGTACTGTTGCAGAAACGACGGTATTCTTCCGGACGAATGTAGCCTTTTTCTTCCCAGAACGCATCGAGCACTCCTACCAGCGCCGTACCCTGACCCGGGAAATCAGACAAGCCCAACAACTGGAATCCACCGAAGTCTTTTGTACGCAAAGCGGCTTCGATATCGGCCTTATAACACAACGCCTGCAATTTTCCGGAAGCCAGCAGGAAGCTGTCAGCCAAATGTGCCATACCGTTTTCAGCCAGTGTTTCCTGGAATATCTCAAAATTACGCGGGCGCATCACTCCATCGTATTTGGCCATTTCCTTGAAGTTGGGATAAACACACCACTGCCCGATTTCGTGGCTCACCATCGGCTGCTGGAAACGTCCGATGTATTCTGACCAGTCATAGTCGGTACGCGGAGCCTGTGCGTTGATAATACTCTTCACACCTTGTCCCCATGCCTGAATGCGAGGATTGGAATCGCTCAAGAAGTCGTTAACCGGCAAATTGGGCCATCCAGCACCCGAACAATATAAACGACGGGCATCGCGCTCTTTCCAGGTAGTAACGAAATTAGTCAGATAGGCATTACTTCCCTCACCAGCCGGTTCGTTACCGTACATCATCATGCAGAAAGAAGGATGGTTACCAAACTCACGGACGATACGTTCACTTTCTTCCCAGATAAAGCGGTCCAGATCGCCTCCACCACCAATGGTAGTCGACTGGTTAGCCCAGGAAGAACATTCTATCTCCAGGCACATACCCATCTCATCGGCAGCTGCAAAAGCAGCTTCCGGCGGACACCAGGAATGGAAGCGCACATGGTTCAGTCCGTGCTGCTGACAGGTGGTATAAATCTTTTTCCAGGACTCTACATCCGTGGGCGGGAAGCCGGTCTTCGGGAATACGGCACAATCCAGCGTACCGCGCAAGAACAAACGGCGGTCGTTGATGGTGAGCTTGCCGTCTTTCACCTTCACATCACGAAAACCAAAACGTTCCGCATAGACATCCGTTTCGCCGCTCTCCGCATCCTTCACACTCAGCTTCAAATCATATAAGGATGGAGAAAACTCATCCCAGCACTTAATATCTCCCTTCATGGCCAGCGACATCACCACCTGATTCTTGCCCGGCTTCAAGGTAGACTGCTGCTGTACTTTTTCATTGCCTACCGTCATTTCTAGTACCACATTCGTTTCTTTCTCATAACGGTTCATCAAGGAAGCCGACACACTGACTTTCTTAGCCAGACGGTCTGGCATAATCTTGACGGAAGACACGTTCACTTCCGGCTTTACCTCTAAGAACATGTCGCCCACTACCCCGTTCCAGTTTCCTTGCGTATGGTCGGAAATACTGTGTGAGTTCTCCCCCGGATCGATGTTCTTCACCCGGTTGTCCACACACAACATCAGCACATGCTTTCCAGCTGAAAGCTTGCCTGTCAGGTCATAACGGTGAGGAGCGCCCAAGGCATTCCGCATACCGATTTCCTTTCCGCCTACATACAAACGGCTCTCCCAGTGGCAGCGTTCCAGAAAGAGAGAAATGTCCTTTCCTTCCCAACTGTCCGGAATCACCACTTCTTTCTGATACCACGCCTTGCCTTTGTAATATTTTACCGGCTGAAGCCAGAAAGGTACCTTGATATTTCCAGCCTCACGATATTTGGCATACGAAGGTTTAAAGAAATAGGAAGAATCTACAATACCACCTGTCCAATCAGTCCCCACGGCAATATCTTCCCCCAAACCGTTGGAAGCCATTGAGCCCGGTAGTTCAATCACCCGGCTCCAGTCCATACTGTCCGTAGAGAACGTCCATGAGCCAGACAGGTCAATCTTGTCAGTCTGCTGACTGCAAGAAAAACAAAGCAAAGAAAATGAGAGTAATGCTGCTGCTTTCATATTATCAAATTTTGAGTTTACAAACCATTTCACAGATGACAAAATTACGCATAAACCACCATCTCCGAATGTGGTATTTTCGCAAAAGGATGTAATATTTTTCGATTTTAAGTTTTATCTTTCTGAAAGGAGAAATCTCTTCAGGAAGTCTCCACTAAAATCCAAATAAATGCCTACATTTGTCCTCACAAACAAATGCACTATGGAAAAGAAGAAAGACGGATTCCCCAATGAGAAAGCCATCGTCATTCCTCAGGAGAATCTTTTGAAAATCAAAGAAAATCCCATGACACGCCTGCTGCATCCCACAGATGTAGGCTACTATCCGCATGCGGAAGGTCACTACCGGGAGCGTGCAGAAGGAAGCCCGCAGCACATTCTGATTTACTGCCACGAAGGAGAAGGCTGGTACAATATCGGGAAAGGAAGATGCACAGTAAAAAAGAACGATTTCTTCATTATTGAAGCAGGTACACCGCATGTATACGCCGCTTCTACCAGCCATCCGTGGAGCATTTACTGGATTCATTTCAGCGGCGAACAAAGCCACTTGTTTTCTGAACTGTTCAACCGGACTATCTACATTGATGATTCACCGACAGCCCGCTTCAACAACCGCATTCAGTTGTTCAATGAGATTTTAGTAAACCTTGAAATGGGATACAGCATCGAAAATTTGGAGTACATCACGCTCTGCCTATGGTACCTGCTCGGCTCCTTCCGGTACATACCTCAGTTTCGCGAAATCAACAAGCCCAAGACACAAGATACCATACAGAAAGTCATCAACTACATGAAGGCTAATCTGGACAAGCAACTGACACTGGAAGACATGGCCGAAAGCGTGAGCTACTCACCTACTTATCTGAGTACACTCTTTACACAAAAATCAGGCATGTCTCCTATCAACTATTTCAATCAGTTGAAAATTCAGAAGGCATGTCAGCTCTTGGACTTTACCGACAAGAAAGCAAAAGAAATAGCTTTTGAACTGGCCTTCAGTGATCCGTATTATTTTTCAAAAGTATTTACCAAATACATGCACATGTCGCCTAAAGAATATCGGATGAAGAAGAAAGGATGAGAAAAACTCATCCCTTCTTTTTTAAGAATTCCACTTCCAGGTCTTCCCTTTTTCCAGGTCACCAGTCTCGATATACTCCCCTCGATACCAAACCCGGAAAGGATTGCCTAACAGGGATTTGATTTCCGCGCGTACCATTACGCCATCTTTCCATTCTACGGATACCTCAAATCCGCCACGAGCTTTCAATCCCGAGAATTTACCGTTTTTCCAACCTTCCGGGAGTGAAGGAAGCAACTGAATGATATAAGCACCCTGCTCATATATGTGGCTTTGCAACAGCATTTCTGCAATGCCGGCCGTAGTACCAAAATTCGCATCAATCTGGAACGGAGGGCACTGGGTAAACAAGTTTGGATTTAAACTCTTTTCCAACACCTTATCCAGACTTTCCCTGGCTTTTTCGGCCCGATGCAGACGAGCATACTGACTAATCAGCCAAGCTGAACTCCAACCGGTATGTCCTCCACCGTGCGAGATACGATAATCCATCGACTTGCTGGCAGCCTCAGCCAGTTCAGGTGTCTGTAACAAATTGATTTGCGAACCCGGATGCACGGCAAACAAATGAGAAATATGACGATGCCCCGGTTCCGCTTCCGGAAATTCCTGTGCCCATTCCATAATACGGCCGTCGGAAGCGATACGTGTTTCCAGCAATCTTCCTTTTGCATCAGCTACTTCCTGTGTAAACGCATCATTTATCTGAAGAGCTTCAGATGCCATCTCAAAATCATCAAACAACTGCCAGATGGTCTGCTGATCGTGAGTCGGCCCCATACTAATCTGACACTGGCTTCCATCAGGAGCCACAAACGTATTTTCCGGAGAAACTGCCGGACCGGATACCAGCTTATCCGTCTTCGGATCTGTCACCAGCCAGTCCATATAAAACTCTACCGCTCCTTTCAGCACCGGATACATTTTTCTCAGGAAATCCTTGTCACCTGTAAAGCGATAATGTTCTCCAATGTGCTGGCAAATCCATGCAGGAACTCCCGTGTGCATTCCCCACGAAGCATATTCTCCGGGCGAAGTATACCCCCACACATTCGTGATAGGATGAACCACCCAACCTTTTTTCTGATATTGAGTCTGTGCTGTTTTCGTACCTGGTGCTACCAGTGAAGCTATCAAATCGAACATAGGCAAGTGCATCTCTGAAAGATTGGTAACCTCAGCAGGCCAGTAATTCATCTCAATGTTGACATCCGTATGATAATCGCCGTTCCATGGAGTCTGTAATTTGTTGGCCCAGATACCCTGCAAGTTAGCAGGCATCGTACCCGGACGAGAAGAAGAAATCAGTAAGTAACGGCCATACTGGAACATCAGCTCATACAGGTGCGGATTAATTTCACCAGCTTTAGCCTGAGCCACCAGTACATCAGTAGCCAGCGTATCCGGTGATTCTGTCAACTGGAAAGAAGCACGGTCAAAATAAGCCGCATACTCTTTCCGATGAGCCTGATACAAAGACTCAAATGTTTTCTTCTCTGCTTTGGCAATAGACTCGCGAGTCAATGAGAGGTAATCCCGTCCTTTTAAATTCAATTCCCGGCGATAGTCTGAATAAGCCTCCTTATTGGCGAAATCAATCCAAAGGTCGCCCATAGTCTGAAAACACCCGAAAGGCACCGTAGAACCATTTCCTCCTCCGGAACCTTGTCCTGTACATACCTGTGTGCGGTTGGTCAGTTCTGTGGCTTCCTTATATTTATCCTCAAAAAGCAACTGTCTGATTTTATCCAGATACTGAGGTGCGTCCGGGTTATCACAATCCTGCGGACTACCCGACCACATGGTTTCTTCGTTCAACTGGATTCGCTCCATTGCCACATCGCCAAACACTACGGCTCCCAATGAGCCATTCCCCAAAGGCAGACCTTTCAGCCACTCGGCATCATCCTGCCAGCCGTTCGGGCTGTCAGCTACTGTAGCATCTGCGGGAGATTCATACCAGAGTTTAAGAGAAGAAGGTTGTTCCTGCTGAGGTGTAGAACAGGAAAGCAAGAAAAGAGAAATAAGAAAAAAATGTATTACTTTCATCAGAGTATTACCTACACAAAATAGTATTACAAACTACAAACAATTCAACAACTCGTTTAAAGAGAAATATTGCTAAGAGTAAATAAAAAGCACAAGAAGCTTTGCTCTAAAGTTTCTTATGCTTTTCTAAATCTTAATCACACATCTCCAGAAGCTGCTTTCCAGCCTGATGGTTGATGTCCAGACGGGCTACTTCAGACAGGAACTTGCGAGCCTGTTCCTTGTCGCCCAATCCGAGATAGCCCATACCCATCACCAGGTTGCAGTGAATCTGGTTGCGCACGTTCAGGTCGTCGTCCCAAATCAGCAAGTCGGGAAGTGATACTGCGAAGTAGTCAATCTTCACCTTATCGAACAGATGCTTTTCACCATGCTTAATCAGGCGGTTAAAGCGACTGCGTGCCTTGTCTTCTTCACCCAGCTTACGCCATGCCAGTCCCTGATAGAAAATCTTGTCGGGCTGCTGATCGTTATAGAAGAAGGCGATGGCAGGTTCAGCAGACCCCTTGGTAGCTTTTGTAAAGTATTCCTTAGCCAACGCTTCTTCGCCAAGACCCTCGTAAGCACATCCCATCCAATAATGAATGTCGTTCTCTTCGGCCATGGAAAGCTTGCCTTCACCCAAATTATCTGGATATTTTTCTGTTTCCTTCAACAAGCGGACTGCATCGGCAAAACGCCCTTCGCGAATAGCAATCTTGGCCAGTTCTACACGGCAGAGCAAATACTGACTGGTGACTTTTCCTTCACCACCTTCCCATGGATGGAACTTACGGGAATTAATCAAATCGTATGCTTTTTGGTATTCTCCCAACTGGTTATAGAGTGTAATACGTTCAATGCACAAGTCGTCACGCTGTTCTACCACGTCGGCATGCGCTTCCAAGAAGTCCAGACGCTGGCGGTGCGGATAACGCAGTTTCTTGTAAAGCTGGTCAAGTTCCATCAGGATACGTGCATCGGTAGTATCCAAATTGTACGCTTTTTCCAGTGTGGCCAACGCTTTCTGCGGATTTTGCTGTTTGTTGTAATAAGCCAGTGACAGGTTACGCAACACAGTAGGATAAGTATCATCAATAGATACCGATTTTTCCCAGCAAGCAACAGCTTCATCATAGATGCGAGCTGCATAGTGGAAGTTACCCAAGTAATAAGGTGCTTTAGCACCTTCAGGGTTAAGTTTCATAGCATCGTTCAGCATCAGCACTTCTTCCAGCTTGTTCGGGAAGCAGTAGTCCGGACACATGGTTTCAGCTTTCTTGTACAGATTCAGCGCTTCGTCTTTCTTACCCATCTTGGAAGCAAAATAACCCAATGCATAATATACCATCGGATAAGTAGCTTCGTTTTCTTCCGTTACAAAAGACAACAGCTGAGCAGCTTCTTCATACATACCTGCCGATGCATAGTCGATGGCATATTCCAGATAGCTGTGTACGGCACCGCGCATCAAAGCTTTCATTTCAGCCTTTGCGGCAGCGGCAGCTTCGGTATTTCCCTGCAATGTATGAATCAGATAAGATTCGAAACGGCATCCCATATTGAACTTATCCATCGCTAAAGAGTCATTGATAAGCGCCTCAGCCTTTGCAAAATCACCAGTCTTACGCAGGAAGGAAACCTTCAGCTGACGTCCTTTGTGATTCAGCCAGTTGCGATACAACGAACGGTCGATATGGTCAAGTCCGTTTGCATAGTCCTCACGGATCATGTCTATCTGTGCCAGGCCCATGTAACCAGAATCTTGCCATGCGGCATTCCAGGTAGCCTTGAAGAAAGCATCGTATGCACCGTCTATGTCGCCTTGCATTTTCTTGCTCCAGCCTAAATTGTAATATGGTTCTCCTTCGTATGGGTTCGGATTACGTTCTGTCTGTGTCTTGATGGCACGATCGAAATATTTCTGTGCTTCCGCAAAGCGTCCGCGGCGCATGAGGAGCAACCCTACGGCATTATTACAACGGATGTCGCTTTCATCGCGACTCAGAGCCTCCATGTAGTAATCCATCGGCAGGTAAGTAGCATGACGATACTGTTCCAGATGATGGCCAGTCAGGAAAAGCTGCTCCATGCTGGCAATCTTCTTCGGATCGAGTGCCGCCTTAGCCGGTTCCGGAATAGGTTTGATTTCTGGTTTTGCAGCCTGATAGCTTACAAGTACCTTACCCTTTTCATCAAGAACTGTAAGTTTCAGTTCTTCCATTTTCTGAGTGTCACAGTCTACAGTATTGATATATGAATTATCCGGTGCCACTGCTGTAAGCGCATCAAGATAAATCTTACCGTTTTCTGTATTTGTAAGCATTACGCGAACTTCCTTGTGAGCAGCTGTAGTATAAAGGATAACCTTCATCTTACCACCTTCTTCAGGAATCATATTAATCAGCGCATCACGAGTAGCGTTCTTCACCATGCCTACTTTCTGATAAGGCATAAAGTACTGCACCCATGATTTTTCTTCGTAAGGCTGCAACCAGGTAAAGTCTGGCTGGTTATCACAGTACATACCAGTCATCAGTTCAATGTATGGTCCGTCTTCATCCGTCAGGTTGCGGTCCCAAGCCTGTCCGAAATCACCGTTACCCCAGGTCCATTGTTTCTTACCGGCATTTACATGATGATCGGCTACATGCAACAATCCTGCTTCAATATGTTCTTCATAACCACCCACAAAATCAAATTTCGAATTGATGGCCATGTAAGAAGTCGGCACCGGAATATTTTTGTAACGTGAAATATCTACTCCAGCAGAATAATCCACTTTATAATATTCACCTGTGGCTATAGGGAAGCTGGATACGGCACGTTTTCCATGGTCGAACACCGCATTGACATCAGGCGGGAACACTGAATAATAGTCTTTGTTCACTACTACCGCCGGATTAGCCCACCACAAGAAAGTCTGCGGGAACGGAGTGCGGTTGTACACCTTTGCCTTGATTTCGATGTAAGCTTTTCCCGGATAGAGGGTAAAGCCTGCCATACCTTTGGTACGGAACATACGTTCTACCTCACTACACCAGATGGTCTTGCTTCCATCAGGAAATTCTTCAATCATACAGTCGGTCGGAAGATATGTACTGGGGCGATGGTGCTGCGGCCAGTTGAACTCGATACCACCTGAAATCCACGGCCCGGTCAGCCCCACCAATGCCGGCTTGATAACCTGATTATAATATACGAAATGGCGTTTCTTCACCTTATCGTATGCCATCTGGATACGTCCGCCCAATTCCGGAAGAATCATCAGCTTGATGTATTCATTCTCTATAAAGAAAGCTCTCCAGGGACGGTCGTGTTTTTCATCTTCAATCTTTTCAATTACCGGATAAGGATATACCGAACCAGAACTTCCCTGATACACACGCTTTTCAAGAAAAATCGGATTTTTTTCTTCTTTACCAATGCCATACGTCGGCAACATCACGATTTCTTCCCAAGCCTTCACTTCGGAAGTATTTACCGTGCTTTGAATCAAATATTCTGTTATTTTTTCCATGATAAGTTAGATTGTTTTCTCAATGTTTTTCTGATACAAAATTCGGTAAAACTATGTACCTGAAAAATGGAATAAAAAGCGGAAAAGATGTATTATTCTTCCATCTGTTTATTTAATCAATTCTTTTTCCAATTCTTCCAGCGACTTGCCTTTGGTTTCCGGAATACGGCGCCATACGAACAGGAAGCCACAGAAACAGATAACGGCGTAAAGCAGGAAGGTACCACCAGTACCCAGTCCGGAATTCAGGAAAGGGAATGTGTAGGTAAGCAGGAAGGAAGCAATCCACAACGCAGCCGTACATACTGCCATGGCTACCCCACGCACCTTATTGGGGAATATTTCAGAAAGCAACACCCAGGTGACAGGACCTAACGACATGGCATAGAACCCGATGGCCAATACCACAAACACAATCATGATGAATCCTTTGAACTCAAAGAAATAGCTTAATCCCAACAGGGTATAGATACCTGCCAGTCCGATGGAACCGGTCAGCATCAACGTCTTTCTTCCCAGGCGGTCGACGGTATAGATGGCCACAAACGTAAAGACCAGATTGGCAATACCTGTCACGACGATGTTCATCAGTACGTCTGAAATGCCATAACCTGCTGCCTGAAAGATTTCCTGCGCATAGTTGAAGATGACATTGGTACCGCTCCACTGCTGGAACATGGCTACCACAATACCGATAATCAGTACATTCCGCATTTTAGAAGAGAAGAGCAAGGACAATACACCTTTTTCGGCATGTGAAGCAGCACCTGCACGAGTATAATTTTCAATTTCACTGTCTGCATACGCTGCTCCCCCAATGGAACACAGCACTTTTCTAGCTTTCTCCATCTGCTTCATGCTGGCCAGCCAGCGCGGACTTTCTGGAATAAACAATGCCAGCAGGAAAAAGAGTCCCGAAGGAACGCATACGGCCCAGAACATCCAGCGCCATCCGGTCTGTCCGTTCCATGAGTTCAAGATATCGGCTGCCGTAGCACCTTCCGGCACCGGCTCTGCAATCAGCATATTTACAATCTGTGCGCCAAGAATTCCCAATACGATGGTCAGCTGGTTCAATGTGACGAGTTTACCACGAATCTGAGTAGGTGCCACTTCCGCGATGTACATCGGAGAAAGGTCGGCTGCCAGCCCGATGGCCATCCCTCCCACCAGGCGAGCAATGATAAAGGTAGGAATAGTTGTGGCAGCTCCTGTGGCCCACGAAGAAGCAAAAAAGATAAAAGCGGATAACACCAGCAGCTTCTTGCGTCCATAACGGTCGGCCAGAAAACCTGCCATAGTAGCCCCCAACAAACATCCCAACAAGGCGATGCTCATGGCCAATGCCTGCATACCCTCATCGCCGGCAATATGGAAATATTCTTCATAGAAAGGTTTGGCACCTCCTATCACTACCCAGTCATACCCGAAGAGGAGCCCTCCCATGGCAGACACCAGGCAAATAAAATAGATAAACAATTGATGATTTTTCATGGTTATACGGTTATAATAGATTTTTCATTAGTAAATACCCTTAGCTGACTGTTTCTGGTTACGTGCGGTTCCAAACATATCTTTTATCTTATCCAGTCCTTCCAACTGAGTGGGAGCAAATTCCTCGCTGTTCATGTAGTTCAGGATAGAATAAAGATAATATCGACTGGGTAATTCCTCATCAGGCTAATCTGCGTATTATT
>OGIE01005575.1_pt1 | contig 10483 bp, 10 predicted proteins | sample 1571581 | NCBI WGS metagenome assembly OGIE01 (sample SAMEA2582021, study PRJEB24529) | metagenome | biome: Human gut stool | place: China | collected 2011
TCATTGAAAATCTCCCCGATGCTGGTTCCAAGGCACTGCAGGATGTCCATAAGGGTGGTGATAGAGGGGGATGTTAAGTTGCGCTCCAGCTGGGAGATAAATCCCTTGGTAAGCTCCGAACGGTCGGCAAGTTCCTGCTGCGTCAGTCCATATTGAATACGAAGTTCTTTCATTCGTTTCCCAATATCCATACCGCATGCCTCCAATCCTGAAAAATACTGAATGGTTACAAAAAGTTTACTAATAATAAACAAACTATAAAACATTTTATATTCTATAAATAAAATGTCAATAGAGTTTCTGTAAATTTCTGAAAAAAATAGTTGCAATTTTTTTAAAATCCGATATAATAGTTTTCGTGACTGATTCGTCATGCCAATATGGCTCAGTTGGTAGAGCAACGCATTCGTAATGCGTGGGTCAGGGGTTCGAGTCCCCTTATTGGCTTTCTGAAACTCTAGTAAAATTAAGGCTTCCGAGATTTTAGGGGATCAATAGTAATCAGAACAAATGTTTGCACACAGGAAAGGAGATTCCTGTAAAAGTGCTACTAAGGATAAATCGACCATGAGTCGGTTTATTTTTTTGAAATTATGATACACAAAGATTACAAACAAATACACAAGAAGGTGCAAAATGACCAAAGAAATGTTGAAAGGTCTCATTGAATTGGTGTCGGAAGAAGATATAGAAACGCTTTACAATGTTGTTGTTAAGTTTATACCAGAAAATGTACCGCTTCCGGACGAAATAGAAGCTATAGAGAGGGCAGATAAGAGCATAGCAAAAAATGGAACAGTTCCCCATGATGCCGTTGACTGGGATTAAATGAATTTGAACTGCGATTTGAAACTCTCTTTTGGAGATTGCAAAACGGGCAAAGAATTTTGATGTTGTAAAAAGTTTTTTGATGTGTTATATTGAAAACAGAAAGGGAAGCCAAAGGAGCGGCTACCCTCTAAGCAATGAGTTACTAACCTTTATATGAGGTCAGCCGTCACTACTGGGAATAGTGGCGGCTATTTTCTTTTGTCCTTGAAAATCTTATAGCACAGACTCACAAGGGCGCAAATGAATATTCCTGTCTGAATCAAATCAGAGTATGTAATATACATTGGCAACGCCCTCCTTTCTTGCGTCTGGAGGGTTGACCCCTCCGAAGTAGGAGGGTAAGCCGCCCGGCTCTTTGGTTTCCCTGTCGATATTATAACAATGTGCGACAAGTTTCGCAATCTTAATTTTAAGTAGAAGAGGGACGACTTGTAAGATGGTCGTCCCTTTTCCTATAACATACAATGAGATATTCCACGCATTTACTTCCGTAAAACCTCATATGCACATTCTGCCATCGCCTGATAGGCTTTGCTGCTCGGGTGCAGGTGATCGCCGCTGTCGAAGCCTTCCCGGAATGCGGATGGATTCTCGCTTCCACGCAGTGCCAGATCAAAGTCGATACATCCGTCGATTTCTTTCGCAGAACGGATCCACGCATTCAACTCATTGCGCAAATCATCGCGGAAGGTTGCGTAAGTGCGCCAGCCAAAGATCGGCAGCAGAGTGCCCATGTAGACTTTTAAATGTAATTTCTTCGCTTCCTCTATGTAATAGCGGTAACCGTCAATCAGTTCCTTTGCAGTCGGCAGGTCACTCATCGGGCGGAACGGATTTGTTTCAATGCCGACCGGATGGATAATGTCGTTAATTCCCTGTTGGATGATCACGGTATCAGCCCCGGTAGTCGGAATCTCATGTGGAAAGCGGTTTGTCCCCTTTAACCCATAGGAATCATAGGTAATGCACTCATACTGGCGCAGTACACGGGAACCGCTGGTCGCACGTCTGATAAATGCCGTGTGGTTGTCCGGGTTTTGCCTTGCTAGAAGTGTGAGGTAGTCCGGCCATGCGCCCGCGGTGATCGAATCTCCATAGCAGATGACCGTATGGTTTTCTTCGGAAGTCATTAATTCAATGTTACTCAGAAAATAAAACCAGTTTGTAGTCTTTGTATCATTCATCGGCAGACTTTTAGCATGCGTCTGATCTCCAAGGGAGAAAAATCCTTTGGAAAGTGGTCCGGTCACAAGAACAGCGGACTGCATTAAGGTAAAATCAGCAAAATAAAGACTTACGGTGAGTGTCATTCCCTTTTTGACCGGAAATGAAACCGGGTCGCTGACTGCGGTCTGATGAGCTTCCATGGTCACGGACTCGTTTTTTGAAAAAGTGATGTCGCAGATCGTTTCCTTTTTGCATGGACAGGCGAGCGGCATTTTTTCATAAACAGGGGAAGTGGCTGCAGAAACAGTGGCTCTTGTGACAGTAACGGCCTCGCTTCCGCAGTAATTATCAAATGTAAAGCGTAGAGTGTCTCCGGCAAATGGAATGTATACAGGATAACGTAATGTAATGTATTTTGCGTAAGCTTCCGGGTGGTGTTCTGCGATGGATACGGCATTTCCCCACACGGAAACCCAGTTTTTATTGTTCATATTCATAACCATGCCTTTCTTTATAGCCTGTAAGTGTTCATGCGTTTCAATACCAGACAATTTCATGTGCCAGTAAAAAATATTTTCGAAAACTCAGTATAGCACAGTTTATAGGATATTTGAAAGAAAAAAGTGCATTTCCAATGAACAATATCAACTGTTTGATGAAGTATTGCCTTAAGAGAAATTGACTTAGAAAACACTTACGGCTTCCTGTTTGCTGACATTTTCCGGGGAAACTGTAATCGGTTTCAGTTCGTAGACTTTTGTAAATTGCGCTTTACGTTTTTGGGTTAGATGGTGGCTGACCAGAATCAATGTCAGATTAGGATTGTCTAACAGACTTTGTTCTACAATGTCGGCATTTTTCTGATCTAGCGCACTGGTGCCTTCGTCCACAAGTAAAATGGAGCGGTTGTGGATCAATGCCCGCGCAATAGCCACACGCTGTTTCTGTCCTCCTGACAGATTGCTGCCGTTTTCACCGACAGGTGTATCCAGTCCAAGAGGCATATTGGCAAGATCACCATCCAGTGAACTGTCTTTAATGGCGCGTTTCAGCATTTCATCAGAAAAATCAATCCCCAAGGTAATGTTATCTCGAATGGTAGTATTGAACAAATATACATCCTGTTCAATGTAACTCATCTGTTGTAATAGTTGCTCAGGAGTGAAGTCGCGGGCATTTTTGCCGTCAAAATGAATGAACCCCTGATATTTTGGAAGCCAGCCTAACAAAAGCTTTAGAACTGTGGATTTGCCACAGCCAGAAGGACCAGTCAGAGCGTATTTACCGCCTTTTTCAAAGATGAAAGATTGATTATCCAAAACCTGTTTATCATCATAGAAAAAGGAGACATTTTCCATAGAGATGGTATTGCAGGAAGTTTCAGCAGTTAAGTCTTTTGGAGGAAGAACATCCTCTGCATGCACAGTGATATTTTCGAAATAGGGCTTGGCTGCAGCAATAGAGATTCGGCTGTTTGCAACAGAACTCAGTCCATTGGTAATTCCGGCAGTCAGGTTGCTTGCACTGCTAATTGCTCCAATAATTATTCTGCCTTGTATCGCAAGAAATACTGTGACAATCTGTTGAAGGAACTGTAAACATACGCTAATAACACCTACACCGCAAGTAATAAAACCTTGCGATGTTTTTAATTTACAACAGGCTTTTTCCATTTCATCACTGGCCGAGTCACCTTCATTGATAAATCGATTTGTGCGTCCAAAAGCACGAAGAACATCAAAACCAGATAAAATATCCTTGATATGACTAAGTCCCTGAGCCTCTGCATTTGCACAGGTCTGTCCTAATTTTTCCATTTGTTTTGTAAATAGTTTTGGTACAGATAGCATAATAGCAGCAGATACCAAACCGAACGCAAGCATTACCCAATCCAGCGAGAGGAGTGCAGCTACACAACATATAATCATAATAAGCTGATTGAAAATACTGAAAAATGAGGTCCATCCTAAACTGTCAATTTGTTTGATGTTTGTAGTTAGCCAGGAAATGTATACGCCGTTATCCTGACTGTGATATTCTGGATGTTTTTTTTGCAAGAGAGTTAAGTATAGATCGTGACGAACCTGATTATTTAATTTTCGCTTCGCATTGGCTTCTAAAGCTCCTGCAATTGCAGCCAGTCCGAAATACGCTATATATCCGCCGATACAGGCACTAGTCCACTGTATAAATCCAGATAAATCCAATTCGAATGCAGCTTGAAAAGACTGCATCATCATTAGCTGGATAATTACATACGCACTTTGCGCCATTAAACCAAGGAAGCAAGGCCAAAATATCAATTTCCAGTTTTTCTTTAAGTAATATGACATAATAGACTCCTTTCTGTTTTACAGAATTTTGTTTTAATTTTTACGCATTATATAGTATCGACAATTGAAAGAACATATCGTTTTATGTTAGTTATAATAATTGTTACATTGGGGATGTCCTATGGTTAGATTTCGGTTTATATGTAGCCCGGTGGCAATAACAGTCTTGCTTATCCACAAGTGCATAGCGTCTACATTGTAGATTGAGACAACTTAGAATATCTGGACATATATAGCATTCAGATTTTAATTCGCTATAACTCCATAATTTATTTTTAGTATTGTCTATCACAACTCCGTTATCGGGATCAATATAGCCAACTAAATTTTGAGGATGGTTTAATGCAACCGAGCATTTTTCAATTTTGCCATCAGTGCGAATGATATATCCATATGGAAATGCTGCATAACAAATTCTTCCAAATAGCAAATCTTCACTTGAGTCGTATTTCATGCCAATTTGCTTGAGATAATCTTCATGTATTTTGGTGAGGTCAATCTTATTTTCACCGTTTAAAAGTGACAGATCATTTACATTCTGTCCACCCCAGTTATTTACTGGTCTGACAGAGACTGTAAAACGATGATCAGAACCAAATAGGTTATATAGATAATCGTACCAGCTTAAATCATTGTCTCCGGCTAAAATATTGTGACGTAGGACAATATAAAAGTTAAACTCATTGTTAGGTGACAATTTCTAAAAACGCAAAGAAACCGTCAAACCATGTGGTTGACGGTTTCTTGCGTAATGTTTAATCTAGTTCCAATCCAAGAAATTTTTTTGCTTCAGTTTTAATAATTGCAAGATTACGTTCATCTTCAATTATCTTGAAAAGATAGTACGACTGTCGGTACAATTCTATACTTTTTTCGTGATCTTTCAGATGATAATAACATTCGGCTAAAATCATTAAAATGCCAGAAAGCGAAGTATATACTCCGTAATCAATGCAAATTTTTCTGGCATATTCTGCTATCTCAATAGCATCGTTATAGCGCTTTACAATTTCAAGCTCTCGGGCATAATTAAAAGCCACCATAGGAATCTGTGCCCGATTAGGCGGTATGTTTTTTAGATTGGTCTGTAAATATCGAAATAGCGGTTTTAGAATATCAATAGCATCATAATGCCGCCCTGCCCGAATATAGCAATTTGCCATATTATTAATCAACTTTATCTCATTTTCCGTATATAATCCCCGACTGATTTGATCTAAGTCAAATTTAGGCGACGTCAAGTGCATGGCATCTAATAGCATGGAAAGTCCTGCGTCCAGACTGTACGGACCGTTTTCCGTACCAAGCAGATATTTGGAACGAAGAATCAGCTGGCGGGAAAGGGTATCATCTTTGTCTATTAAACTTTCAAGTTGTTTGTGCTTGGCAAATGTATCTTCTCGAATTTTGTTTTTTTCGTTTGGGGCTGCACGTTCAAATCGTACATGACAACTGATGATTTCATTTTCAAGATTGCTGATCTGTACTTCTTTAGTACTTAGCAGTCCAAAAAAACGATCATCTGGTAACCCTAAACGTTGTAAAAGTGCTTTAATTCGATTTCGGGACGGTGTTTGCCGTCCATTTTCAAATCTGGAGATTGTCATAGGTTCGCAAATACCTTCGCATAATTCTTCTTGCGTCAAACCTAACTCCAGCCGCCGTTGACGAATTACTTCACCCAGAAACACTTCTTTCATAATTCATCACCTCTGATTGGATATGAGTTTAGAATACTATAGATAGAAAACTGCGTCAAGACTTGCAACTTTATTGGAACGAAGATAAAGTCAGTGTGCCCCAAAATAGGAAAAAAAAGAATATTTCCACAATTACTTGTTCTTTTGAAAGGGAATTGATATAATGAGGTCACGTTTATATTTAGCAATATTTTTGGAGGATTTTTAAATGGCAGAGAATGAGAATAAGCAGGAGAATGTTGTAGTGGAGGATTTCAAGCGCACGAATGCGAAGAAGTCCAAGAAGAAGTTCAGACACAGACAGCAGAATGCCCGTTCCGCACCCCTATCCCAATCTTGAATGTGGGCGATAGGATAATAAACAGTATCTGCTCCTTTTTGGAGTGATCGTAATTGCTCTTGCGGCAATTCTGGTGAGCATTCTTGCACTTAAGATTCCGGTGGTTCCGGTGTGTCTCATCATTGTGTTAGAGGCAGGAATCGCGGTTTGTCTGCACGATGTTCCAATCTGGCTGCATGGTCTGGTTGTGCTGGTACAGATCATAGCCGGTGCAATCTGCGGAAAACTGATTTTTATGGTGTTATGCGCACTGGTTTATGTAGTTGGAATTTTATCATTAAAATTTATCAGAGAGTAGAAGAAGCAAGGCTGCTGCATTGTGGAAGTGATTTCCCGGCGGCAGTTTTTTTCTGAAAAAGGAATACACTATGCAGGAAAAAGAAAAAATCATAGTTTTCAGTTCCAGAGAGATCTGCTATCAGTCGAGCAGCTTTTTTGCAAACCAGATGGCAGATGCTTTTGAAAAACTGGGATTTGACGTGAGCGTCTGTGAATTTGATGAGCAGGATGATCTCGATGCTGTTTTTCAGCCGCTTTATGGGAAAAAATACCGTCTGCTGTTAGATTTTAATTCCACGATCACAAGGATGGTGGAGGAGGACGGAACGCCGGTTTTAGATAAGATAGACGGTCCGTTTTTTGATTACATTCTGGATCATCCGTTGTTCCATTACAATTGTCTGAATGCCAATCTGAAAAATCTGAATGGGATTTTTTTGGATGAAGCGCAGGAGGCTTATGTAAAGCGGTATTATCCCAGGGTAAAGCAGACACTTACCATGCCACTTGGCGCAACAGAAGCTGTGACCGGAGGCGAAAAAAAGGAGACGGAGGATATCCTTTTTATGGGAACCTATGATGATCCGGACAGCATTTATGAAATGGTCAGTCTCTCTCCGGAGCCTTTGAAAACATATATGAAGGAACTGATCGATATGCGCGTGGAAAATCCGGTTCTTCCGATGGAAGAGGGATTTTTGCAGTTGTTAAAAGTACATGGAGAGGAACTGCCAGACGATCAGTTCGCATTGTTTATGAATGCCATGTATCCGGTGGATGCATTTATCCGTGATTATTTCCGGAAAGCGGCGGTGGATGAACTTGTGAGAGCAAAAATCCCGGTGCGCTTAGTCGGCGAGGGCTGGGAAAAGTATGAAAGCTGCAACGAAGCTTATGTGACAAGAGAAAAAGCGGTGGTGTTTGGACTGTCATTTGAGAAAATCGCCCATGCGGATGTGCTGTTAAATGTGTCGCCATTTTTTAATCATGGGGCGCACGACCGTATTTTTGCGGGCATGGCAAATCACTGTGTCGTCTTAACAGACAAAAATCCATATCTTGACCGCATATTAAAGGATAGGGAGCACGTCTTAATGTACTCGTTAAAAGACATTCATACATTGTCCGATTATGCTGAAGAACTTCTTACAAACCGTGCACTTTGCAGGGAAATTCAGAACAATGCTTATACAGAATTTAAGCATAAATATACATGGGAGGAAAAAGCAAAACAGCTTTTAGCTTGCACTTTAAAGTAAAATTCGTTAATATGAACAAGGTAAATTATCAAAAAGTTTTAGAACAGATCATTGAAAAAAACGAGCGGGAAAACCGCGTACCGACGCTGTTATTGCACAGTTGCTGTGCGCCGTGCAGTTCTTACTGCTTAGAATAACTTTCGGATTATTTTAAAATTACTGTTTTTTATTATAATCCGAATATTTATCCAGAGGAAGAATATGAAAAGCGGGTAAAAGAGCAGCAGAAGTTTATTGAAAAACTTCCAGTGAAATATCCGATCCACTTTGTGGAAGGCGCATATGAGAAAGAGCGTTTTTATGAGATGGCAAAAGGACTTGAGGACTGCCCGGAGGGCGGTGAACGCTGTTTCCTGTGTTATGAATTAAGACTGCGGGAGGCGGCAGAGCTTGCAAAGAAAATGCAGATGGATTATTTTACGACGACTTTATCCATCAGTCCGTTAAAAAATGCAGAAAAGCTCAATGAGATCGGAGATGCCCTGGCGGAAGAATATGGCATTGCCTATTTGAATTCTGATTTTAAGAAGAAGAATGGATACAAGCGTTCTGTGGAATTATCCGAGCAGTATGGCATGTATCGGCAGTATTATTGCGGATGTGTTTTTTCGAAAAATCAGAGGGACAGGGAGATCGCAGAAAAGAATCAGGAAAAAACTTTATCATAAGGAGGAAAACACCATGGCACAGTTGTGGGGAGGACGCTTTACAAAGGAGACAGACCAGTTAGTCTATAACTTTAATGCGTCTATTACATTTGACCAGAAATTTTATAAACAGGATATCGAAGGCAGTATTGCGCACGTGACAATGCTTGCAAAACAGGGAATTTTAACGGAACAGGAGAGAGACGACATTGTCCGCACCTTAAAAGAGATCCGTGAGGAAGTGGAGAGCGGAAAGTTAGAGATCACATCCGAATACGAGGATATCCACAGTTTTGTGGAGGCAAATCTGATCGACCGTCTCGGCGATACCGGAAAGAAACTGCATACCGGAAGAAGCCGTAATGACCAGGTAGCGCTGGACATGAAAATGTATGTCAGAGATGAAATTGGAGAAATTGACCTTCTCTTAAAAGAACTGTTGACGTCTATTTATAAGATTATGTCTGAAAATGTACATACTTATATGCCTGGATTTACTCATTTACAGAAGGCACAGCCGGTTACGCTGGCACATCATTTTGGAGCATATTTTGAAATGTTCAAACGTGACAGAAGCCGTCTTGCAGATGCGAAAAAGAGATTAAATCTCTGCCCACTTGGAAGTGGTGCGCTTGCAGGAACAACTTATCCGCTTGACAGAGCCTATACAGCAGAAGTACTTGGTTTTGACGGTCCGACATTAAACAGTATGGATTCTGTGGCAGACAGAGATTATTTAATCGAAACTTTATCTGCGTTATCTACTGTTATGATGCATTTAAGTCGTTTCTGTGAAGAAATCATTATGTGGAATTCCAACGAATACCGTTTTGTGGAAATTGATGACGGATACAGCACAGGAAGCAGTATTATGCCACAGAAGAAAAATCCGGATATCGCCGAGTTAGTAAGAGGAAAGACCGGACGTGTCTATGGTGCGTTAATGTCCATTCTTACAACTATGAAGGGAATTCCACTGGCTTATAATAAAGATATGCAGGAAGATAAAGAATTTACGTTCGATGCAATTGATACGGTAAAAGGCTGTATTGCGCTGTTTAATGGGATGATTTTTACTATGGTGTTTAACAAAGACAATATGGAGAAGAGTGCCAAAAACGGATTTACCAATGCGACCGATGCGGCAGATTATCTGGTAAACAATGGTGTGCCGTTCAGAGATGCGCACGGAATCGTAGGTCGTCTGGTTCTGCATTGCATTGATAAAGGAATTTCTTTAGATGAAATGTCTTTAGAAGAGTATCAGGAAATCAGTCCGGTATTTAAAGAAGACATCTATGAAGCAATCAGTATGAAAAATTGTGTGGAAAAACGAAATACAATCGGAGCCCCGGGAGCAGAGGTAATGACAAAAGTATTGGCACTTCATAAAAAATATCTGGAAGAAAATTAAAAAACACTTGCTTTTTACTAAGTTTTGGTATAGTATTGTTTAGGAAATACAAATGTACGTGAAAGGAAAACACGATACATAAAAAATAGAGAATTGGATAAGCAAGGAGAATTTATAATGAGTGAAAAATTAAGAGTTGGTATTTTAGGTGCAACAGGTATGGTAGGACAGAGATTTATCTCTCTGTTAGAGAATCATCCATGGTTTGAAGTGGTAACATTAGCTGCAAGTGCAAGAAGTGCAGGAAAAACTTATGAAGAAGCAGTTGGCGGACGTTGGAAAATGGATACTCCAATGCCGGAAGCTGTAAAAAAATTAGTTGTTATGAATGTTGCAGAAGTAGAAAAAGTAGCTTCAACTGTTGACTTTGTATTTTCTGCTGTAGATATGAGCAAAGAAGAAATCAAAGCAATCGAAGAAGAATATGCAAAAACAGAAACACCGGTTGTTTCCAACAACAGTGCACACAGATGGACACCGGATGTTCCTATGGTAGTTCCGGAAATCAATCCA
>OGIE01005577.1_pt1 | contig 10482 bp, 9 predicted proteins | sample 1571581 | NCBI WGS metagenome assembly OGIE01 (sample SAMEA2582021, study PRJEB24529) | metagenome | biome: Human gut stool | place: China | collected 2011
TACTTGTTCAGCTCACGTTCCTGCGGGAACATGGGAAGATAGCGGTAAGAGATGGCAAGGCAAAGCCACGAGTAGGCGATGACCATGAAGGACGCGCCCCATTCGGCCCAGTTGGGATTGTAGAATTCCCACGTGTCGAAGGGCATGACCGGGATGGCGAGGGCCTGAACGGTCATGACGTAACGGTTGATGGTCACGCCGACGCAGGCGAGGATGCCGCCAAGGTAGAACAGCGCCGGGTTGGAGCGGCACTTCTTCGAGAAGAGGAGGTATGCGGGCAGGACGCCGCAGACCACGAGTTCGGCGAAGAGGAGCCACTTGCCGTAGATCCAGCCGTGGAACATCTGATCGAAGGTCATGCCGGAGCGGGGCAGGATGTCCATGACCCAACCGGCGGTGTCGACCAGCTTGAACACCATGTAGATGGTGAACATCGTCCCGGCGATTTTGCCCATGAGCTGCTTCACGTCCCAGGAGACGAGCTTGCGGCCGGTGAGCTTTTCCATGAACGTGCAGACGAGCACGGTGAACATGGGGCCGGAACCCACGGCGGAGAGGATGTACAGGAAGAACGTCCACGGCCAGATGAAGAACCCGTCGCGCAGGATGTAGGGACGGCCGAAGAGCACGCCGTACATGCCGCCGAGGGAGCCCTGGTGGAACGTGGACAGGAAGGCGCCGATGCCCGCGAACAGGGGCATGATCAGGTGGAAGTTGTGGGCGATGGCGTGGGCGAGCTTGTTCTTCGCCAGCTGCCGGTTTTCCAGTGCCAGAGGCACGTACTCGATGATGAGCACGGTGCAGTAGCAGGTGATGCAGAAGATGACTTCGGTCAGCATGGAGTGGACGTTCGGATGCCAGTAGCCGAACCATGCGCGGAGCGGCTGGCCGATATCGAGAACGAGCACCAGCATGGCGCCGGAGTAGCACAGGAAGCCCACCACGACCGTCAGGTTGATGATGTTCTTCAAGGCGTCGATGTTCAGCAGGTAGCGCAGCGCGCCGGTGAAGAACGCGCCCGCGCCGAGGGCGATGACGGCGAGGTCGAAGGTGATCCAGAGGCCGAACCCGAAGTAGTCGTCAAGGCCGGTCTCGCCGAGGCCGTGGGCCAGGACGCGGAAGGCGGCATAAGCGCCCCACAGGCCGACCGCGGCCACGGGAACAAGATGCAGCAGGAATTTCAGCAGCGAACAACGCGGGCACCCTTCAGGGAAGAGGGAGGCGTCGACGGGCTGGTTGTAGTTTTTCACTTCCATTGACCTACCCCTTGGTCTTTTCGTTTTCCAGGTAGTTGTCGCCCTGACGGCGCACCCATTCGCGCTTGCTCAGGTAGTACACCTGCGGGTCGGTCCCCAGGCGCTCCAGAAGGCGGAAGGCGTGGGGGCTTCGGATCAGCTCGTACACCTTGTGTTCGGGATTCTTGGAATCGCCGAAGGAGATCGCGCCGTTGGGGCATACCTCGGTGCAGGAAGTCACATACTCCCCGTCGGCCAGCTCATAGGGGTTGCGTCCCTCGGCGATGGCCTTGTCCTTGGCCTTCATCCAACGGTGATGGCAGAAGGTGCATTTTTCCACCACGCCGCGGGGACGCACGGAAACGTCCGGGGTGAGGGTCTTTTCCATGCCTTCCGGCCAGATCGGATCATACCAGTTGAAATAACGGGCATGGTAAGGGCATGAGGCCATGCAGTACCGGCAGCCGATGCAGCGGGGATAGATCTGGCTGACGATGCCGCCGTCCTCGTTCTTGTCGGTGGCGACGACGGGGCAGACGGACACGCAGGAGGGCTTCCCGCACTGCATACAGGGGCGGGGCAGGTAGGCCGTGTCGTGTTCCGGGAACGGTTTGTGGTTGGAGAGGCGATACACCTTCATCCAGTTGATGGAGCGGACCTTGTTCGTGCCGTCGGGGTTGGGGGCGACATTGTTTTCGGCCTGACAGGCCACCATGCAGGCGCCGCAGCCCGTGCACTTGTCAAGATCGACGACCATCGTCCATTTGATGTCGAATTCTTTCACTTCGGACATGATTACGAATCCTTATGCTTGGGCGACGTTCACGCGGGTATCGTTCCAGACGGAGAGGCCGGAGCCGGGTTCGGAAGAGGGCGTGACGAGGGCCATAACATCCATGCCCTTGCCGTCGTTGAACTCTCCGAAAGCCGTATGCCCGAAGCCCATGGTCAAAGCTACGGTATCGTTGGTCACGCCTTCGAAGACGCGGATCTTCGCCATAACCTTCCCGGCCTTGCTGGTCAGGGCGATGCGGTTGCCCTCGTACAGGCCGAGCTTCTTGAGCGTGGCCCCGTTGACGGCGGCGACGAGCATGTTCTTGTCCAGCTCATCGTCAGTGATGAGCTTGGTGTTGAAGGGCGGAATGGCGGTTTCGGGCGTACCGAGGCCAAGCTTGCTCACGAAGGCCACGGCCAGCTCCTTGCCGGAGGAGGCAGCGGCGGCTTCGGCCTTCTCGACGAGAGCGAGGTCGTCGGGACTGAAGCGGTAGGCCAACGTCTTGTTGGGGACCACAATGTCGCTGACGTAGACGTTGCCGTCGCTCAGGGAACCCCAGTCGGCGCCGATGTTGAAGGCTTTGGCCTTGAGCATGGTCACGACGTCGGAAACGCCGAGGTTGATGCCGAGCTTGTAGGCCATGTCGATGACCACGTCGCCGGCGGGGCGGGCCTGATAGAGCGGCTCGGCCACCGGGCGGACCAGCGCGTACACGAACTTGCCGTAGCTGAAGGGCTCGGCCACGTCGTCGTAGCGTTCGAGGCCGAGGGCGTTGGGCAGCACGAGATCGCAGCGGCGGGCGGTTTCGTCGAAGAAGCAGGTGAAGGCCACCGAGAAGTCGCTTTTCTTGAAGACGGCTTCAATGTCCTTGCCGGGCAGGGCATAGACGGGGTTGGCCTCGTAGACCATGAGCACGCCCACTTCGGGCATGTTCCCCTGCGCCATGTCGGCGGCGTAGCGGACGAGATCGCCCTGCATGAGCACATCGTAGGACGCCGCGCCGTTGACCGCCGGGGGGGCCAGCGGGATCATGCGCATCCCGCCTTCCTTATTCACGCGGTCGAGGAGCATGTTGATCGCCATGCCGATGCGGACAGGGCCGGTGCCGCCGCCCTGATCCATGTCGGAACCGACGACCACGAGAGGCTTCTTGGCCTTTTTGAGCCCGTCGACGACGGCGGTGAAACGTTCGGGCATGAGGCCCGTGATTTCGCAGACTTTTTCCGGGGTCCACTTGGCGACCAGCACCGCGAAGTCATCCAGCCCTCCGGCGGGGGCGGCCACGCCGTCCTTGATGAGCTGGCGGGCGACGCCGAGGAGTAGGAACAGCTCCGTGCCGGGCTTGATGGGCAGCCAGAGATCGGCGCCCGCGGCCGTGTTGTTCTGCACGGGCCCGGCATAGGCCAGACGCATGGCGGGTTCGGCGCCCGCGGGACGGGCCTGTCCCCACGCGTGGCGGTTGACGACCACCGAGCCCCACGTTTCAAGCACGTTCGCGCCGACGGCGAACACGTAGTCGCTGTTGGGGATGTCGAAGCCGACGCGCCCACGTCCGCCCATGAGCTTCCACGCCTGCGCGGTGGCCTGTGCGTCACTGGGCATGGCAAAGAAGCGGCCCGAACCGGTCTGGGCGGCGAAGCCCGCGAGCAGTTCATTCATGGTGCCGTTTTCGTCGCCGGAAATGCAGACCACGCTGTCGTGCTCGGTCTGTTTCTTGGCTGCGGCGAGTTTTTCGAGCAGCAGCTTTTCAGCCTCTTCCCAGGTGATTTCCCTGTAGCCGCCGTCCGAGTTGCGGAGCAGGGGCCGTTTGAGGCGGGCCGGGCTGTAGCGCATCTGGACTTCGGTGACGGCCAGCGCGGAGACGCCGCCGCCAAGCGGGCTCTCGGGATCGCTGAGGACGCGCACGGGACGTCCGCCCACGAGGCGGATTTTGGTGGCTCCGGCGGCGGGACAGAGCTTGCTGACCGTGCGGACATAGGTGTTTTCGTGATTGCCGTATTGCAGGGAAGGGATCCACGGCCAGTTTTGCGACCAGATGGAGATGTCGTCCAAACCCTTCCAGACCACAGGAGTCGCCAGCGTACCCACGGCGGCCCCGCCGATGAATTTCAGAAAGCCTCGTCTGTCAAGCATTGGCGTCTCCTTACTTGTGGCAGACAAAGCATGCGTTGCTGGCATTGGTGCTGCCAAGGTGATTGGGATTGGCATGACATGCTTCGCACTGCCACATCTTCATGGTGTTCTGGCTGTAGCCGGAGATCCTGTTCTCGCGGAACACGGGCGGCTTTTTGCTGGAAGCCATGTCGAGATGGCACGTGGAGCAAAGCTCCCGCTCGGAGAACTCATGACAGTTGTTACAGGTTGCCAGCGAGTGCACGGCATGGCTGAAGAACACGTTGTCAGGCTGCTTCTGGTAGACTTTCCAGTCCACTTCCTTGCCCTTCTTGACGTATTCGTTGAAGAAGACCCGTTCGGCCTCGCTTTTGCCGAGCATCTGCGAATGGCAGACAGCACAGTCCTTTGTAGAGGGCAGGGCGTCGAACGTCCCGTCCGCACGGAGATGGTGACAGACCGAGCAGTCCAGAGAAGCATCCTTGAGATGCGTCTCATGGCTGAACTGCACGGGTTGATCCTGTCTACTGAACAAAAGTTCCGGGAAAATCCACCAGCCAAACACGAGCGCAACGACAAGACCGACGATGAACGGTGCGGGACCGAATTCAAGTCGTTTTGCCAGACTGCGGGCCTTCTCGTGGGAAGGCGCGTTGTTCTGCCTATCCTCCATACCCTTCGCCTCTTGAAATGGTTGTGTTGCTGAAAACCATTCGCCTCTTGGCCGCGACACGTCATGAGACAGGAAAACCGTCCTTGGCGCCTCTTCCCACAGGGGAACGGACGCGCTTTTTCACCGTCATCATGGTGTAGGCGACCGGGCAAACACGTGTCAAGACGCAAGGCATGGCAAGCGCTTGGCAACATGTGGCCCCGGTCGGCCGCCGCCGGCCGAACATGCCGTCCTGACAAAAAACGTCCGATCAAAAAAGCATGTGGTTCCTGAAAAGCGTTCTTGCGGAACGCATTCCTTTTTCAGGAGATTCTGGGTGGGTCCGAAATGTGCTTTTTTTCTCGAAGTATGCGAATTCTGTCAAAATCGTCATACCGTACAATATATCACCCGTGTTGGAAAGGCTAAAAAAATGTAAAAAAACGGTATGAGATTTTTATGAAATCGAAAGCTTCCACGGGAACAGCAAGGGAAGGAAGGGAAAAACAAGGCGGTCCGGCGGCGGGGAGGCGCCTCTGTTTCCACTTGACCCACGGGCCGCTCCGCTTTATGACGTTCAGTACTTGTCGTTCGCTTGACGAGCGGCATGAGCGGAAGGGTGGCAGAGCGGCTTAATGCGGCGGTCTTGAAAACCGTTGACGTCGTGAGGCGTCCGGGGGTTCAAATCCCTCCCCTTCCGCCAAAACTCTTTCCATATTTTTCAAAGTAGTCCATAACAGCTTGAAATAAAGCGGTTATGGATTTTTTTTATTGCCAAGAGCACTCGAAAAACACGGCAAGCCGCTCGCGCAGGGGGATACAGGGATGGTGAAAAGCAATCTTGCCAAACTGATGAAAGAGAAAAAACTGACGTATCGGCGTCTTGCGGAGCTTTCCGGCGTCGCGGGAGAGACGATAAACAGGGCTCGGGGAACCTTGATTTATGAATGCAAACTGTCCACGCTTGACGCATTGGCTAAGGTCTTGGATGTCAACATCAAGGACTTGTTTGATGAGGACTAGGTGTCAGACGCAGTATATAGAGGCTGCACGTATCCTGTCCCTATGCTTTTCGGATAAGCCCTGACTTCAGCAATTCCCCGCCTAGACTTTCTGCATGACCCACGCCAGCCGTCCAAGAATCCGGCCCGTCAGGTCTTCCTGAATCCGAATTTCCGGGTAAGCGGGGTTTTCCGCCCGCAGCACAAAGCATTTTTCCTTCCGATCCCAAGCCAGCCTTCTCAAGATGATCCCTTCATAGGGAAGCAGTACGGCAAACAGTTCTCCGCTTGCGGGATGGCTTGCGGCTGTGTCGATGCCGACATAAGCGCCGCAGCGCGCTGTGGGGGCGGCTGATTCGTTGTCCATTTCCAGAACGATGATCCCTTCTCGGGCGTATGGCTTGGGGAGGGCGATCTTTCCTATCGGTTGAAGTGCCGCCGCTGGTGAGGCGGTTTTCGTGCTGTCGCCGCACATGGCGTACACCGGGGCAAGCGCCGATTGCGCCAGAGGCGATCCCAACAAGCCGGGATCTATGGGCGGCCCGTCCCCGTCGCTGGGGACGTATCCGGCCTCTGTGCGCAGGTATACCGGGCCGTTGCCTTTCTTGAGCCAATCGGGATTCACTCCCAGTTTTTCAAACAATTTCAGGTACCAGTCCGCCGGGATGGATTGCCGTCTCTTGGCTTCGGCTACGCTGGATTGGCTGACTTCAAGTAACTTGGCTAGTTCGGTCTGTGTCTGGGTGCGCGACACGGTTTTAATCCGAGCCATCGTCTCTTCATAAAGAAGATTCAACTTGCTCTCTCCGTTGATAAAAAGAGTTTAAATAAATCATCCTTAGTTCAGAAAATATAATGTTGTTGGGTTAATTCAAAGCGTGGTTTAGACCGTCTAGCCTGATTCGATATTTTCTGGCAATTATTTTTAATGAGTAAAAAAGCGTATATTTTTAGTCAGTTATTTCGAGATGTTCGGATGAACAGTGGACTTTCACAGTGGATTGTCTCTGTTAAAGCCGGAACTCATCTGAGCAATGTCAACCAAATTGAAGCAGGCCATCAAGAGCCACGCGTCCATGTGGCGGTACGGCTTGTTGCCGCATGTGATGTAGATTTAAACTCTTTTTTTTCGAAATTAACTAAAGAAATGAAGCTGTGCACATCTTCTGAGCGAATAGCCCCGTACCTTTTCGAATCTCTAAAGGAGGACATGTTTTCCCGCACTCCCGAACCTCATGAGGTTTCCGGTTATGGGGAGTTGCTGCGGTACTGTCGATTACAGAGAGGAGTGTCTCAAAAGCGCATAGCAAAGAATATCCATTATGATTTAAGAAGCCTGCAACGTGTTGAGAAGGGAGAACAAGAGCCTCTGGTAACGACTGCGGTGAAATTGGTTGCTGCGATCGATGTACCGCCGGGACAGTTTTTTGAGCAGTTATGGTTTTTTTTGCCTCGAATTGGGTGAATACCAAGTATGATTTTAGCCATCTGGTATGATTTAAAATTTTGAGGCATCTGCTATGGCATGACTAAGAAAGTATGCATATTCGGTAGCCTTTTTCAGGAGGCTCGTTCTCAAACCGCTCTTTCGCAGTGGGAGATTTCCGTCAGAGCAGGGACACATCTCAGTAATGTGAATCAAGTAGAAGCGGGAAATCAAGAGCCTAACGTTATTCTTGCCGTAAAAATGCTTCTTGCCGTAAATGCCGACATACAAAGCTTCTTTATGGAGCTAGCCTCTCTTTTATCTCATTGTATCGATGTATCAAAAATTCCATCGCTATCCCAAAAAGAATTTCAGGAGCAGTTGAATTCCGTTCTGACACCACTCGAAGAAGCGGAAATTTTTGGAATGCTCCTTTCGCAATGTAGATCTGTTACAAAACTTTCCCAAAATTATATTTCTTCCATAGCAAAGTATGATCATAGAAGTCTCCAGAAGGTGGAAAAAGGAACGCAATTGCCTGGTATTATCAACGCTGTAAAGTTGGTTATGGCTACAGGTGTTGATGCTGGAGTCTTTTTTGATATTTTTAGTGAGAAGCTGGAGACAATAAAAGTAAAAAAAAGAATATGAGAGCAGGAACTGTAAAGCAATGTCTGTTCGGATCTGCACTTGTCAATATCCGGGAGTCTCTCCAGATATCGCAATACCAGCTTGCCAAAAGAACAGGTATCGCTGAGGAATACCTGAATAAGCTTGAAAACTCCAAGCGAGAGCCCAAAGCCCGGATGATCATTCGTCTTGGACGGGGGCTTGGCGTTTCTCCCGGTGACTTGCTGAACGAAATGGATCGGCTGATGCGCTTGGAAGAAGATGAGTAAGAAATCTTCTCCATGCCCGTTTGGAAAAATTCTCGTAACCGCCCGTGAAGAGCGTGGTATCACGCAATACCGGCTTGCACGGCTGGCAGGGCGTTCCATTCAGCAGATCAGCCAAATTGAACGCGGTGAAAGGGAACCCAAACTTTCAGCGCTGATTTTGCTCGCCCATGCGCTGGGCATGGAGCCGGGAACTTTGGTGAATGAGGCGGCAAAAGCCATGAGTGTCCAACAAGAGCCGATGGTGCCTGTTGAGTGAGAAAACTGAAAGAACGCCATGCCCTTTTGGGGAAGTTGTTCTTGCTGCCCGGATAGAGCAAGGTGTTTCACGGTATCGTTTGGCAAAATTGATCGGGCGCACCCCACAGCAGTTGGCCAAGCTGGAAAAAGGTGAAAACGAGCCTGTACTTTCCACAATTGTGGTGATCGCCCATGCTCTTGAGATAGATCCTTGTATATTATTCCGTAAAACAGTTGAGCTGATGCCCTCCATCCCCGTGATAGAAGAGCCTGAGGGGAGCAGGGAGCAGCCTTGACTGAATAGCTTTGGAAAATCGACAGCACAGTGAAAAAAGTTCCCTACCTCAAAGCCGCTCTTGATGAGCAACTGAAGAAAGCCCGGAAATCCATTCCCAAGCTTTCTCAAGAGCAAGTAGCCATAGCTCTTGGGACAGAGCGATCCTACGTATCTCGCATGGAGAGGGGCATTATTCTTCCCTCAATAAACGTGCTCATTTTGTTGGGTGAAATGTATGGGGTTCCCGCCTCCACACTTTTGTTGCGGACAGAACAAGCTTTATCAAATCATGTCTCCCCGCAGGAGTGAGAGCCTTTTCCGTGGCGCCGTTCCGTGCAAAATAAAGCGGGCCGATGAATATTCTCATCGGCCCGCTTCGTTTTGTTCCGTTTGCAGCGGATATTCCGGTTAGTCTTCTAGTTGCCGTCCATTTTGAGCAGCGTGTCGAGCGTCTTGAGGTCGGCGGAGAAATCGGTGACGTCGTTTTGCAGGAGCAGGGCGTGCTCCTTGGCAAAGGCGACCTTCAACCGGGCGAGCATGTCGTTGCTCCGGGCAAGGGCGCTGGCGACATCCGGGGATATGTCTTTGTCGTGGGCGAAACGCAGGTGCGTATCCACGATGCCGTGGGTGGCGGCGAGGTAGCGCTTGAGGAAACGCGCGCCGTGATCCACATCTCGCGGATCAGTAGCCATGCAGCCCAGAATGTTGTTGGCGGATTGCATGATGGCGCGCACGGAGGCTTGCGTCTCCGCAGGGAGGCCGGGCAGCTTGCATTCAAGTTCCGCGAGGGAAGTACGGGATGCCTTCATGGACGCCGGTTCATCCAGGGAGGGGGCTGGTTCTGGCTTCGGTTCCGGTTTGGGCTTGGGTGCCAGTTCCGCCGCACGCTTGCGGGCCAAGGCCCAGAGGATGCCCTGTCCCCCGGCGAGGAGGGCGCAAAACAGCATGGCAAGAGGCAGGGAAAGGGTTTGCCTCACTGAGAAGGCCATGATGAGCAACAGAGAAAACGGAACCCATTCCGTGCCCATGCGAAAGGATTTCACCAGAAGGCGCTGTACCCATGACTGCAAGCCTCCCCAGAACAGCGCATACGGGAACGGCATACCGAAAAGGATCAGCAAGACGGCCAGCCCCCCGCCGTATCCGGGATGCGCCGCGCGCGACGATGCAGATAAGGCCAAGGTAGACGCCAAGAGCGGCCTCGCCCGGATGTATTTGCGGAACATGGGTAGACAGAATCGCCCCAATGATGAACGCGCTGATATGAAAGAGGATACGCTTGAAGAACCGACGTATCGCATCCCAAAACGAACCCTTCGGTTCCTCGGCGTTCGGTCCGACCACCATATGTTCCTTTTCGCCTTCGTGCATGGATTACACCCCGGAGCCGATGCCGCCCTGTCCGGGGGCGCTCTGCCGCGTTTCCGTTCCGGATGCGGCGGCGATTTCTTCCCGGCTTTTGCGTGCGGCCAACGAGGTAAGCCTGTCCTTGAGTTCCGTTTCCATGATGGCCAGCTCTTTTTCAGCCGCCGCCCGCCGTTCCCGGCCTTCCTGCGCGATACGCAGGGTTTCCTCTATGGTGCCGATGAGCTTTTCATGCACCTCGCGCAACGTTTCAATATCCACCACGGAACGCTCCACCTCGCGGGCCGTATCGACGGCGGCCTGTTCGAGCAGTTCCGCGTTGCTGCGCAACATGTCGTTGGTCGTGTCGGAGACGGTCTTCTGAAGCGCCGCCGCGTTCTTCTGACCGTGCAGGGAAAGGGCGAGGACCATCTGGCTTTTCCAGATGGGGATGGTGGCGAGTATGCTGGTAGGTGTTGCGGTTGAGCATCTTGACCTGCGCGCCCAAGGTGCTCAGGATCTTC
>OGIE01005589.1_pt1 | contig 10460 bp, 12 predicted proteins | sample 1571581 | NCBI WGS metagenome assembly OGIE01 (sample SAMEA2582021, study PRJEB24529) | metagenome | biome: Human gut stool | place: China | collected 2011
GTCCCTCCCCGATGACCACCCGCAGAGCCAGATACTCCCCGGAGGGTAATGCAAAGCCGTCATACTCCCGTGTAGGAAACTCCGTCTCCTCCAACCTGGCGCTGACGGTGTATCGGCTGCCTTGAGCGGCGATCTCCTCCGCCGCCGTCTGCTGCAGCCGGGGCAGCGCCTCGGCGAGACGCTGCCGGGCCTCCTCCATGTCTCCCGACTGGCGCAGGATGTCCTCCGTCAGCACCAGCACCCGATCCCGCACCCGCAGCTTCAGGGCCTGATCCGCTTCGCTGTCGGAATTGGCGATGACGTGGAGTCGGACGACCTTCTGCTCCAGCGCATCCTGCCGCTGGAGGGTGCAGGCCCCCCACAGCAAAGCCGCTGCCACTGCCAGCAGCAGCGCCGCCTCCCATGTATGTAATTTATTTCCAGTTTTCTTCCGCATAGGAAACACCTCTCCGTGTCGTTGATTTTTGCACGGAAGGATGAAAGCACCGTCCCATGCAGCTTATCTGCATTGTGGACGGTGCTTTTGCGTTTTATACCGGTACGGAAAAATTTTGGACGATCACAGGACAAAGCCGGGACAAAATCACGACCTCTTTTTTCTTCCTTTTTGTCCGCTGGACGTCCGATAAATGTCCAGAGAAATGTCCAGAGAAATGTCCAGAGAAATGCCTAAAAGGATATCAGGCCGCCGTCGGGCAAATTACCCCCGCCCCACGCAGCGGACAAAGGGGACCTCGGCCATAGCCGCTGCGGCGAACCGGGCAGCTTCCTCCTGAGAAAAAATTCCCACCACGGCGGAGCCGGAGCCGCTCATGCAGGCCGCCCCCGCCCCTAATGTCAGAAGTCTGTCCCGGATGGCAAAAATCTCACTCCCCGGCGGCAGCACCTGTTCAAAGACGTTGCCGATCCGGGAGAATATCTCCGCCAGATCCCGGCGCTGTAAGGCATCCATCATCCGGCGGGTGTCCGGGTGGACCGCCATCCCCGCCTCATCCAGTCGCCGGTACTGTGTACGAACCAGCACTCCGGCAGCGCCCGCAGGGACAGCAGCTGCTCTCCCTTCCCCTGCACCAGCGCCGTGCCGCCCCGGACACAGTAGGGGACGTCACTGCCCAACTCCATGCCCATGCGTTCCAGTGCCTCCACAGGCAGCTCCGGGGCGTACAGCTTCCGCAGGCCACGCAGCACAGCGGCAGCGTCACTGCTGCCGCCGCCCAACCCCGCCTGAGAGGGGATACTCTTTTCCAAGGTGATATGCAGGCCATCGCAGGCCACGCCTGTGGTGCGAAAGAACACCTCCGCCGCCCGCCACGCCAGATTGCTCCCGTCGGCGGGGATCGCCGCATCGTCGCAGGTCAGGGAGATGCCCTCCCCTGTGCCGCTCTCCATCGTCACCGTATCGTACAGCGCCACGCTCTGCATCACCGAGACTACCTCGTGATAGCCGTCGGGGCGTCTGGCCCCCACATCCAGCGTCAGGTTCACCTTGGCGGGCGCCAATTCTTGCCGCTTCATGCCGCTCCCTCACTCTCCTTGTTCTCCCGAGGATTATATCACAGGTCATGCGGAAATTCCATAGTGAGAAGGAAATTCGTGAAAAATGGTCAAGACTCCGATCCAAAAGGGTCGGAGTCTTGTGGTATGACCGTCGAAATGCCGGGCCTTTCTTAAAAGTCTTCGCCTTTCAATCCCTCTAAATAAGATTATCATTTTTCACCAATCAAAAATCTCGTAATTTTCCAACTCCTTAACATTTTTCCCAAATAATATGAAATTGATAACGCAACAACAAAATTAAAAAAGGCATTTAAATACGGATTAATCTTCCCATTCAAATGCATTATTACAACATATATTATTTGTTGATGAAATAAATATATAGGCATCGAGTTTGATGAAAGATTTATCCAATGTGGACTTTGCTCCCACTTTATATATATAGCCATTTTCTGTAAAACTTCAAATGCCATAATCGCTCCAACAATTGGAATTAAAAAATTTAAAAGACTTAAAAGCAATGGAAATTTAACACAATAATACATCACAAACAACCCTATATCGGCAACTATCCACATACAAATCGGAATCTTTGATGTGTCCCATTTCTTTCTTATTTTAAATCCAACAAAAAATATAGCAAATACTGACATGCCGTAAAAACAAAATAATAATTCGGAATAACTTCACTAAGTTCATGTCCCAAAAAATATATAAGAAAGACTAATACAGTGTCCACCCCTTCTTGATACCAAAATACATCTGACAAAAACCATGCAACAACAAATACCCAGAACAACATTAATAAAAACCACAATTGACTGGGGCAATTCCTCCCAAAAAATAATTTCTAATTATTTCATTTTTATCTATTGCTTTCGTAATTAATGATAGCGGAATTACCCAAATCAATGCTACAAATAGGTATGGTATAATAAGTCTTTTCCCTTTGTTAAATACAAAAGGAAGAAATTTTTGATACTTGTCTTTTTCGTATTTCAAATAGCAAAATAGATATCCAGATACTAATGTAAAACAAGATATATGAAAAGAATTTAACCATCTCGAAAATATTGCTAATCCATCCGATTGAAAAATTACGTTTTCATTTGTAAACCATAATTTTGTCCAAAAGACAAACTATGATAAACTACTACTAAAATCATTAGCATTGTTTTGACAAATGTACAATTTTTTAATCTACAAGTTTGTTGTTTAACATCTTTCTTATCATCTATTCGCTTATACTTCATATCTGAATATCCTCAATAATTGATATCTATATAGTGTATGCTGTTAATCGTAGTAAGTTCTCCCCAGAATTTTAGCTGCGGCTCGTTGACTGGTTACGCCTTCGAGTTGCAGCGCGCGGATTGATTTGTAGACATCCACAGATGTGACCACCTTTCTATAGCCTCCCGTATAGTAGTCTACAACTATTATACGGGAAGCCTTTGGGTGGCTCAAATATTCGCTGTTATTTTACTGAAAAGTGGCTCAAGTATATATTAGCATTCACACCGCCTTCGCCTTCTTTGCTTCCAGCTTGACAATTTCCTTGTCGATAGCTTTCAGCGATGCTTTCTTCTCTTTCAGGTCAGCCTTCAAAGTGTCAATGTTGGCGGTGATGGAAGCGATCTCAGTATTTAGAGATGCAACAGTCTCCTGCTTCTCTGCGATCTGGGATGCGTAGTCTTTGGTGATATTGATTTTGGAACGGTTTTTGCTACCTTTGGTTCTGGGCATAGGTGATAACCTCTTTCTTTTTTTAATGTTTTAAGTATAGCACTGCAGAAATATTATTTCAACTTAGCGAGAATATCATCAGCACTTACACCATCTGACAGCATCTTTTCAATCACATCGTCTATCTCAGATTTCTTTGCTTGTTCCGCTTCTTGTTTCTCTGCTAATGCCTTTTCCTCAGCTTTTATTCTATCTTCTTCCTCTTTATTTTGAATTTCTTGTAGCTTTTGCTTCTGTTCAACAATCAAATTATCGATTACTTCAAGAAAACTATTTGCATGTGCCTCAGATATTGGTAAAGATTCAACTCGGCATTTATCCAAAATCTGCAATACACGCCGTTTTAAGGTTTGGAATCCCTCTTCTGGCAACTTAATCTTATAGTCCTGTGTGCATATATTAACCTGCCACATTCTCTTAAAGTAATCTACAAAGCTACTTTTTTCTGCATTTGTCACCTTTTCGAACCCATCCGCTGTGGCCTCGGCCATCTCGACATCAAACATATCAAACCGCTTATTCTGCGTTTGAGCCAGGGCATTCAAGGGTTTTTTCTTCATCAAGCTCACATAAAGAGCTTTGTTCTTTTCAAACATCAATGTGTTGGAACTCAAAAATTCATTAATTATTTTATATGCATTCCATTCTTCCGGCAAAAATAAATCCTTATTGTCATCACCAATAATCATACGGTGGCGTGGTTGCTCTTCTCCGGTATGAATCATTTTCTCAATCTGCTTATGAATCCCATCGCAAATTTTTTCCCACTTAATGTCTGGAAGCTGAATATTATACTTTCTAGCCCAACAACTATTGTACAGCAAATTCACATAATCATTTAACTCCAATGTGCCAGTATATGCTTCTTCCAAAAGTATCGGGTATCCGTCTCTTATATCAACTTCATCTAAATCTAAAAGTCTATTCATTCGCACTTTTTCTTCCGGGGTAATAGCTTTGTCTCTATTTATGACATAATCAAATTCTGCATCAAGAGTATCTTTCGCCCACTCTCCATGCCAAATCCATTGCTTAATTCCACCCGTAATGAATTTATCATCATAAAATCCAGGGTAAAGTATAGACACCTTTTCATCAGAAAAAAGCGTTCCATATCGTGCACTTTCTGGAATCAATCCCGCCCGGAAACACAATACATATGAAAGATATGTAAAAAGCCATTTTTCTCTATTATCAATATGCTTTTCATTAAGTAATATATATATTCTTTTAAAATCTTGAATTGCGCATTTAAGGCTTCGGATGTTATGCGGTCTATGTTTAAGCAACTCCTGAATTTTGTCTTTTTCACTTTCGAGTTCTGCCCTTGAATTTCCAGAATATTTCTTTGAGATCAACTGTTCTAGTGGTATTCCTTCTACTGATGCACCTGAAAAAATAGAACTAATAATTTCCTTATATTTTACAAGGAGTGCTTTGTATTCTTGAGAAACCACATCATCATCCTTACACTCTATACTATCAATTACATTAGAAACCACTGAAGAGTAATCCGGTACATAATGTATCGTTCTTTGGATAATTTTTTCCTTTATTTCACTATACTTAATTTTATCTTTTTCACTTGACTGTATTTTTTCCTCATTTGCCACTACGATTGTATTAATATGAAGATTTTCACAATAATCGTTGATACAGCCTAACAAATCAGACGTTGGAATATCAGTACGCTCCAAATCATCAAATATCAAGATTACTCTTTTATCTCCCATTTTAGGTTCGACTTTTACGAAATCAATAGCATTAAAAGATAATACTCCACTCACAATGCTTTTCCAAGGCTCTGGAAGGTGTTCAGCACCTTTATCCGCAACTGTCTTAAAAACTCCAGTATACTTTTGAGCCTTTTCAACCCATCCAGACGCTGGAGTATTTAATTCAGCTACGGTTCTAAGCCAACATTGCTTTACTTCTTTCTTTACCTCTTCTATCGACGCCATGCCAAATAGACTCACACGCAAAAACACACATTTATCCTTTAGCACATTTGATAAACTATTATTTAATAAATATGTTTTTCCACATCCCCACTCACCAGTGAGCATCAGTGCTCCCACAGGTTGTGGTTCATCACAGTAATATTTCAGTTCTTCTAAAGTATCCATATCGTAGCTCCTATGAGGTCAATCGCTCATTCTTCACATCTCAGCCGATTATCGAATTCCTGATTCTTAGATCGTTGCCTGCTGCCCACCACGGAGAGGTGTGTGCTTATCAGAGCAGCGTAGGGAGCTTCCGCTCCCAGTATATCACAATTTCATCCAGTTTTACAGACGCTTTCTTGCCCTCATCACCACATAGTACATCAATCCGCCAATCATTCCACCTACTGTATTATAGAAGATATCTGATACCTGGAATGTTCCCAAGCGAAGCAATAACTGCAGCATCTCAATGCTTATTGAGAAGATGAACGCTATCTTTCCGCTTTGCCACAGGATCTTCTTCCAGCCGTTTCCTATCTTTTCTTCGAATGTCCACATCACTACGGCAGAAAACGGCACCATCATGATTACGTTCTCAATACACTCCGTTGTCAGCTTCTGTTCGCCGTTCACTGTCTCCCAGATGCCCCAGCCACCCATGACATCGGATAAAGGATTCATCCACAGGTTCCGATTCAGTAGTGTTCTGAATAAGATCATCGAAGTCACAAAGGCCAGCAAGAATAACTTCCGAAAAAACACACTCTCTTTAAACTTCTGATACCAGGTCACCACGGCACTCTTCCAGCCTTTGCCAGCTGCGGTAGGCTCATACGCATACAGATAGAAAAACATGGCTAGAAAGGAAAGAAGGAATGAGAATCCAAACGGTTCATAGAGAGCAGTCAGGATATTTGTGAGGATCTTTCCGAGTAAATCAATCGTTTCTTTCATCGTCGTTTACAGATCACTGAACAGTTCAGCCTTGTACACGCCATCCGCCAGCATCTTCTTGAAGCTATCCTTTACAGCTGCGACATCTTCATGGTAGGTCATACCACACCATGTATCGTTGGTCTTTAGAACCTTTACTGACATCTTTCCCTGCTCCAGCAGTTCACCGATGAAGATAGGGATCAGATACTCTGCTTTCAGCGGATTGCCCGGTACCTCCTTCTCAAAGAACTCTTTGAAGCCTTCTTCCAACACATCCAAAAACTCCGGTGTTAATCCCCACATATTCATTGAAACCAGAGAATTTACATCAATCACTTTTCCGTCCGCTTCTGCTCCGGTTGCGATCTTCACAATATTCTTTGTCTCCACAACTTCGGTCAGGTTGTTCTGCTCGTCCATCTTGCAGATGCCACGGGTCACACCACCGTTATCAGACAGCGTGTTCTTCAGCACAAAGCCAGCCATGCAAGACTTGCCGCCATTCACCAGATACTCATGAACAGCCTTGAAGCCTTCCTTGCCATAGTAATCATCTGCATTGATCACAATGAACGGAGTCTTAATAACCTTCTTCGCTGCAAGCACGGCCTGACCAGTTCCCCACGGCTTTGTACGGCCTACTGGAAGTTCTCCCGGAATATCGTTGATGTCCTGAAAAGCGTAATCCACAGTCACGTTATGGGAAGCATAGATTGCTACAATTCTGTCGCCAATGATCTCTTTGAACTCTTTCTCGATATCCTTACGGATAATAAATACCACATGATTGAAGCCAGCCTCAATCGCATCATGGATTGAGTAATCCATGATGATATGATTAGAAGCATCCACCGGCTCCAACTGTTTTATTCCTGTTCCAAATCGACTTCCGATTCCGGCCGCCATGATAAGTAATGTTGTTTTCATTCTTACATTTCCTCATATATCAAACATATACTTTTATAAACTACCAGTTATGCATTTTCAGCACATCAATCAATTTTCTCATTATTTTTATGACTAGCTCATTTCTTAAAATCAAAAGAACCACCAGATATCCTATTCCAGAAAGCACGACACTAACGAATAGTTCTACTGTGCTTTGAAGTTTCCACAAACTCACAATTTTGCAAATGCAAATAACAGCAACTGTACTAATACCTACCGTGATCAAATTTTTGTTAAATATCTTAATTTTACAAATTTGCAGACTCTCGTGTCTGCAAATCGCCAACATAATGCTTTCAGCAATCAATGTTGTAAATGCTGTTGCAATTTCTCTCCAATTTTCAATTAAAATAAAATTCAATCCAACATTAACAATTGCGCTGATAATTGTCGCTATTAGAATTACATTTTCCTTTTGTGCTGGTAATAAAACACATTGATTGTATATCCATCCATACATACAAGATATTAGTCCAATACTTAATATCACTAGAGACGGAACAGCCTGTAAGTACTTTTCATTTGAAATAAACAAAATTATATTTTTTGACTGAAGAATCAGCCCCACAACGCTTGGAATCAACAAAAGAGCAATTACATCTGTGATATTCTGCACAACGCTTTTAAATTTCGCAATTTTTCTTGTTCCGTAAAGATTTGCCAGCCTTGGAACAGACACAACAAGAACTGCAGACAATACGCTCTTCATCATGCTATAAACTTTTGAAGATACAGCATAAATGCCTACCGTATAATCGTCAGCCATAAAACCTAGCATTGTTGTGTCAGAATACACATATACCATCACAGCAATATTAGAAGCAAATAGAATCATAATCGGTCGAATATGATTCTTTAAAGTTTGCAAAGGAACAAATGAAAATTTAAAATATTTTCTTGCAATTTTACATGCTTCTCCAATATATTCCACATCCGACATTTTTCTGCTCTCACCTGTCAGAATCAATATTTCCTGCAGACCTGATTTTGCGATCTCAGCCATTTCTGCTTCAATTTCCTCCGTATTCAGCTTTGCCCTGCGGATGCGGTTATGACAGTTGAATCCACAGTAAATACAGTAGTTTTCACAATAATTTGCAATATAAAGTGGTGTAAAAAAGCAGACAGAATTACCAAAATGATTTTCTTTTTCCACCTTTGCGCACTGTGCCATTTCTTCAATAAAAGGCTCTGCCGCAGGTGACAGCAACGCTGCAAAATCTTCTGGTGTACGGTTTCTTTTTGTAAGTGCCCTCCGTACATCTTCCGCTGTGTAACTGTCATAATCATATGCCTGCATTACTTCAACCACCTGTTTTGTGATATCGGATCTCAACGCTTCCATCCCCGGCAAATATGTCATATGATCGATTCTTGCTTCTTTCTGGTGTTCCTTTATCTCGTCGCTTAAAATACTTTCATTGATATGTTCCATGATTTTTTATCCCCTGTGCTTATTTTGAACCCGAAACTTTTTATATTCATTTTTCTGTTCAAATCAAATTATAAAAAATGCATTATATTTTCTGATTCAAAATTTCCATAAAACTAATTTTTATTCTGCTCCCATATTTGCCACTCTGATTCTTCTGAATTATTCAGAGAGAAAACCCGTCAGTGGAGAAGATGCACTTGCCCCACCCATCTTGACACGTCCACAACCCGACAGGTATGCTTTTCTTCCGGCTTCGATAGCCTCACGGAAAGCAGATGCCATTGCCGGAATATCACCTGCTGTCGCAATCGCAGTATTTGCCATAACCGCTGCTGCTCCCATTTCCATAACTTCACATGCCTGGGATGGTTTTCCAATGCCAGCGTCCACGATGATCGGCAGGTCGATCTCATCGATCAATATCTGGATAAAATCTTTTGTACATACTCCACGGTTTGAACCGATCGGCGCCGCAAGCGGCATGATACAGGCTGCACCTGCGTTTTGCATATCACGTGCTGCGTTGAGATCCGGATACATATATGGCATTACAACAAATCCTTCTTTTGCTAACACTTCTACTGCTTTCGCTGTCTCATAATTGTCCGGCAGCAGATATTTTGAATCATGAATGACCTCGATTTTCACAAAATCACTGCCGCTGATCTGTCTTGACAGTCTTGCAATACGGACTGCCTCCTCTGCATTTCGTGCCCCGGATGTATTTGGCAGCAATGTCACATTCTTTGGAATATAATCTAAGATATTTGCCACACCACCCTCATTTGCACGTCGCAGTGCCATCGTCACGATCTCTGCTTTTGCTTCTTTTACTGCTGCATCAATCAGCTCTAAGGAATATTTTCCGGAACCTAATATAAATCTGGAGGTAAACTCATGTCCTCCTAATGTCCATGTATCTTTCGTCATTTCACTCATTTTTTTCCTCTTTTCTGTTATGTCTGTACTGTTATATCTTTTCTGATAACACAGCTATCAACTCTTTTTTCTTTTACAATTTTCTTTATTTCTGCCGATATTGTATTCTTTGCCGCCCACCGTAACGATTAGGTTCCCATCCGCATCCGTAGAAACCTCATAGCCATCCGGCAGCACCTGCATATCCGGGTCGATTTCGATGCTGTCGGTATTGTCCGTTTTCCCTGCATTTGCGCTTCCTGCTGCATCCGCTTCCTGCGCAGCGGTACTGACAGATGTGTTCTTCTGCACATCATCGCCCGTATAGGCAAACGCAGTAGTCACAAAGGTTCCTGCCACCATCACGCTGGCAAGCAGCATTGCCATCATCTTTTTCATTCCACATCCTCCGTTTCTTTCTCGTCCAGTTTCATGTTTTCCGGGTTTGGAACCGCAGCCTGCGCCATCTGAATGATGACTGCCAGCTGTTCCGGGGTCAGGCTCTGGGCATGTACCATTTCACAGATTTCGCTGTTTTCCTGTTCGTGGTACTTTCTGTCCCATTCCTTTCTGCGCTCCTCCCACTCATCGCGTTTTCTGCGGGCTTTCTCCCGCTCCGCAGCAATCTTTTCCAGTTTCAAGCTCATATCGTTTCCTTTCCGGACGAATAAACGCCCTGTTTTTATCGAATTCTTCCCATACAGTAGTAATGCTGCCGCCAGTAGTTCGTCTCAATGGAAGCATAGGAAATTGGGTTGCCGCAGTGAATCATCATCCCGTTGCCGACATAAATGCCCACATGGGATGCGCCACTGGTGTTGTAGGTTTTCTGGAAGAAGATCAGGTCTCCGGGCTTTGCCTCACTCTTCGGGATAATGTCGCATTTTCCCATCAGACCGTTGGCCGTCTGCCTGCCTACATTCCAGCCATTGCCGCAGTGGTTGATGACCCAGCTTACAAAACCGGAGCAGTCAAAACTGGTACTCGGCGAGCTGCCGCCCCAAACATAGGGATAACCGAGATATTTCTCTGCT
>OGIE01005604.1_pt1 | contig 10423 bp, 8 predicted proteins | sample 1571581 | NCBI WGS metagenome assembly OGIE01 (sample SAMEA2582021, study PRJEB24529) | metagenome | biome: Human gut stool | place: China | collected 2011
TTTTAAGGTTACCGTTTCATGGTATACATGGACGATGGATTCACCGGGTCATAGGTATCCAGATAAAGAATCCCCTTCTTTCCCTCTAATTCCGGCATCATGTCCGACAGCTCTGAAATTTTCCCGCTGATATCTTTACTGTCCCCCAGGGCAACTTCCAGATCTTTCATATATAAAGTTGCTTCCCCTTTGGAATTATACTGGATCTTGTCCACCTTCAGGTTATAGGTCTCCAGCACCTGGGTCACATTCAAAATATCATCCAGCTTCTGGTTCGTGCTCTCCACCACGATTCCGTCCTTATCAAAATACATGAAGCTGCTCATATAGGACACATAACCCACCACGGTCTTCTCATGAATGATGACCTGCACATGGAAAGGGTTCTGGAACACCAGCTTGTAATCCTCCACAAATGGAATCTGCTGATGATCCTTCACATGATCCTGCAGATAACAGTAAGTGCTGTTCCAGTCCATATTTTTCTGGAAGATCATATCCACGATCTCTTTTTCCGTGTAGCGGCTGTTTCCGGTCACGGTCACCTGGCGGATATTCACTGAGCAGATCCCTGCTGCCAAAACAATGATCACCGCCAGAACCACCAGCCATTTTCTTGATCTTTTTTCAGATGAACGTCCAATCATAGATTTCTTGTACACTCTCCTGTTTTTGTATAAGGTCTTTGTATAAGATCTTTGTATCGCACCCGAGCTCCCAGTGCCCGTAAATCTCCACAGATATCTTCATACCCGCGAAAAATGTGATGGCTGTTCTGGATCTTCGTTACGCCTTCTGCTGCCAGTCCTGCGATCACCAAGGCAGCACCGCCCCGCAGATCTGCCGCCTGCACGGTTTCTCCACGAAGAGGATACATTCCGTGTATCCTGGCCCGGTCTTTCTGGATCTCAATTCTGGCTCCCAGCTTCCGAAGCTCCTCTGCCGTACCAAATCTTTCTTCAAAAACGGTTTCCCGAATCTCTCCATTCCCATTCCCTGCAGCCATCAGTGCCATCAGCGGCGACTGGAGATCCGTAGGAAATCCGGGATAAGGAGAAGTCTTTACCCAGATTCCATCCGGCCGGTCATTGATCTGTACTTTTATAAAAGAGGCGCCCGGCAAATTCTCCCATTCCAGCTTTGCCCCCATCTGTCTGGCTGTCTGGAAAACCCGGTTCAGTTCTGCCGGACAGATTCCTCTCAATACTGCTTCTCCACCTGCTGCCATCACTGCGTACAGATAAGTACCCGCCACGATCCGGTCACCCGGGATATCATAAACGGTATCCTTAAGCTCATTTACCCCTTTGATTCTTAATGTATCCGATTCAATTCCGCTGATTTTTGCCCCCATGCGATTTAAGAGCCTGCACAAATTCCCAATCTCCGGCTCCCTGGCAGCGCCCTGGATCAGGGTGACTCCATCTGCCAGAACCGCAGCTAAAACTGCCTGTTCCGTGGCGCCCACACTTGGATAGGAAAATAGGATCTCACTGCCCTTCAGTCCTTCTGTTCTGGCATACAGTTCTCCATCTGTCTCCCGGATCTGTGTTCCCATCTCCTTTAAGGCATATAAATGGAGGTCGATGGGGCGTTTCCCGATGGTACATCCACCTGGATAACCCGCCTGTGCTTCCCTGCATCTTCCAAGCAGCACCCCCATCAGGATCACTGATGAACGCATGGCCGTCAAAAACTCCCTGGGAATCTGCGTCTGGCTGATTTCAGAAGCATCTATGGTCAGCGTATGTCCATCCAGGCTGCATTTACAGCCTATAGACTCTAATATCCCCATCATACAGAAAACATCCTGTATCCTGGGGACATTGTTCAAAACCGTCATTCCTTTATGAAGAACGGCAGCTGCCATCATGGGAAGCGCCGCATTTTTGGAACCCTGGATCCCGATCTCTCCACGTAACCTGTGTAATCCCTCCACCAGTATCTCTGACAATCTGTTCCCTCCCGATGCGCGTTATACCATATTGTATGCACGCGTGGAAAGTCCTGATTCTTATTTCTCCAATTTTATCTGGTTCGAGACACTTAGCACCATGCCCATCTCCGCTTCCAGAAAGACGATCGATGTGCCTCCGTAACTGATAAATGGAAGGGTAATACCTGTATTGGGAATGGTATTGGTAACCACGGCAATGTTTAAGATAACCTGGATCGCGATGTGGGCCATCACCCCCACCACCAGAAGACATCCAAACAGATCCGGTGCATTGCTGGCAATCACCATAAACCGGTAGATCATAAACATAAACACCAGGATCAGGGCAACTGCTCCAAATAGTCCAAGTTCTTCACATATGATCGAGAAAATCATATCATTCTGGGCCTCCGGCACAAAGCCCAGCTTCTGGATACTCTCGCCCAGACCCTTGCCGAACAGACCGCCGGAGCCGATGGCATACAGACCCTGAAGCACCTGATAACCACCCTCGCTGGCAAACGCTTCCGGATTCTTCCATACATTGATACGGCTTAACTGATATGGTTTCAACAAATGGATCGCCCGCAAGCCGTTACCGATCTGTGGCGCAAAATGACCAGAAAATACCATAACTTCTTCCGGCTTGCCACAAACAGCATGACAAAACCAATTCCGGCGATGATAATACCAGAGCTTAAGTTATTTGCCGCTACAATGGCAGCTAACGGGAGCACCACCATAGCAATTCGGGCAATACCTGCAGGCCGGTCCACATCTCTTCCCAATTTCACCAAAAGTGCAGCAACAGAAACAATGATCGTGATCTTAACCAGCTCCGTCGGCTGAAAGCTGAGGGGACCAACTCCAAGCCATCGTCTCTTACCATTGACCCGGCGTCCCACGAAAGATACCGCGATCATCATAAACCAGGACACTGCAATCGCCAGTTTATAGAATTTCGCATACCAGCGATAATCCAGCCGTGAAATAAGGATCATAAAAGCAAAACCACCTAATGCGATCACTCCCTGGCGGGTCATGAAATACGCCGCATTTCCATTATAATCAAGCTGTGCCTTATAAGAACTGGCACTATAGATCATAAGAAGGCCAAACATGATCAGAAATGCGATCGTAAACAAAAGGCTGTAATCATAAAAACGCTGAGATCTCTTTTTCTTCATCCTGTCCGACGGCCTCCTTTCTATGTTTGATATCCTCACAAAACCTCATGTCAAAGGTTCATAACAGAAACAGCTCCTACAGGCTCCGGACACACTCTTTGAAGATCCGTCCGCGTTCCTCATAATTCTTAAACATGCCCCAGCTTGCGCACGCAGGGGAAAGAAGTACATTATCCCCCATATTGGCATAAGATGCACAGACACGGACAGCTTCTGACATATCCTCCGCATACATGATATCATAGAAACCATGAGCTTTTGCACACTCTGCGATCTTATCCCTGGTCTGACCGATCAGCACCAGATATTTTACCTTACCGTCAAATGCCTCAATCCACTCATCGTAAGTGGACTGTTTATCATAACCGCCTGCGATCAGCAGAGTCGGACCTGGCATGGCGCGGATCGCCTGGATCGCTGCGTCTGGATTCGTTCCCTTGGAATCGTTATAATATTTCACGCCGGAGCGCTCCAGTACAAACTCGATCCGGTGTTCTACTGCCTTGAACTCTTTCGCCACCTTCACGATCGTCTCCATCGGAACACCCATCGCACGGCTGATGGCAATGGCAGCCATCACATTCTCATAGTTATGTCTGCCTAACAGATTCAGTTCCCTGACATCCAGAACGGCTTCTGCCTTTTTATTTTTTGCGTAGTAAATCATATCCCCATCCAGATAATAACCATCGTCCAGTTTCTGACGGCTGCTGAAGAAGATCACCTTCGGTTTTAACTCTTCGCTCTGGCCAAACTCCCTAAGAACCTTATCATCATAATTCAGGACACAGGTATCCTCCTCCGTCTGGTTGCTGGTAATGCTCTCTTTCACTGCAATATAGCACTCCATGGTGTGATGACGATTCAGATGGTCCGGTGTGATATTCAGGATCGCACTGACATCTGGGCGGAAATCCATAATGGTCTCCAGCTGGAAGCTGGAAACTTCTGCTACCGTTACAGAATCATCCTCTGTTTCCATCGCCACCTGGGTATAAGGGATACCAATGTTGCCAACCACGAAAACACTTTCATAGTATGCTTTCATGATCTCCCCGGTCAGCGCTGTCGTTGTCGTCTTGCCATTGGTTCCGGTGATGGCTGCCAGTCTGCCCTTCGCGCACTGATATGCCAGCTGGATCTCACTCCAGATCGGGATCTTGGCTTCATCCAGCACTGCCACAAATGGCGCCTCCAGCGGAATTCCAGGACTGATCACACACATCTCCACGCCTAACAGATCTGTGCGCTTTAATTCACCCAGTACAATCGTGATCCTGGCATCCTCATCAAATTTATGCTTTAACTCTTCCGCATCAAGCTCCGGATTGCTGTCATATAATACGACCTCTCCGCCCATATCCAGCAGGAGCTTTGCAGCGGAAATACCGCTTAATCCAGTTCCTGCCACTAATACTTTCTGACTCTGACTCATGACGTCTTCCTCCTATAATCCTAAGTACGCGATCAGACAAAGGATCGCTGTAATGATGGAAAATACCGCTACCACACGGGTTTCTGACCAGCCGCACAATTCAAAATGATGATGGATCGGAGCCATTTTGAAAATACGTTTTCCACCAGTCTTTTTAAAATAGGTAACCTGAATGATTACCGATAATACCTCTACCAGATAGATCAGTCCAATGATCGGGATAAACAATGGAAGCTGCATCACCAGGGCGCTGGCTGCCACAAAACCACCCAATGCCAGAGATCCGGTATCTCCCATAAATACCTTCGCCGGGTACACATTAAACAATAAAAATCCCAAAAGGCTTCCCACAACCGCTCCTGTCATCGGGCTTAAACCGCTGTTCTCTCCAAGAGCCACTATCGTTAAAAATGTGGCAACGAGAATGGTCACGCTGGTACACAGACCATCCAGACCATCTGTAAAGTTTACGCCATTATCCGTTCCCAGCAGGACCACAAATACAAACGGAATGTACAGGTATCCCAGATCCAGCATCAGGCCGTGATCAAAGCCGCCGGTAAATGGAATCAGGATCCTGGTCCCCACATCACCGGAATTCATCAGATAATACGTGAATACTGCTGTGATCACGATCTGTCCTGCTAACTTCTGCTTTGGATTTAAGCCCTCGGAACGCTTCATGACGATCTTGATATAATCGTCCAGAAAACCGATGATACCAAAGCCCACAGTCACAAACAGAACAGGAATGATCTTTGGATAATCTTTTAGATAAAACAAGGATGTGACAATGATGCTTCCCAGAATGATCAGTCCACCCATGGTCGGGGTTCCCTGTTTCTTCAAATGAGCCTGCGGTCCTTCCTGACGTACCTGCTGGCCAAATTTCAGTTTGTGAAGCATCGGAATTACTACCGGGCATAATGCCGCGCTGATAACAAAGGCGATGATGATCGCCAAGATGGTTTCATTAATCATTTTGCACCTCAAATTCTTATGTATAAAATAAGCCTGCGTTTTCACAAGCAAAAATAGTATACGTCTTTTTAGAAGAATAATCAATCCTCTTATCTTTTACTTTTCCCAAATCAGCAAAATCTATTTTCTTTCTCAAGCAATATCTCTTTAAGAAGCTACTTCTTCAGGAATTTCCAGATATGGTAAAATATTCTGGAAAATATCCGCAATTACCGGAGCCGCGATGGTCCCTCCATAATAAATCCCCACCGGTTCATCAATCGTGATCAGTGCCATCACCTGGGGATCATCTGCAGGCGCGAAGCCTAAGAAGCTGGAAATATATTTTTTCAGGCTTCTCGGAAGTTTCTCCGAGGTGGCCGTTTTTCCACCGATCCGGTAACCTGGCAGCGATGCCCGTTTTCCGCTTCCTTCCGCCACCACCTGTTCCAGAATATAGCGCATCGTCTCACTGGTCTCCCTGGAAACGATCCCTTCCTTTTGCGGATAAGTAAATGTATGTACCTGTTCTCCGTTCTGACTGACCGCCCGAATGCCGAAATGAGGGGTCACCCGAGTTCCTCCGTTCACGATGGATGCCGCCGTAGTGATCAGCTGCAATGGGGTGATCTGAAACGACTGGCCAAAGGACACGGTTGCCAGTTCCACCGGCCCCATACGGTTGGCGGTGTAGTACAGGCTCTTTTTCGGCTCGGCGGGCAGGTCGATGCCGGTGGGCTCCCGCAGGCCGAAGGCGGCAAAGTAATCGCAGAAGGCCTCCTTGCCAAGCCGCGCTCCGATCTGGATAAAGCTCTGGTTGCAGGAATTTTCCAGCGCCTGCGTCACGGTCTGGGTCCCGTGGCGCTTGTGGTTGGCGCAGTGGAACCGGGTGCCCGCCACCGAGATGGACTCCCCACAATAAAAGCTGGAGTTCCGGGTGATGGCTCCGGCGTCCAGCGCGGCAGCGCAGGTGATGAGCTTGAACACGCTGCCCGGTTCGTACAGGTCGCTCACGGCCTTGTTGCGCCACTGGGTCTGCTGGGCCAGCTGCAGGGCGGCCGTCCGCTGCTCCCCAGAGAGGGCATCTACGGCGGCGCGGGCAGCTTCGTCGTAGAGGATGCGCGGCTGGTTGGGGTCGTAGGCCGGGGTGGTGGACATGGCCAGCACGGCCCCGGTGTTCACGTCCAGCACGATGCCCACGGCACGGGCGGCCACATGGTGCTCCTGTACGGCGTAATTCAACGCATTTTCGAGATAATGTTGAATGTTGGCGTCGATGGTCAGCCACAGGCTGCTGCCCTCCACCGGGAACTGCTCGGTCTCGTAGCTCTGCTCCAGCGTGTAGCCCCAGGCGTTCACGGCGGTGAGCACCACGCCGTTCTGCCCGGTGAGCTGCTCGTTGTATTCCAGCTCAAGCCCGCTCACTCCGGCGTTGTCCACATTGGTAAAGCCCAGCACCGACGCCAGAAACTCCCCCTGCGGGTACCAGCGCTTGCTGTCCTGATTGATACGGATGCCGGTGATGCCGTTTTCCTCGCAGAAATCCCGCACGGCATCCGCCATGGAACGCTCCACCCGGTAGCGCAGCAGACAGTCGTTGGAGGCGCGGTCCCGGAACTTTTCCAGCAGGGCGGCTTCGTCCAGCTCCAAAATCTGCGCAAGACCGTGGGCGGCCAGCTCCAGTTTGTCGGCAGGCATCTCCCGCGGGCTGGCCCGCAGGGTCCAGCAGCTGCTGTTGGCCGCCAGCAACACGCCGTCGGCACTGTAGATGCGGCCCCGGTCGGCGGGCACCACGGTGTCCCGCAGCTGCTGCCCCAGTGCCCGCCGGGTGTACCAGTCCCCGGCGGCCAGCTGCAGCCAGTAGAGCCGGGCAATAAGCCCTGCAAAGCAGATGCCGCACAAAAGCAGCGCCACCAGCCGGGCACGGGCGCGGAACGCCTGCTCCGGCAGGGTGCGCAGGGGTTCGGGCCGGGACATGGCAGCACCTCCTTTTCCGGCTCAGTTTATGCGGGCAGGGCCTGCGGCTATGACTAACAGCCCGGCGGCCTGCGTACAATAGACCAAAAGGACTGCCGGAGGTGATGAGGATGCACAGGGCCGCTGTGCCTGCCCGGGCCCGGCGCGGACTGCTGCGTCCGCTGCCCGCCATGGACCTGCCGTTTCTGATCCTGGTGCTCACGCTGGTGGGCTTTGGGCTGGTAATGCTGTACAGTGCCAGCAGCGCGGTGGCGCTGTACCGGCGGGGCGATGCCTGGGCCTATGTGCGGCCGCAGCTGCTGTATGCGGCCATGGGCATCGGGGCCATGTGGGCGGCCAGCCGGGTGGATTACCACATCTATCACAAACTGGCCTGGCCGCTGCTGGCCCTCTCGCTGGTGCTGCTGGTCGTGGTGCTGTTCATGCCGGAATACAACGGCTGCAAGCGCTGGCTGGTGCTGCCGGGGCTGGGCACTCTGCAGCCCAGCGAGATCGCCAAATTTGCGGTGGTGCTGGTGTTTGCCCATATCATCTCCCTCAACCACAGCCGGATGGAGAGCTTTGCGGTGGGGGTGATGCCCTTTGCGCTGGTACTGGGCGCGGTGGCGGTGCTCATGCTGCTGGAGCCGCACCTGTCCGGCACGGTGCTGATCCTGGGCATCGGGGCAGTGCTCATGTTCGTGGGCGGCACCGGGCTGCGGTGGTTTGTGCTGGCCGGTGTGGGCGGAGCGGGTGCCATCGGGGCGGCCATCGTCATCATGCCGGATCTGGTGCCTTATGCGGCCAGCCGCCTGAGCTCCTGGCTGGACCCCTTTGCCGACCCGCTGGGCGACGGCCACCAGACCATCCAGAGCCTGTACGCCATCGGCTCCGGCGGGGCCGTGGGGCTGGGGCTGGGCAACAGCCGCCAGAAGCACCTGTTCGTGCCGGAACCCCAGAACGACTTCATCTTTTCCATCCTGTGCGAGGAGCTTGGCTTTGTGGGAGCCTGCGCGGTGATCCTGCTGTTTGCGCTGCTGCTGTGGCGGGGCATCACGCTGGCGGCGCATGCACCGGATCGGTTCGGTGCGCTGCTGGTAGTGGGCTTTGTGGTGCAGGTGGCCCTGCAGGCAGTGCTGAATATGGCGGTAGTCACCAACACCATCCCCAATACCGGCATCAGCCTGCCGTTTTTTTCCTCCGGCGGCACCAGTCTGATGATGCTGCTGGGCGAAATGGGCATCGTGCTGTCGGTGTCCCGCGGGGAAACATAAAACCGGGCGTTCCTTGCCATAAAACGACAGCATCCGCTGCCGGTGCATCCACAAATGACCGGACAAACAAATGGCACAACTGCAGACAAAATAAACAAAAAGCCTTCGCGCCGCATAGCATGAGGTATCTTTTGCGGAACGGGGGCTTTTTGCATGGGCGGAGATCTTATCATCACGGGCGGCATGCCGCTGAACGGCACAGTGCACATCCCGGCAGCCAAAAACAGCGTGCTGCCGCTGCTGGCAGCGGCCCTTTTGTGCAATGGCACGGTGCGTTTTCTGCAGGTGCCGCATCTTGCGGATGTGGACACCAGCGTGGAGCTTTTGCAGGGTGCGGGCTGCACGGCCCGCTGGCAGGGCAGCGACATCACGGTGCAGGGCGTGCCTTCCACCTGCCGCCTTGCGCCGGAAGCCGCCGCGCGGATGCGGGCATCCATTTTGTTCTGCGCACCGCTTCTGGCGCGGCTTGGCCGGGTGGAAACGGTGCTGCCCGGCGGGTGCCGCATTGGTGCAAGGCCGGTGGACCTGCACCTTTCCGGCCTTGCGCAGATGGGCGTGCACTGCCGGGAGGAGGGGGCAAGGCTGATCCTGACAGCGCCTGCCGGGCTGCACGGTGCGGACATCACACTTGGGTTTCCCAGCGTGGGTGCTACCGAGACACTGCTCCTGGCAGCAGCTGCGGCGCAGGGCGAGACGGTCCTGCGCGGGGCCGCACGAGAACCGGAGATCAGCGATCTGGCAGCATTCCTGAACCGCTGCGGCGGCTGTGTACAGGGCGCGGGCACCAGCACCATCCGGGTGCAGGGCAGACGAATGCTGTATAGCTGCAGCTTTGCGCCCATGGCCGACCGCATCGTGGCATCCACCCTTGCCTGTGCCTGCGCGGCGGCAGGAGGCCGGGTGGAACTGACCGGCTGCAGGCCGGAGACCTATGCACCGCTGCTGGAAATTCTGGCACAAATGGGCTGCAGGGTAGAAACAGGGCCGGAAAGTGCGGTCATTACCCGGCTGGGCGCGCTGCACGGCGCGGGCAGAGTGTTTACCGGGGTATACCCGGCACTGGCAACAGACGCAGCGCCGCTGCTTGCTGCTGCCATGCTTGCCGCCGACAGCGCCAGCAGCATCGAGGACGTGGTGTTTGAGCGGAGATTCGGCTGTGCAGAGGGTTTTGCGGCTTTTGGAGCCGCTGTGCAGGTGCAGGGACGCACACTGGACATCCGGCCGGTGCGGCAGCTGCAGGGCGCGTGTACACGGGCTGCGGACCTGCGCGGAGGCGCGGCACTGGTGGTGGCCGCGCTGGCGGCAAGGGGACGGAGCCGCATTACCGAAACCGGTTATATCGACCGCGGATATGCCGGTTTTGCACAGATGCTGGCGGAACTTGGTGCCCAAATTGAGCGGGAAATGCCGCGGGAAAGCGCCAGCGAGAAAAAAACACCTTCAAAAAAGCAAAATTGACTTGCATTCAGGGCAAAAAGATGATACGATACAGTTATATAAGTGTAAGCAGATAATTTCTGTGCGCTATGCGCAGTTTTACGATAAAATCCGATGGAGGACAAAGTTATGGCACTCATGCTCGATGAAGAAATGGACGAAAATGTTACGACGATCAAGGTGATCGGCGTGGGCGGCGGCGGCGGCAACGCTGTCAACCGCATGGTCAGCGACGGCC
>OGIE01005610.1_pt1 | contig 10414 bp, 10 predicted proteins | sample 1571581 | NCBI WGS metagenome assembly OGIE01 (sample SAMEA2582021, study PRJEB24529) | metagenome | biome: Human gut stool | place: China | collected 2011
TGATTTTATCATGGAGTATGATCCGTCCAATCCGGATGCGGATGAGAATGGTTATGTTTCTTATCCGAATGTGAATACGGTCACAGAGATGACGAACCTCATTGATGCATCCCGTGCGTATGAGGCAAACACAACAGCATTCGAGGCTGCAAAATCAATTGCACAGAGCGGACTCTCCATTGGAAAATAAGTAAAGATAAAAGATAAGTAAGGTGGTATGACATATGGATATCAGTTCATTGACAAATATCAGTTCAGATTATCTGAATCAGATCGCACAGCAGAACAGGCTGGTCACGACAGATGATGATTCGTTCAGTTCTGTCCTTTCATCTGCGATGAATATGGTTTCAGAGACAAACGACTTGCAGAACAACGCACAGTCAGAGGCAATCCGTTTTGCATTGGGACAGTCAGAGAACACACATGATCTGTCAACGGCACAGACCAAAGCACTTACTGCGATCCAGTATACGGTGGCAGTGAGAGATAAAATGATCGATGCATACAAAGAAATCATGAATATGCAAATTTAGTGAACGAGGGTAGATGAAAATGCCGGAACAGGTACAAAAGGTTTTAGACAGAATCCTAGAATGGTGGAAAAAATTCAATACAAAACAAAAGACACTGCTGATCAGCATTGTGGCAGTTGTGCTTGTGGCTCTTGCAATTCTTGCGGCAGTCGTTTCCAAACCGAAAATGGTAACATTAGTTACCTGTGCGACGACGGCAGAATCGGGACAGGTCAAGAACATTCTCGACTCCGAGAATATTTCTTATGAACTCTCCGCAGATGGGCTTGCCTTTCAGGTAAATGAGAAAGATTACGCAAATGCTTCCATTATTCTTGGAACAAATGACATTCCAACCAGCGGCACAAAGTTAAGCGATGTGTTTGATGGCGGTTTCAGCTCCACCGAGGCGGATAAAACAAAAAAATATAAATTATATCTCGAAGAGTATTATGCTGAGAAGCTTGAGACATTATCGAATGTAGATGCAGCGGCAGTGACACTGGATCTGCCGGATGAAGATGGAACGATCCTCTCCAAAGGTGAACAGGCATATGTGACAGCGATCCTGACGCTCAACGGAACGATGGATGATGAACAGGCAGCCGGACTTGCAAAATATCTTGCAACAAATGTTGGAAATGATGACACATCCAATGTGCTCATCCTCGATAATAGTTCAAATGTTCTTTTCTCTGGTCAGGATGATACGTCTGTGACAGGAAATGCCAACAACCAGTTGTCTTTAAAGACCAAAGCCGAAAATCAGGTAAAAGGTCAGGTAAAAGATGTCCTTGTAGGATCATCACTGTTTGATAATGTAGAAGTCGGCCTGAATCTTGCGATGAATTTTGACCAGACCACAGAATCCACACATGAGTATTATGCGCCGGATGGACAGACAAACGGTATGGTGGGATCAAAGAGTGAATATGAATCGAATGCAGTCGGTGGAGCAGCGGCAACACCGGGAACCGATTCCAATGACGATGATACGACTTATGTACTAGAAGATAATGATTACACAAGTTCCAGTGTGTCTGAGACGAATACAAACTACCAGAATAACGAGAAGATCACAACAACAACACCTGCAGTTGGGACTGTTAATTATGACGGCTCATCCATATCAGCAGTCGCAACGAACTATGTGATCTATGATGAGGATACATTGAGGGCTTCCGGAACGCTCGGTGACATGACCTTTGATGAGTATGTTGCTGCAAACAGTGAACCGGTAAAGGCGGAAGTAGACCAGGATCTTTATACGCTGATCTCCAATGCAACAGGAGTACCGGTGAGCAATATCACGATCATTGCATATGATCAGCCGATGTTCCAGTATAGCAAAGGAAGTACACGGACCATATCGGATTATCTGCAGATCATCCTTGCAGTATTGATTTTTGCACTGTTAGGTTATGTAGTATTCCGCAGCACAAGAAAAGAGAAAGCAGTCGAGCCGGAGCCGGAACTTTCCGTGGAGTCTCTGCTTGAATCCACGAAAGAATCTGCAGATACATTGCAGGATATCGGATTCAATGAAAAATCAGAGACAAGAGTCCTGATAGAAAAATTCGTAGAAGAAAATCCGGAAGCGGCAGCTTCCTTACTTAGAAACTGGCTGAATGAGGAGTGGGAGTAGAATATGGCAACTGCAGATTACAATGGCGTTCAGAAAGCCGCAATCCTGCTGATTACATTAGGACCTGAACGTTCCGCAGATATTTTTAAACATCTGAAAGAAGAAGAGATTGAGGAACTTACACTGGAGATCGCAAATACAAGAAGCGTGTCTCCACAGGTAAAAGAAGATATTTTAAATGAGTTTTATCAGGTGTGTCTGGCACAGCAGTATATCGCAGAGGGTGGTATCGGTTATGCAAAAGAGCTTCTTGACAAGGCTCTTGGACAGGAAAAAGCACAGGAGGTTATCTCCAAGCTGACTGCTTCCTTACAGGTTCGCCCATTCGAGTTCGTGCGGAAGACAGATCCGAGTCAGCTTTTGAACTTTATCCAGGATGAGCATCCACAGACGATCGCAATGATTTTATCATATCTGACAGCATCGCAGGCGGCGATGGTTTTAGGAGCACTTCCACCGGAGAAACAGGCGGATGTTGCAAAGAGGATCGCAATGATGGATCGTACATCACCGGATGTGATCAAAGAGGTGGAGCGCGTGTTAGAAAGAAGACTTTCTTCTCTGGTCAACCAGGATTACACGATTGTCGGAGGTGTCGATGCGATCGTGAATATCTTAAATACGGTAGACCGTTCTACAGAGAAGCATATTATGGAATCTCTTGAAATTGAAGAACCTGAGCTTGCAGATGAAATCCGTAAGAAGATGTTCGTATTTGAGGATATCCTTCTTCTCGATGACAGAGCTATCCAGCGAGTCCTTCGTGATGTTGAAAACTCAGATCTTGGTGTTGCACTGAAGGGTGCGAATGAAGATGTTCAGAATGCAATCTTTAACAATCTGTCAAAACGTCTGGCTGCCATGATCAAAGAGGATATGGAATTTATGGGACCTGTGCGTATGAAGGATGTTGAGGAGGCACAGCAGAAGATTGTCAGTGTGATCCGAAAACTTGAAGATGCCGGTGAGATTGTAATTTCAAGAGGCGGAGGTGACGAGATTATTGCCTAATCTTTACAAACAATATTTCGTGCACAACGAGCCGAATAATAAACGTGTCATTAACTCAGATGATATTGTAGAAAAACGTTTAGAGAAGATGGCAGAGCTTAAGCGCAGGGAACAAAAAACAACGGATGAGAATGGCTTCTCAGCAGGAATTGTCGGTCCTGACACAGATTATGTGGAGGAGATCGACCATGTCGCTGAAGCAAAAAAAGAAGCTGAAAAAATTCTGGCGGAAGCACAGGCGCAGGCACAAGCAATTTTAAATCAGGCGAATCAGGAAGCTGAAGATATCCGGGAGAATGCAAAAAATACCGGATATCAGGAGGGAAGACAGAGCCTGGAGAGTGAACTGGCAACGCAGCGTGAAGAGTTACAGAACGAATATCAGAGCAAACAGGAAACGCTTCAGAACGAATTCAGGGAGAAACAACAAAATATGGAAAAGGATCTGGTAGATGTGATCCTTGAGGTTTTTAACAAAGTATTCCATATACAGTTTGACCATAAAAAACACATTCTGATGTATCTCATCGATGATGCAATTTTAAATATCGAGGGAGATAAAAAATTCCGCATCAAGGTTGCTAACAGCAATGTAATGTTTTTGGAGAATCATAAAGAAGAAATTCTGGAACGAGTGGGAGCTGGAATTGAGATTGAGATTGTCGCAGATTCCTCCATGGATGGAAATTCCTGTGTGATCGAGACAGACTCAGGAGTATTCGACTGCAGCCTTGGTGTGCAGCTCGAAAATCTTATTAAAGATATAAAATCACTATGCTTATAAGGATGGTTGAAAGTGGACAGCAGGTATAACAAGTATTTACGACTGGCGGAGAATACATATTTTAAACGGCTTGGAAAAGTTGTTAAAATTGTTGGATTGACCATTGAATCCGTTGGTCCGGATGCAAAACTGAATGACTTGTGCAGAATTATCATCGATGAAAATGCGAACACCGTGGTAATGGCTGAGGTTGTGGGTTTCAGGGATAAAAGACTGCTTTTGATGCCTTATGAGAGTGTAGAGGGAATAGGAGTAGGATGTATCGTTGAAAATACGGGGCATCCTTTATCTGTCTCTGTAGGAAATGAACTCTTAGGACATACTTTAGACGGAATTGGCCGTCCGACGGATATCGACAAATTAGAGACACCTTATGAATATCCGGTCGATGCACAGCCTCCGGATCCAATGTCAAGAAAGATCATCAGTGAGGTACTTCCTCTCGGCGTGAAAGCGGTCGACGGATTGATCACAGTCGGAAAAGGACAGCGTATCGGAATTTTTGCAGGTTCCGGTGTCGGAAAAAGTACACTGCTTGGTATGTTTGCAAGAAATACAAAAGCAGATATCAATGTCATTGCCCTGATCGGTGAGCGTGGCCGTGAGGTGCGTGAGTTCGTAGAACGGGATCTCGGAGAAGAGGGTATGAAACGTTCCATTGTCGTTGTGGCGACTTCTGACAAACCGGCATTGATCCGTAAGAAGGCAGCAATGACGGCGACATCCATTGCAGAGTATTTCAGGGATCAGGGAAAAGATGTGCTTCTGATGATGGATTCCCTGACACGTTTTTCCATGGCACAGCGCGAGATCGGACTTGCATCCGGAGAACCGCCTGTAACCAGAGGATATCCGCCGAGTGTATATTCGGAGATGCCAAAACTGTTAGAGCGTGCAGGAACTTCCGATAAAGGATCGATCACCGGATTATATACAGTACTGGTAGATGGTGATGATTTTAATGAACCGATCACAGATACAGCCCGGAGCATTTTAGACGGACACATCATGCTGTCCAGAAAACTGGGACATAAAAACCACTATCCGGCCATTGATATTTTACAGAGTATTTCCAGGGTTATGAGTTCCATTGCAACGCCGGAACATAAAGAACTGGCAGGCAGGTTAAAAAATGTACTTGCCACATACAATGAGGCAGAAGATCTGATCAATATTGGAGCCTATAAGAGCGGTTCTAACAGGAATATCGATTATGCCATCCAGAAAATCGATGCTGTAAATGATTTCCTGATGCAGAAGACCGACGAAAAATTCCAGTTTGAACAGGAGATTGATCTGCTGCGTGCACTTTTTAATGATTAGAGGTTGATAGGATATGGCAAAATTTGCATATCGGATGCAAAGCATATTAGATATAAAAGAAAAAATGGAAGGCCAGGCGAAGATTGCATATGGAGTTGCAAATGCAAAACTCATGGATGAACAGGGAAAACTCCAGCAGATCATGATACGCAAGGCAGGTTATGAAAGCCAGGCGAGAAACCTGGTGAATGGAACCATTGATGTACCTAAGATCAAAGAATGCAAGCGGGCAGTAGATACCATGAAAACGATGCAGCGCAGCCAGATGATGAATGTGCATGTCGCAGAAAAAAATGTAGAGGCTGCCCGGTTGAAACTCAATGAAGTCATGATGGAAAGAAAGACGCATGAGAAACTGAAAGAGCAGGCGTTTGAAGTTTTTAAACAGGAAATGCAATATGCAGAGAATAAAGAAATTGATGAGCTTGTAAGTTACACCTATCATGAGGGGATGACAGAAACCCGGTAATTTTGACAGGGCAATATACGAGAAAGGCATGGACGAGATTATGGCAGAACAAAAGCAGCAGGAAGAATTACAGAAGGAAAATGAAGTTTTAGATAAAAAACAGTTAAAGGCGGCAAAAAAGCTGGAAAAAAAGAAGAGAAAACAGAAAAATCCGGATGATCTGGATGGAGATGAGGAAACCGTTGGAGGAAAAATCCTTGTTTTCTTTGTCACGATTATTATCATTCTGATCTGGCTTGCCATCTTTGCAATGCTGATTAAGCTGGATGTAGGTGGGTTTGGCTCGGGAGTCTTAGCTCCTGTGATCAAAGATGTTCCTTATCTGAATAAGATTTTGCCGGATTCTGTCACAGAGGAGGTTTCCACGGAAGACAGCCAGTATGCATACACAAATCTGGATGATGCGATCAACCGGATCAAAGAGCTTGAGATTGAGCTTGCAGATGCCCAGAACAGTGCAAATTCTGATGCAGATTATATTACACAGTTAGAGGACAAGGCGAAAGAGCTGGATACCTATAAGCAGAATGAGGCAGATTTTGAGAAGGAAAAAGAAAAATGGTATGAGGATGTTGTCTTTTCGGAAGATGCTCCCGATATAAGTAATTACAAAGAGTATTATGAGAGCATTGATGCGGCAAATGCTGAAGTGCTTTATAAACAGGTGGTAGAACAGACTCTGACGGATGAACAGATGGATGATTATGTGAAGACTTATTCCAGCATGAAGCCGAAAGAGGCGGCAGCTATCTTTGATACAATGACAGACAACCTTCAATTGGTAGCAGATATATTATCCAATATGGACACACAGTCCAGAGGAGATATTCTCGGTAAGATGAACTCAGATACGGCAGCAAAAGTAACTGAGATCATGGAACCTTCAGAATAGAGGGAGAGATCTGAGGATCTTTTCCGGGCAGTGCATACTGCCAGACAGTAAGACGATAAAAGAAGAAAGGAGGAAGCATATGGCTGGTACAACAATTTCTGAATTAGGAAAAATGTTTAACCAAAGCACACAGTCTGTGCAGGGAACAGAAAGCAATACCCGGATCACCACTGGAAAAGTAGATTTTGGTTCTATGATGAAACAGTCCGGAAACCGTCAGACAGCATCTTATGCAGGGATTGACCACAACAAAACAGTAAAGACAGCAGCAAATGGCAGTAAGGACACTGTGAAAGCGGCAGATGATTATCAGAAGTATCAGTACAAGGATAATACGATCGCATCAGAGATAAAACAGGTCACATCTGAGGATGTTGTCAAAGAGCAGTTCGAACAGTTTACAGAAGATGTAAAAGAAGTTCTGAAAGAGGAACTTGGCGTGTCCGATGAAGCGATTGAAGCAGCAATGCAGACACTTGGCTTGCAGTTCCAGGATCTGCTGAATCAGAACAATCTTGCAAATCTTGTGGCAGAACTTACCGGAGCAGACAGCGTACCACAGCTTTTGTGCAGTGAACAGTTTGTAAATGTACTGCAGAGTGTCAATGACATTGGAAAAGATATTTTAAATGCACTTGACATGAGTCTGGAAGAGTTTCAGAGCTCAGTTGCCAAAGTGATGGACGATAATGCCGGATCGTCAGATGCTGTTACCGGACAGGAAACAGAAGCATCTGTGGATGAGGCAGTTGTTACAGATCAGACAGCCACAGAGGATACCAGTGCATCAACACAGAAATTTGTGGTAGAGGATGGAAGACAGACAAAAGCAGCAGAAAATGCACCTGTGAAAGAACAGAAGGTGGCTGCGCAGGATACACAGTCTTCTGAGGTAACGGAAGATATTCCGGAACAGGAAACTGTACAGAATACGATGACATCCGAAAATGCGGCAGAGGATTCCACAGATCAGAACAATTCTTCTGATACACCCGGCAGGTTCCGGTTTACAAATGAGACAGCCCATACTGCAGACGGGGCGGTTATCACACCACAGAGTCAGGTGGTACAGGAATTTGCTAATGTTGAGACAGTAGAACCGTTACCGCAGAGTGTAAATACACAGGATGTGATCGATCAGATCGTAGAGTCCGCAAGAGTGATCCTGACAGAAGATAAGACGAGCATGGAGTTACAGCTGAACCCGCAGAACCTCGGAAAGATCATTCTTAAGGTTACCGAGCAGGAAGGTGCAGTAACAGCAAAGATCATGACACAGAATACAGTGGTAAAAGAGGCATTAGAAGCCCAGACCGTAGAACTCAGACAGAATTTAGAGCAGGCTGGTGTGAAAGTGGATGCTGTTGAAGTGACCGTTGCAAGCCATGAGTTTGAGAAAAACCTTGAGCAGAATGCAGAAGGTGAAAAACAGCAGGGCGAGCAGCAGGAAAAAGAAAAAGGCAGAACCCGCAGATTAAATCTGAATGATTTAAGTGAATTATCCGGCGTGATGTCGGAAGAAGAAACTCTGGCAGCCAAAATGATGGCAGAACAGGGAAACAGTGTAGATTACACTGCATAAGTTTTGAGAAAGGAGAGAGACAATGGCGTTAATTCAGCAGGTAAAAGATGGAAAATTTATAGATGAGACTACCGGTACAGGCAGTACATCAACAAAATCGTCCGAGAAAGATAAAAAGACCAACGAGCTTGGTTATGACCAGTTCTTACAGATTTTATGCGCAGAGATGCAGTATCAGGATCCGTTGGAACCGACAAGTAATACCGAGTATATTGCACAGCTTGCGACCTTCTCACAGCTGGAGTCACAGCTTAGTGTGCAGAGTACGATCGAGGCTTCTTCGGCAAATGATCTGGTTGGCAAGTATGTCATCATGAAAGTGACTTCATCTACAACAGGAGAGACAAGCTATATCGCAGGAACCTGTGATTATGTACTTCACAAAAACGGAGAAACATTTCTTTCTGTCAATGATGGACTTTACAACCTGAAGGATCTGGATACTGTTGCAGATGCAGATTATATGGAAGCAGTGACACTTGCAGAGACAATTAAATCCGCAATTTCATTACTGCCATCCAAAAATTCAATCTCGCTTGCAAACAAGGATGATATTGAGAGCATCCGTAAGATGTATGATGGACTGAGCGATTACCAGAAGAAATTCGTTTCCAAAGATTCCTGGAAGAAGTTTGAAGAACTTGAGGCAAGATTAAAAGAACTGATCAAGGCAAACGAATCTGCAGATGGATCTGACAAAACAGACAAATCTGACAAAGCGGATGGAACAGACAAGACTGACAGCACAGGCAAGACGGACAGTACAGACAAATCTGATAGTACAGACAAAACAGATAGCACAGACAAATCTGATAGTACAGACAAAACAGAAGAAACAGAAAGTGCAGGATCAGGAGATACAACAGATAACAGTTCAGACAGGACAGAGTAACAGGAGATGGGGTTATGAATAAAATTAATAACCAATTCACTTCGATTGAACAGATCACGGACCGTTATCTTGGTACCGGAAAAGGAAATTCCGCAGTCAATGCATCGGGATTGTCCTTTGAGGAAATTTTAAAACAGAAACAGGATGTTTCTGAGAGCTTGGAACTGAAATTTTCCAAACATGCCTCCATGAGACTGGAGAACAGAAAAATCAATCTGTCAAAAGAACAGAGCGAACGGCTGGAGAGTGGAGTTCAAAAAGCAAGTGAAAAGGGAATTCGGGAGTCACTCGTAATCGTTGATTCTCTGGCATTCATTGTAAATGTCCCAAACAAAACAGTTGTGACAGCAATGGACCGCACGGAATCCGATGACAACATTTATACCAATATTGATGGCGCAGTGATCATATAGCTGGACCTTAGGGGAGCAAATGGTTTCTGACTGACAGAAGAAACCAGACACCCTGCGCCAAAAGAACTTTAGGAGGTCATTTCATTATGATGAGATCAATGTACTCTGCTGTGTCAGGTTTAAAGACACATCAGACAAGAATGGACGTGATCGGTAATAATATCGCCAACGTCAACACAGTAGCTTTTAAATCTTCTTCCGTAACATTCAGTGATATCTTATATCAGACCACTTCGAATGCATCCGGAGCAAATGCAACAACCGGTACCGGCGGTGTCAATGCAAAGCAGATCGGTCTTGGTACAACTGCGGCAGCAACCAAAGTCAGCATCACTTCTGCAGGTGCATCTGAGACAACCGGAAATCCATTTGATATCCGTCTGACTGATAAAAACTCAACAAACTTCTTTATTGTAAACAATGGTTCTGAGAACGTATTTACCCGTTCCGGTTCTTTCTACGTAGACGGTTCCGGTAATTTGTGTATGTCTTCAACAGGTTATACAGTTATGGGATGGCAGGTTGACGAGACAACAGGTGAGATCCGCAAGGACACTGTTTCGGCACTCCGTATCATGCAGGAGAAGAACCTGACTTCTGCACCGGAAGCAACCACACAGGCTACTATCGCCGGTGTGCTGGATGAGAATGATGCGGATGTTAAGAGTGATGCCGGAAAAGTTATGAACCTGAATTTTTATGATAATCTTGGATATCAGTATACTGCAAAATTTGCAATTAAAGCTACAGGAACAGATGGAAAGTATACGGTAGAACTTACATCAATTTTAGATAGCAATAATAAGAATATTATTGATGGTTGGAGTCAGGCTGACATTTCAAGTTTATTTGGTATCGTGTTCTCTTTGTCTTTGTTTCCCTCGTTTT
>OGIE01005617.1_pt1 | contig 10398 bp, 9 predicted proteins | sample 1571581 | NCBI WGS metagenome assembly OGIE01 (sample SAMEA2582021, study PRJEB24529) | metagenome | biome: Human gut stool | place: China | collected 2011
CTGCCCAGGCACGGTTCCAAAACTTTCTGAAAACCTACCACGGGAAGAAACTGGTGGTTTTGGAGCTGGGCATTGGCTGGCGCAATCAGCTGATCAAGGCCCCGATGATGCGCCTGGTGGCCAGCGAGCCAAACGCCACTTATGTGACCCTCAATCTTGGTGAGATCTACATTACGGACAATATCAAAGAAAAGTCCTTCGGTCTGGACGGGCGGCTGGATGAGCTGCTGCCTGCTCTCCGGGAGGTGTGCGAGGCATAACGATTTCGGAGCAAGTTCAAAATGACGATACGAATGCAGTGGACAGATGGAAAGATCCGATGCCATTGGGTGAACCCGGCTAATACCACTTATCTGCGATACCATGACGAGGAATGGGGCAGACCGGTCCACGATGACCAGTTGCTGTTTGAAATGTTGATTTTGGAGAATTTTCAGGCAGGCCTCACCTGGGAATGTGTCTTAAATAAACGAGAAGCATTTCGCCGTGCTTTTGACGGGTTTGATTTACGGAAGGTGGCATCTTATAGCGAAGAAAAATTGACGGCTCTGCAAGCTGACTCTGGAATCATCCGTAACCGGCTGAAAATACGAGCTGCAGTGGTCAACGCACAAGCGTTTCAAAAGATACAGCAAGAGTGGGGCAGTTTTGACCGATACTTATGGCATTGGACAGATGAAAAGAGCATCCAAGAAGTAGATAAGGTCAGCTCACCATTATCGGATGCTATCTCAAAAGACTTGAAAAAGCGAGGCATGAAGTTTGTGGGGACCGTAATCATCTATGCCTATTTGCAGGCGGTGGGAGTTATCAACTCTCATGAATCAGGTTGCTTCCTGAATCCTTTGCAGCAGTAGAAAATGCAGAAAATAAAACGCCGGGAAGTTGACTCAAATTGTCAATGCCTCCCGGCTTTTTACCGGGTACTGGAATGTGCCGATAAAAGCTGCATTTTGCCCAAACAGAAGAACCCTTTTCCCGAATAGCAGGATATGGGTTCAAAGCGTTGACGAGGACGGTTTTCCTGCGTATGATGAAGATACAATTAAACGATGATTTAATTGTTCTGACAACAGGAACAAATTAAGAGAGGAGATTTTCAAAATGAAAAAGACTTACAAAATCGATGTGGATTGCGCTAACTGCGCCAACCTGATGGAAGATGCCGCCCGCAAGACCAGCGGCGTACAGAGTGCTACGGTGAACTTTATGACCCTCAAGATGAACGTGGAGTTCGAGGAAGATCAGGATCCCAAGGCTGTTATGCAGGAGGTTCGCAAAGCCTGCAAGAAGGTGGAACCCGACTGCGAGATATTTCTGTAAGCCAGCGAAACGAAATGCCCTGTCGAGCGGCAGCTTGCAGGGCATTTTTTCTCTTAGATAAATAAACGAATAAGCAATTGTGAAAGGGGTAAAACGAAATGCAGGAGTATATCATCAACGGTCTGCTGATCGTGGTGGCTCTGCTGGCCGTGATCCTTCAGATCATCGGCATGCGGCCCTCCGCCGGTATGACCAAAAAACAAAAAGTGATGTTGTGGCGGATTCTGACTGCTACGGTTCTACTGTTAATTTTGCAGGTCCTGGGCGCAGGCGCATTTGAAGTGTTTGGCTCGGCAGGCCGCTGGGTACGTCTGGCTGTGTTCCTGGTGGATTATCTGGTTATTGGCTACGACATTCTGAAAAAAGCCGGAAAAGGTATCCGTAACGGTCAGGTGTTCGATGAGCACTTTCTGATGGCGGTGGCTACGCTGGGGGCTCTGGCACTGGCTGTATATGAAAACGGCGACTATCTGGAGGCCATTGCGGTGATGCTGTTCTACCAGGTGGGCGAATGGTTCCAGTCCTACGCTGTGGGCAAGAGCCGCCGGAACATCAGTGATCTGATGGACATCCGTCCTGATTATGCCAATATCGAACGGGAGGGAAAACTGGAACAGGTAGACCCGGACGAAGTGGGTATCGGCACCATTATTGTGGTACAGCCCGGTGAGAAAGTTCCTATTGACGGTACCGTAGTGCAGGGAGAATCCACTTTGAACACTGCCGCTCTCACTGGTGAAAGTTTGCCCCGTGAGGTCAAGACTGGCGATGAGATCATCTCCGGTTGTATCAACATGACAGGTTTGCTCCATATTCAGACAACCAAGGAATTTGGCGAGTCCACTGTCTCCAAGATTCTGGATCTGGTGGAGAACGCCTCCTCCCGGAAGTCCAAGTCGGAGGACTTCATTTCCCGCTTTGCCAAGATCTACACTCCTGCGGTGTGCTATGCCGCGCTGGCGCTGGCTGTATTGCCGCCGCTGGTACGGATGTTTGCCATGGGGCTGGATGCAGGCTGGGAGACCTGGATCTATCGTGCGCTGACCTTCCTCGTTGCCAGTTGCCCCTGCGCTTTGGTCATTTCCATTCCTTTGTCCTTCTTTGCAGGAATTGGCGGAGCCAGTAAGGCGGGCGTTCTGGTGAAGGGGTCCAACTATCTGGAGACCCTGTCACAGGCTAAGATCGTGGTCTTTGACAAGACCGGTACTCTGACCCAGGGCGTGTTCGAGGTCAACGCCATCCACCACAACGAGATGGACGAACGCAAGCTGGTGGAGTACGCGGCCCTGGCAGAGAGCGCTTCCAGTCATCCCATCAGCAAGAGCTTACAGAAAGCCTATGGCATGGAAATTGACCGCAGCCGTGTAACCAATATTCAGGAGCTCAGCGGCAACGGTGTCATCGCCACAGTGGATGATCATCAGGTCGCGGCTGGAAACGACAAGCTCATGAATCGTCTGGGGGTCCAGGCTATTCCGTGCCACAGCGTAGGCACCATTATTCACATGGCGATTGACGGGAAATATGCCGGGCACATTGTTATTTCCGATATCGTGAAGCCTCACTCCAAGGAAGCCATTCAGACATTAAAGTCGGCTGGGGTTCGCAAGACTGTGATGCTTACTGGTGACGCCAAGAAGGTGGCTGATAGTGTAGCCTCCGCACTGGGGCTGGATGAGGTTTACAGTGAACTGCTTCCTGCCGACAAGGTGGAGAAAGTGGAGCAGTTGATTCAGAACAAGCCGGAGAAAGAAAAACTGGCTTTTGTGGGAGATGGCATCAACGATGCCCCGGTGCTTCGCCGGGCAGACATCGGCATTGCTATGGGCGCTATGGGTTCTGACGCTGCCATTGAAGCTGCGGATGTAGTACTGATGGATGACGATCCAATGCAAATTTCCAAAGCAATCAAAATCTCACGCAAGTGCCTTGGCATCGTCTATCAGAACATCGTGGTGGCCATCGGCGTAAAACTGGTCTGCCTCGTGCTGGTCGCTCTGGGCTTCGCCAATATGTGGCTGGCCGTGTTTGCGGATGTGGGCGTGATGATTATAGCCGTCCTCAACGCTATCCGGGCACTGTTTGTGAAAAATCTTTAAAGTTCAGAAATAAACAAAAACAAAAGGGGGGACCCTTCCCGCATGAAGGCTTTATTTTAAATTGGTCCCTCAGAAGCATGTGTCAGTGAAGTTGCAGACAAACTGAATAGGTCAGAGTCCGCTGTTTCTCACCATATCCGTATTTTACGCATGAAAGGTTTGGTTCGCTGGCGCAGGAGTGGAAAGGCTATTTACTATGTTCTAAAACGCTTATTTTCACTACGCATTATCCGGAACTGCTGGATGAATATGACCGAAATGACGGAATTTGTATTGTAAGAAACCGTAATGGCATTACAGCAGAAAATTTGAGCTATATATTGAAACGTAATGATATTAAAAAAAGTGATGCTTACCAGAGCGGCTTCCTTGAGGGAACAACGCCAGCATATGAAGCGTATATGCGCTTGAAGAAAAGCCTGGCTGCTTCAATCAATTAAGGAGGCGGCAGAATGGAATTAGCAAAATACAAGGCGTGTATATGTGAAGGCTCTGCCGAAGAAGCTATTATCGACATACTGGTTGATAATGATCTTCTGATTTTCAACAGAGAAGAAATGTTGGAAGAACGTGTTATCCGTTGCAGAAGTGCTAAACGATTCGAGGAGCGATACTTACGGAAAGGATTCGATGAGCAGATTTCGGTGATACGGATTTTGGATTCTCGCAGAGAGGAATTTCGATTGAGTAAAGCATATGAGCAGAAAATTGACGTGGTAAATGTCATTACTGCTCCAGAAATTGAAATGCTGATTATTCATGCGGAAGGAGCATATGATCAGTTTAAGCGTTCTGGAAAAAAACCAAGCGAATTTTGTAAAACAAATCTTCGGATGCATGATGTGAAGTCGTATGATTTTGTGAAGCAGTATTTCAGTAATCCTCAGCTCTTGGTGAAAGCCATAAAAGAGTATCGCAGAACAGCAAATATCCCCAAAGGAGAATACAGCTTGTCTGATTTGCTGAGATGAGCGTTGCTTTTTTGATACATTAGCCGTGACTCAAATGGTCACCAGGAGATAAACGGGTACCAGTTTACAGAAAACAGAATAGAATCGTCTTTGATGCCTCGTTGGGAAACCAACGAGGTATTTTTTTGCCCTAAGCTGGTTGTATAGAACACTGAAAAAGTCAAAACGAACCGTAGGTAGTCCTGCAAGGACAACCAAAGTGCGCCTACGAGGCCAACGCAAAGTCGGAGGATTCTTGTTAAACTTACTTTGTAAGGACGAAAGTCCGGATGTCCCTTGAAAACTGAATACTCATTCTTCAGGTACATTCCTGTTTGGTCGAGCCTTCGACTGTACGCCATGAAGCCCATCGGGGCGATAGCGGTTTCGCAGAAGCAAATGCCGGATTGCAACCGGCGACGGTGTTAAAGCCAGACAGGGACAATGATACTTCCGTAATTCGCGATCCGGCCATAAGGAAGGCGGGATGGTTAAATTCCAATGGAGCAGTGAAGCACACTGCCGCCTGTGAGAAATCCTACATCTCTGGGGTGATAAGAAAAAGTACAGAGAAACCATATTTTCAGAAAGCACTGCTGGGTGCTGTATCAGCATGATACCTGGCGGGCTTTATCCATATCAGTGTATGGAGATTGGAGACAACAGCAAATGAAAGAAAAATGGGTTTATCGGCGAGGTGATTTATATCTCGCCAATCTCGGTGTTCCGGTTGGATCAAAGCAGGGCGGTGTTCGTCCTGTTGTGGTTCTTCAGAACGATGTCGGCAATTATTATGCGCCGACGATCACGATTGCTCCGCTGACATCGAAAATTGAGAAGAAGCGAAAGCAGCCAACGCATTTCTTTCTCCGTAAAGCAAAGGGACTGGCAAAACCTTCTATGGTATTGGCAGAACAGCTCGACACCTGCGACAAGATATTCGTGATTCGCTATCTTGGACGGGTAAGTAAGGGGCAGATGCGTGGGATTGATGAAGCTGTAAGGATTCAGCTTGGTTATTACATTCCGGAACAGGCAGAGAAAAAAAGACAGGGCAAATGCCGAAAGGATGGCGAAGAAGGCGATGGATAAACTGATTACAAGGAAGGAAGCAGCCAGTATACTGGGGATCAGTGTAAAGACACTGGATGCTGCAAGAACAGACGGTTTGATCTCCTATGTTCAGTATGTGGAAAACGGCTGCGTTTATTTCACGGAAGTGGGGATTCAGGAGTACATTGCAAAATGTACACACCGTGCAAAACCGATGGAACGTGCTGTGACATATCGCAAACCTCGAAGCTTTCGGCGGTGAAAATCGACATCGTTGAGTATGGACGATGAATCCGCAATAATGAAAGCAACAACAGGATTGGAGGTAATGATATGGCGGCAAGAAGAATGATGCTTCCCGATTATGGTACGGTGAGTATGAAGGGAACGCAGTATTATCGAACCCGTGTAACAGATCAGCAGGGGCGGCGGGTTTCCTTATATGCAAGAACGAGAGAGGAACTGTACCAGAAGGAACAGGAAGCGATCCAGCAGATTGAGAACAAGACGTATCGCCGCAGTACACCTACAGTGGAGGAGTATTGCGAGAAATGGCTGCTGATGCAGTCGGCACAGATCAGGATGACAACGCTGATTGACTATACATCGAAAGTGAAGAACTACATCATTAAGCCATTGGGCGATATGCATATGGGAGATGTAACAGCAGATGACATTCGCCTGGCACTGCTGGCGGCATCAAAAAAGTCTGCATCCGTGTACAAATCGGTGAACGTTATATATAAGTGTATTTTTACGGCAGCAATGGAGAGCAAGATCATTGATGAGAATCCGACCATCTATCTGAAGAAAAATGTGGGAGGAATTCCCCAGAAGGACCGCCTCCCGCTTACGGATGAGCAGGTGGATAAGCTGCTGGATGCCATTTACGGCTTGCCGCCGTATGTGTTTGTAATGCTGGGGCTGTACGCAGGATTGCGGAGAGAAGAAATCCTCGGACTTCAATGGGATTCGGTGTATCTTGATTGCGAGGCTCCGTACCTTACCGTTCGGAGAACCTGGCATACGGAGCATAATCGTCCGGTGATTCTGACAGAGCTGAAAACAAAGGCAGCGCATCGGAATGTCCCTCTGCCGGACAATCTTCTGGAATGTCTGAAAGAGGCGAAGAAGACATCGACATCGGATTATGTGGTTGCAAACCGGGATGGAGCCCCGTTGTCCTATACGCAATTCAAGAGATTATGGCAGTATATCGTAACCCGTACAACAAAGGAACGCTGCTATTATCGCTATGAAGATGGCAAGAGGGTAAAGCATACGGTGAAGCCGGTTCTGGGGCAAAAGGCGGCACACAATGGAAATGTGGTTTACAGTCTGGACTTTGAGGTGACGCCGCATCAGCTACGGCACACCTATTTACATACATTCGACATCCTTGAAGGAAGTGCTGTACGCCATGATAATAAAAGTGACAACACGCAATGTATGAAGATAGACGAGGAGGAGAACACATGGCTAAAGGAAAAAAGCGCCCTGCTGAACTTCCGGAATACGGAACAGTGATGATGAAAGGGGTACAGTATTATCGCACCCGAATTACAGATGCAGACGGGAAGAGAGTGGCGATTTATGGGCTGACACGCGAAGAATTATATGACCGGGTGGAAGATGCCCAGAAGAAAATCGCGGAAGTGGTTTTCCACAGAGAGAATCCGACCGTGGAGGAGTATTGCGAAAAATGGTTGCTGATGCGGTCTGGAACGGTAAGAACCAATACGTTGGAGGGATACGCGCGGATGGTGAATCGGTACATCGTGGGGCCGATTGGACAGATGTATATGGACGAGGTGACCACTGACGACCTGCGGCTGCTGATGGTTCCGCTATCACAAGGTTCTTCCGGAATGTATGGTCAGCTCAATATGTTGATTAAGAACATTTTTAATTCGGCAGAAGAGAGCAAGGTGATCAAAGAGAATCCATCCAAAACGATTTGTGCAAGAGGCGGAAAGCCTGCGAAACGGCGCGAAGCTTTGACGGATGAACAGACTGCCATTTTGCTGGATAGCATTCGTGAGCTTCCACCGTATGTTTTCGTGATGATCGGCTTGTACGCGGGACTGCGTAGAGAAGAGATTCTTGGATTGAAATGGGATTGTGTATTCCTGGATGAAAAAACGCCGTACATTTCCGTAAGGCGTGCATGGCATGTGGAAGGCGGTGAGCCGGTGGTCAACACACTTTTGAAGACTCCGGCAGCGAAGCGAGATGTTCCGATTCCCAAATGCCTGGTAGCCTGTCTCAAGGAAGCAAGGGAAAAATCAGAATCGGAATATGTGATCTCCAATTCAAAGGGAACTGTTTTGACGGAAACACAGTTTGTGAGGGTTTGGAAGTACATAACAGTCCGTTCTACCGCAGAACGCTGTTATTACACCTATGTAAATGGACAGTCCATCAAGCACAGAATAAAGCCAAGGCTTGGTGAGCATCAGCCGAACAATCCCAAGCTGGTGTATACGATGGACTTCAAAGTGACTCCGCACATGCTGCGGCACACCTACATCACCAATCTGATTTACAAAGGCGTTGATCCTAAGACGGTGCAGTATCTGGCAGGTCACGAGAACAGCAAAACGACTATGGACATCTATGCGAAAGTCAAGTATAATAAACCTGAGGAATTAAGCAGCGTTGTGAATGCTGCATTCGGGTTGCGTTAAAATGTACCAAAAATTTCGCGATTTCGTGGGTTTACTGAGAGAGAAAAGCCCGAAAAACCGCATGAATACTGGACTTTTTGGATCAAGGCCAGGTGAGTACGGTCTGAAGGCTGCTCGTCGCGCACCTCAGTTCAGCAAGCGCTAATCTACAACTTAAAAATGCTAAAAAAGCCCGGAAATACGCCATTTTCCGGGCTTTTTCTATGCCTGAAATTCTGTCTAGACTGTTCGGTTTTGATGGAATTTGAACGGAAATTTATGGGTTTATAGTGGTCAAATTACTGGTGGACAATAATCAAGATATAATAACAGTTATATCTTGAACATTGTACAAACAAATTCCAGTTTGTAGACCTAAAACAGAATACCGTTCCTTACATAGCAGTTATGCGCTTCGGTGTCTGGCTGCTAATTTTTTGCGAAAGGAGAAGTATCGAATGAAGCTTGTATTAGCGGAAAAGCCATCGGTTGCCATGAGCCTCTCGAAGGTGATTGGGGCAAATCAGCGCGGGGACGGTTATATGGAAGGCAATGGCTACCTTGTCAGCTGGTGTGTGGGGCATCTGGTGGAACTGTCCCAGCCGGAAGCCTATGATGAGAAGTATGCTAAGTGGAGGTATGATGATTTGCCAATTTTGCCGAAACATTGGCAGTATGCCAGCACGAAAAAGCAGTTTGGAATCCTGAAAAAGCTCATGCGGCGGAAAGATGTGGAGAGCCTGATCTGTGCAACCGATGCAGGGCGGCAAGCGAAGCGGCGAAAAACGAATAAAAGGGTTTTAGGGCTTCGTTGATTGTTGCGTTGGCAGCTCCACCGCAATGGTAGTGCCCTTCTCCGAGCTTTCCTCCACCCAAACGGAGCCGCCGTGGAGGTCGGCGATCTCCCACACCAGTGAGAGCCCCAGTCCTGCGCCACCGTATTCCCGGCTGCGAGACTTGTCCACCCGGAAGAAGGGCTGGAAGATACTGCGCTGATACTCCTCCGGGATGCCGCAGCCGGTGTCGGAGACGCGGAGCAGAAGCTTTTCCAACTCCTGAGTGACAGAAACCCGTACCGAGCCGCCCGGCCGGTTGTACTTGACAGCATTCTCCGTCAGGTTGAAGATCAGCCGGTAGATCAGTGCATCGCTGCCGGTCATAATGCCGTCGCCCTCCGCCGTCAGCGTGACGCCGAGCTTATCTGAGAGCGGCGCAAGATCTGTGAAGATCTCCTCGATCATGGGAGCGAGCTGGATCCGCTCGTTCCGCGCCACCTGCCGCAGATTGCTCATCTCCAGCAGTGTCTTGGTCATCTGTATCAGCCGTTCCGTCTGCTCACGCAAAAGCGTGAGGAACTCCGCCGTCTCCGGTCGCATATCAGGATGCTCCGCGGAAAACAGCTCCAACTGTGCCTGCATTAGTGCCAGTGGCGTGCGCAGCTCGTGGGCGGCGTTGCCGGTGAACTGCCGCTGGGCGGAAAAGGCGTTGTTCAGCCGCTCCAGCATCTGGTTGAACGAGCGGCTCAGCTGCCGGAACTCCGAAATAGCGTCTTCATCGATCCTCATATCGGCAAGATTGTTCAGCTGCACCTGCTCCACCTGCGAGGCAAAGCTGCGCAGGGGCTTGAGAGCGCGTCCGCTGACGAAATAGGCGAGGATGCCGCTGAGCAGCGTTACCGCCGCCGTGATGTACCAGTTGGTGGTGCGGAAGCGCCCCTGCACCCCATCGACGACGATGGTCAACTCCTCGTTGGGCGCTATGAGCTGCGGGTCAAAGCTCGCCGCTCCGCCATCATTCAGGATCACCGTGCCGCCGCCTTGCAAGCTGTCCGCAATGGTGTCCATATAGTACACACCGGAGGAGCACAGCAGCAAATTCATGGCCACGCAGGTGATGCCGATGAGCAGGACGGACATCAGCGTGATGCGCCACTGCAAAGAAAGACGCTTCATGCTTCCTCGCCTCCCATCAGATAGCCCTCGCCGATGCGGTTGCGGATGGGGTCATAGCCCAGCACGGCGCGGAGCTTTTTGCGCAGGGCGGAGATGTGGACGCGAATGGAATTGCTGAAGCTGTCCACGCTGTTGTCCCAAACATGCTCCATCAGCTCCTCCTGACTCACGGGCCGCCCCTGATGCACCATCAGGTATTCCAGGATCCCCGTTTCCTTGCGGGTCAGCGTCAGCGTCTGCCCGTTGACGGCGGCGGTACGGGAGCGGGTGTCAAAGGTCAGGCCTCCGCAGCTTAGCAGCACATCCTGCTGGGTGAACTGCCGCAATGTCAGGCTGCGGATGCGGGCCTCCAGCT
>OGIE01005623.1_pt1 | contig 10379 bp, 5 predicted proteins | sample 1571581 | NCBI WGS metagenome assembly OGIE01 (sample SAMEA2582021, study PRJEB24529) | metagenome | biome: Human gut stool | place: China | collected 2011
CACCCTTCGTCATCAACATGTTCTACTTCTGCGACCCGGACGGCCACGGCCCCTATGTGCAGTGCCGCGACGCCATGCCGGTGGATGAGTACACCCCCAAACTGGGCAGCCTGACCATGGAGGACATCGCAGCCACCGACGCACAGTTTGCCGGCTGCTACTTCGACGGCCTGCCGGAGCAGCCCATCGAGCGCGTTTCCATGAAAAACGTGACCATCACCTTTGATCCCAACGCCGAGGCCGGTCAGGCCGCCATGGCCGACAACCGCCCGCTGGTGAAGAAGCTGGCCATCTACGCCGAGAACGTCAAGGAGATCGACCTGCACAACGTGAAGATCGAGGGCTACGAGGGCGAGCGCCTGCACTTTGTCAACGTCGGCCATTTTGAGGAGGACTAATGCCATGACCCATGAAGAGATCCTGTCCATGCTGGGCGATTATGTGGACTACCTGATCGCCAATTCCAGCGCCGAGGCACCCATGTGGAACATCGAGAAGGTGCGCAGCGGCAAACCCAACAAGTGGAACTACATCGACGGCTGCATGATCACCGCCTGCCTGAGCCTGTACCACACCACCGGAGACAAAAAGTATCTGGACTTTTCCAAAGATTTCATCGACTACTTTGTGCAGGAGGACGGCTCCATCAAGACCTACGACCCCAAGGAGTACAACCTGGACAACGTGAATCAGGGCAAGAACCTGTTCATCCTGTACGACATCTTCGGGGACGAGAAGTACCGCAAGGCCATCGACACCATCCGCAGCCAGCTGCTCACCCAGCCCCGCACCAAGGAGGGCAACTTCTGGCACAAGGACATCTATCCCTGGCAGGTGTGGCTGGACGGCACCTATATGGCCCAGCCCTTCTACATGGAGTATGAGACCCGCTACAACAAGATGCAGGGCTGCATCGACAGCTACAAGCAGTTCATGAACATCCAAAAGCACATGCGGGACGAAACCACCGGCCTGTACTACCACGGCTACGACGAGAGCCGCCAGATGTACTGGGCCGACCCCGTCACCGGCTGCAGCCCCAACTTCTGGCTGCGCGCCATGGGCTGGTTCATGGTGGCCATGGTGGACGTGCTGGAGCGCATGGACGAGCAGCTGTACAACGAGTACCGCGGCATCATGGCCATGCTCAAGCAGACCATCGAGGACGTGCACAAGTTCCAGGACGAGGAGACCGGCATGTTCTGGCAGGTGATGGACCACCCCGGCGTGGAGGGCAACTATCTGGAGACCAGCGGCACTGCCCTGTTTGCCTACGCGGTGCTCAAGGGCGTGCGCCTAGGCTACCTGCCCAAACGGATGGCTGCCTGGGCCGAGAAAGCCTTTTACGGCACCTGCGACAAGTACCTGTCCAAGAATCCGGACGGCAGCCTGCAGCTGGGCGGCATCTGCCTGGTGGCCGGTCTGGGCGGCAAGGACCACCGCGACGGCTCTCTGGCCTACTACTTCAGCGAGCCGGTGGTGTGCAACGACGCCAAGGGCGTCGGCCCGCTGGTGCTGGCCTACACCGAAATGATTGCCCGCAAGAACTGATCCTTCTGCGCGGAATTCTCTGTTTTTTCCTGCGGCGTCTGCTTTTTGCGGACGCCGCTTTTTTGCGCAAAAAGGGGACGGGCAGCGTCCTGCGCTGCCCGTCCCCGGGGTTCTTTTTATAAAGCCTTACTGTGCCTTTGCCAGAGCCTGTGCCACAGCCTCACGGAAGCCGTCGGAGGTCATGGTAGCGCCGGAAGCGCCGTCGATCTCTGCGCTGTTGGCAGCAATGGCGTTCTGGATCAGCTTGTCCAGAGCCGGTGCGCCAATGTCAGAGGACTCGGCATGGGAGTTGACCACGATGTCCGAGATCTTGCCGTCGGTGATGGTCACGGTCACTTCCATGTCGCCGCCGCGGCCCTTGCCGGTACCGGTGTAGCTGCCGTCCTTATAGACGGTGTCGGATGCCACGATGCCGTTCTCGTCCTTTGCCAGGTCGGCCAGCTCATCGCGGCTGGTCAGAGCCTCGCCGGAAGCGGTGGCCTTGGCCATGGTCTTGCCCAGCAGGTAGCCCCAGATCACGCAGCGGCCGTTGGAGTTGCCGGCCATGTTGATGGGGTAGTCGATGGCGTACAGGTCACCGGAGGTGTTGCCGGTGGCGTACAGACCCTCGATGGGCTTCTTCTCGTCGTCCAGGACCTGCAGGTCGGTGTTGACCGACAGGCCGCCCACGACCGCCAGCAGGGCAACGCCCACCTTGGCAGCGTAGAACGGAGCCTTGACCACCGGGTACAGGAAGTCGGCCGGCTTGTGGAAGTCATCGTCGGCGCCCTTGGTGACCAGCTCGTTGTAGCGGTCGATGGTCTCCTGCAGAACATCGGCGGGTGCGCCGATCAGAGCGGCCAGCTCCTCGATGCTGTCTGCCTTGACGGTGTTGCCCACGGTGATGTCGCTCTCCACGATGGAGGTCACATCGTCATCGGTGAACTCCTGGCCGATGGCTGCGCTCATGGTGTCCCAGAACATGCCGCCGCCGGTGCCGCTCTCCAGAGACATGCGGTTGTACTTGCCGTAGTCTGCATCAAAGATGGACCATGCAACGTTGCCGGTCTGGTGCATGACGTTCATGCTCTTGCCCTGTACCCAGGTGCCCTCGTTCATAAAGCGGTGGCCTTCCTGGTTGACGAAGGGGAAGCAGCCGTGGAACATGGAGCATGCCTGCGGATGCAGCATCAGCGGGAACGGACCATCCTGCATGTGTGCACCGACCCACAGGCCCATCTTGTGGCCGTCGCCGGTGGAGAAGCCTGCGGGGCCGTGCTCGCAGCGCTGCACACGCTTGATGTTCTCGTCGCAGTAGTAGTCGGTCATCTCGGTATCCTCGTGGATGCCGCCGGTGGCCAGGATGACGCCCTTGGTGGCACGGAACAGCCACAGCTCGCCGTCACGCTGTGCGAACACGCCGGTCACGCGGCCATCCTCCACCAGCAGCTCCTGAGCCTTGGTGTTGAAGAAGTAGGTGGCGGGGTGCTCGTACTTTTCTGCGTTCTGGCTGTCCTCGTACAGGACGTTGGTGGCTGCAAAGTAGCCGCACTTGGAGTCGAACTGATGGTCGCCGACGTTGACGAACATGTGGTAGTCGTAGGACTCGGGGATGATGGCGTTGGGGGCATGTGCACGGAAGGACACCGGCACCACACCGAACTCCGCGCACTTGTCGATCAGCCAGTTGCCGGCCTCGGGAGAGTTGTTGAACCACATGGAGACCAGAGCCTCGTTCACGCGGCTGCCGCAGCGCTGGACCCAGATGTTCTGGTGCTCCACCACGTCGGTCATGTGAGGCAGCTTGCCCTCATCCACCAGAGACTGGACGTACTTGGTGTTGCACAGACCAACACCGCCGCCCTGGCCATGGATGGCGTTCTGGGCCTCAATGACCACGACCTCGCTGCCGTTCTCCACGCAGGAGCAGGCAGCGGTACAGCCGGCGTTGCCGGCACCCACGACGACCACCTCAGTGGTCACGACCTGCACGGCATCGGTATCCTTGTACTGATACGGGTCGGTGAAGAAGCCGGGCTTGCCGGTCTCGGCAGCAGCGGGCTGCTGAGCCGGGGTGCTGGAAGCGGGTGCAGAAGCAGCGGCAGAGGATGCGGTGCTGCTTGCGGCAGTGTTGTTGCTGCAGGCGGTCATGCCCAGAGCAGCGGCACCCAGTGCGCTGACTGCGGTGCCCTTGAGGAAGGATCTACGGGACAGTTTCGACATGGTAGTTTCTCCTTACATCTTTTTCTTTTTTCTCTCTTCGTGCATTGCGACGGAACGCCCCTTTGTTAAAAAAGAAACATTCACTTCGTTTCTATTTTAACATTGACACCGTTGGCTGTACATTGTATTCTTGATACAAATATCGCCCGTATTTTGTTTGTATTTGACCAAAGGAGACCCTCATGCTCACCACCGAACTCTGTGCCCGGCTCTGCGCCGACTTTCCGCTGCAATTGCCCGACGCCCCTGCCTGCTTTGCCTGTACCCGGGTGGTGCTGGACCCCTGGGACGATGCAGAAGGCGGCACCGTTTTCATCGGCGAGGGCACCGTGGACCGCCCGGACCGGTTTTACCTTCTGTGCGCACCGGGCGCACCGCAACACCCCAACGCCGCCCACTACGCCGACCCGGCCCTGACCCTGCCGCTGGTCCGGGCCGTTCACCGCCTGCTGGAGCCGGAGCGGCGGCTCCAGCGCCGCCTGCGCCGTCTGGAGCAGGCCTGCCTCTCCGGCGGCCTGAAGGACCTGCTGGCCGCCGCCCGGCAGGAGCTGGGCAACCCGGTGCTGGTGGTGGACAGCAGCTTCCGCACCCTGGCCATGGAGCCGGAACAGCCCATCGGCATCGACAGTTGGGACCGCATCCTGCAGGGCGAAGCGCCTCAGCATCACGACCTGAAGCAGGCCGAAGCCATGATCGAAAATTTTTCTGCCCGCAACCTTACCGGCCTGCAGACCGTACCTTACACCGAGCCGGACGGCCGCCCCGTCCGTCGGATGGTGGGGCCTGTGGTCGCCCCCGACGATGGCCGCAACTGCGGCGGGCTGGAGATCATTGAGCTGGAACACCCCTTTGCTCCGGAGGACGAGGTCCTGGCCCAGCGTCTGCTGGAGCTGCTGCAGCATTATCTGGTGCATGCAGCCCCCACCGCCTGGCGGGCTGCACCGGAAGAGCGCTTTTTGCAGGAGCTTCTGTTCTGTGAGCCTGCCCAGCAGAGCGCCATGCAGAAAAAGCTGCATCGCTTCCCGGCACTGGAAGCGCCCCCGCACTTCTATCTGGCCAGCATCCCGCTGTCGCAGGCGCACCGGCTCACCCGCACGAATCAACAGGCCCTGCTGGCCCACGAGTGGCCGGAAGGGTGGTTCATGCAGACCGAGACCGCCTTTCTGCTTCTGCTGCCCGGCACCGGGGACGCTGCCCAGCCGGAACAGCTGCTGCAAAAATTGCAGGAGGTGGGCCTGCGCATGGACCAGACCGTGATCCTGAGCATGCCGTTTCCCTCTCTGCTGCAGCTGGGCACCGTGTGGCGCTTCAATCAGGAAGCCGCCGCCACCGCCCGGGATCTGCACTGCGGTGCGGGCTGCCGCAGCGCCTCGGCCCTGTATCAGGACGTGTTTGTCCGCACCATCGCCCAGAGCGCCAACCTCCGGGCCTTCATCCACCCCATGCTGCGCCGCCTGCAGGAGTACGACCAGGCCCACAGCACCGCCCTGCTGCACACCCTGTGCGTCTACCTGCTGCAGGAGCAGAACCTCCATGCCACGGCCCGGCAGCTTTTCATCCACCGCAATACGCTGGTGTACCGGCTGCAGCGCATCCGCACCCTGCTGCAGCTGGACCTGGACGATGCCGCCGTGCGCAATGTCCTGCGCACCGGCTGCATCCTGCTGGAATACTATCAGGGTGCCTTCTGATTTTTCGCACAAAACAAGCCCCGGCACAGTCTGCATTCCACACTGTGCCGGGGCTTCATTGGTTTGTTTTCGTTACAGGGTCTCTACGCGGTCAAACAGGGAGCCTGCGGCCTCCACCGCGTCCCTGCTGCCAAAGGTCACCTTCACACCGGCAGCCATGGCATCGGCCAGACCGGCGGCCTGCTCTTTGAGCAGAGCTGCGTCCACGGCACACAGGGCCTTGCGGTCGGCAGCCTTCATTGCTTCGGTGATGCCGCAGAAATACTGCCGGTCCAGCTCCCGTGCCTCGGCGCGGGGCTTGCGGGGCATGTCCAGCTTGGCCACGGCACCCACGATCAGGTCGTTCAGGTCCTTTTCGGTGTAATCGCGGGCAGACAGCTCCGCCGGGCCCTTGGCAAAGGTGTCGTAGCTCTCGGTCAGGTGGGGGTCCCGGTAGGTGTACAGGTACTCCACACCGTCCGACGACAGCATGCCGGTGCCGTAGGCGCCGCCCACCTCGCGGATGTTGTGCCACAGGTATTCGTAGCTCATCACGCGGGCCAGCACCTTGCGGTCGCTGCGGCGCTCCATGGGCCACACCTGCACCGCGTAGTTCACGCCGCCGTCAATCATAAAGGCCTCGTTCACCGGCGGGGTCAGCGGCTCCACATAGGGCTGCGCCGCGTCGCGCTCCTGCGCCGCAAACCGGCTGCCCGGCAGCAGGGTGCGCAAGGTGTCCAGCGCCTGCTCCGAGCCGTGCAGGCTCACGGTGAGCTGGGCGTGCTGCAGCACCTGGGCCCGCAGGGTTTCCAGCTTTGCGCCAAGGCCTGCCCAGTCGGCCTTTTCCAGCAGATCGCACAGGAAGTGATAATAGCTTACGCCGCTGCATCGCTCGCTGGCCGCGTTCTCCACATTGTAGTGGGCACTGGCACGGACCGCCGCATAGGCGTTGCCCTGCTGGATGAACTGCTGTTCCATGTTCAGTTTCTGCTGGCTCAGCACCCGGGCAAAGGCGGCTTCCGCTGCCGGGCCGGTGAGCTGCGTGTCATACAGCCACTCGCCGCCCAGCTCCACGGCCTTTTGCAGGCTGCGTTCCAGCAGGCTCAGGCTCATGGTCAGTTTGGCATGGCAGGGTGCGCCCTCCTGCCGGCCGGTCCAGAAGTCCAGCAGTACGCGGCTGTCGCCCAGCCAGGTGCTGCGCAGGGTGTTCAGCTGCTGGGCCGTGTGGGTCGGCGTGTCCAGCTCGTCCAGCACATCGGTGAGCAGGTCCAGATACGGCAGGTCCTCCGGGGCCACATGGCCCAGGTCATAGTAGAAATTCAGGTACAGGCTGCCCGCCGAGGGGTGGCGCAGCACCGTGGCACCGGCCACCTGCTCGGTCTGCCCGGCCGCGCTGGGGGCACCTTCGCCCAGGTCGGCCACGGTCAGCGGGTGATCCAGCACCAGTTTGGCGTCGGTGCGGGCCGGGGCCTGTGTCTCTTCCTGCTTCTTGGGCAGGGTGGGCACCTGCAGCACCTGCACCGGAGCCGGGGCAAACAGGCTGCGCAGCAGCTCGTCGAACCAGCCGTCCGCCATCTTGCTGCGCAGGGAGGCAAACAGCTTATCCGTGTGCAGCAGCAGGGCGGGGTCCCCGGTGTGCAGCCAGCCCGTGGAAGCGTTGATGGCGTCCAGCACGCCGTCCGGCAGGCTGCCCGGCCGCTCCAGCGAGGCAAACTCTGCCGAATTCAGCGAGGCCAGCAGCAGCTCCTGCGGGATGCCCCGGGCCAGTACGTCATCCACTGCCTTGCGCACCGCCGGGGCAAACTTGCGGGCGCTCTCTTCGGTGGCACCCCGCAGCACCAGCTCCAGCGTGGGCTGCAGGGTGCTGTCATCAAAGCCCATGTCGATGTCCGCGCCCAGCTTTTCGGCCAGTAGGGCCGCTTTCAGGGGCGAATTGTTGGTACCCAGCAGCGCGTCCAGCAGGATCTCCACGCCCAGCTGCCGTTCCCGGTCCGCAAAGGCACCGGTGTACCAGGCCAGTGCGCACTGCACCTCGTCCGGCTCCGGATTCTCGGTGTAATAGGGCAGCTCCACGCAGGTGCCCGGCTGCTCGTCCTGCACCGTCAGGCGGGGGCGGGTGGTGGTCCTGGGCATCCTGGACAGGTAATCGCGGTCCAGCATTTCCAGTTTTTCGGCCATGTCCATCTTGCCATACAGGGTGATGCAGCAGTTGTCCGCGCTGTAGTGGCGGCGGTACACCCGCTGATATTTCTCATAGGTCAGCGCCGGGATGCTCTCCGGGTCGCCGCCAGACACAAAGCCATAGGCCGTGTCCGGGAACATGGCACGCTCCAGCGCATTCTGCAGCTGAGCGTCCGGGGCGGCAAGGGCTCCCTGCATCTCGTTGTACACCACGCCGCTCACAGTGCCGTCGGCATCCCGGTGCCAGCCCTCCTGCTCGAACACAGCCCTGTCCACCATGGCCAGCGGGCAGAACACCGCATTCAGGTAGACATCCATCAGGTTTCTGAAATCCGTCTCGTTGGGAGTGGCAAAGGGGTACACGGTCTTATCCGGGAAGGTCATGGCATTGAGAAAGGATGCCATGCTGCTCTTGAGCAGCTGCAGAAACGGCGAGGTGACCGGGTATTTTTCGCTTCCGGCCAGCACCGAATGCTCCAGAATATGAAAAACGCCGGTGTCATCGGAGGGGAAGGTGCCGAACCCAATGCCAAAGGCCTTGTTGTTGTCCTCATTTTCCACCAGCAGGATGGTGGCCCCGCTCACGTCGTGGGTGAGCACGGTCAGGGTACCGTGCTGCTCGGGGCAGTCCTCTGTACGGACGAGGGTATAACCGGGAACCTGCTTCATCGCTTTATTCTCCTTTGTGTTTTTGGTCTGGCCCTATTGTATCATTCACCGTTCCAAAACACAATTGCCGGTTTGTAAACAATAACCCAAAAAGGCTCCCCTGTGCATGCACAGAGGAGCCTTTTGAAAAAACGTGTGTTACACCTGCTTGGCGTGTTCCGTCCGGCACGACACCCGGAACAGCACAAAGCCGATGACGAACAGCACCGCGATGCTGCCCACGCCCACGTTGGCACTGCCGGTGAGCTGGCTGCCCACACTGACGATCATGGTGCCCAGGAAGGATGCCCCCTTGCCGCAGATGTCGAACAGGCCGAAGTATTCGCCGGATTTTTCCGCCGGGATGATCTTGGCAAAGTGGCTGCGGCTCAGTGCCTGCACACCGCCCTGGAACAACCCCACCAGCACGGCCAGCACCCAGAACTGCCACTGCTGGGTGAGGAAGAAAGCAAACACCGCAATGCCGGTATAGGCCGCGATGCACACCGGGATCAACTGGCTGGAGGGGTATTTTGCGCTCAGCCGGCCGAAGATCAGCGCTGAGGGAAAGGCCACGATCTGGGTGACCAGCAGCGCCAGCAGCAGGCCGGTGGTGTCCAGCCCCAGGGCCGTGCCGTAGGCCGTGGCCATATCAATGATGGTGTATACGCCATCGATGTAGCAGAAAAAGGCCAGCAGAAACCAGAACACCTGCCTGTCCTCTTTCAGGTGGCGGAGGGTGTGGCCGATGCGGGCAAAGCTCTGCCGGATGGCATGTTCCTGCACCTCCACAAAGTGCACCTGCTTATACTGGCGCAGCAGGGGCAGGGTGGTCACCAGCCACCAGACGGCGGTGATAAAGAGAGCAAGGTTCAGCGCCGTCATCTGGGAGATACCGATGCTCCCGGCCCCCAGCACCAGCGCCAGACAGACCACAAAGGGCACACAGCTGCCAATGTAACCCCAGGCATAGCCTTTGGAGGAAACCTCATCCATCCGGTCCGGCACAGTCACATCGCTGAGCATGGAGTCATAGAACACCAAACTGCCCGAAAAACCCACCTTGGCAAAGATGAAGATGAGCAGGAACGGCAGCCAGGTGTTTGCCATCCCCATGGCGCAACAGCCGATCACACCCACTGCCACGCAGAAGGTGAAAATGGGCTTCTTGAAGTTGCGGGTATCGGCCAGTGTGCCAAGGATCGGGCTGAGCACCGCCGTGATGACCGTGACCGCCGAGGCTGCATAGCCCCAGTAGGCCAGATACTCCACCGAGCTCAGGCCGCCCCCCTCAGCCAGTGCGTTGAAGAAGATGGGGATCAGCGTTGCCACCAGCAGCACAAACGCCGAGTTGCCCACATCGTATAAGATCCACGCCCGTTCCAGGCTGGTCAGGCGAAATTTTTGCTTTGCTTCGTTCATTTGCATTCCTCTCAAAATTCTCCGAAGGTGTGGTCATAGGCCTTGTCCAGCGGTGCGCCGTTGGAGAGCCCTTCCACATATTCCGTGATGAGCCGCACTGCCAGCGGGAGAGCCTGCTGATACAGCGCTTCCAGCTCTTTGTCGCTGGCCTCGCACCGGGGATTGGGCTGGAGGTTCGCCACCAGCCCGTGCATGACATCATAGGTACCTGCCGCTTTCAGGGCCGTCAACACCACCCAGCGCTTGACCGGGCTGGTAGCCTGCAGCAGATGGTGCACCCGCACCATACCCCGCATGGCTCCGTAGGTCTCGTCTGCCGTGACATTTTCGTAGAACGGCGCAATGATCTTTGCAAACTCCCGGTTGGGGCGGATATGCCCCGCCGTGAAAAAGTGCATCGGGTCAAGCCCGTCCTCCCGCATCAGCTGGTTGTCAAACTCCGTCTCGATCTCGCAGTGGCTCACACCGCTTTCCCGGGTGTAGCGCTCCACATAGGGGTGGCAGGTGCTGTCCAGTGCAAAGTGGCAGACGAACCCCAGCGCATAGGCCAACGCGGCATTCTTGTTGCGGGCCGTGTTCACCACGCCCCGGGCCCGGGTAAAGAACACCCGGCCCGGCTGCTCATGCATGGCGTTGCCCAGCCGGTTCACGGGGTTGGACTGCAATGCCCGGTAGTAGAACATCAGGTCAGGCCCGTGCAGGCCC
>OGIE01005625.1_pt1 | contig 10375 bp, 10 predicted proteins | sample 1571581 | NCBI WGS metagenome assembly OGIE01 (sample SAMEA2582021, study PRJEB24529) | metagenome | biome: Human gut stool | place: China | collected 2011
AGCGGATATAGTCTGCCAGTTCAGCATGGATATCCTTTACCTGTGTATACTGCTTTTTGAATTCCAGATATTCCTGAAAAGAAAGCGTATAGATACGGAAGGAAACATATCGTCCCGTCAGGTAAGTCGCTATTTCCGAAGACATCATTCTGGAATTGGAGCCTGTCACATAAAGGTCAACATCATAATCCGTTGCCAGGGAGTTTACTACCTTCTCCCAGCCTTCAATCTCCTGAACCTCATCCAAAAAGAGATACGTTCTTCCAGTTGGATCAAGCCTTTCTTTGACAGCCTTGAACATATCCTTCGATGTCATATCCTCATAATCCATGGAATCGAAACGCATACTGACAATCCGCTCAGACGGAATGCCATGCTTCTGTTGCAGCTTCTCCATAATCATTTTAAGAATAGTGGATTTTCCGCAGCGGCGAACACCCGTCAACACTTTTACAAAAGGTGTGTCGGTGTATGCCATAATCTTATCGACATAGAGCGGTCTGTTTATCATAGGAACCACCTCCATGGTTCCATGATACCGCAAGCGCATAAAGAAATCAATAGGTTTTGCGATTATAAACCGCAATTATGTTGATTCTCACTGACTTTTTCGAATTATGTCGAATTCTGTTTCCTTTTAGTTTCAGAATAGCGTAGTTTAACCAAAAAGTCCAGAAAGCAACGGCACCAGATAGCGATAGGTAATCTTTTGATGTAATCTCCAGATTTTCCCCCGCTCCACACTGTGCATGCAGCTTTCACCGCACACGGCGTTCCATCGAATTCAACAGCCAAGGTTTTTCATATACGATTTACACACTTCGTAACAGCATAATTATCAAAGCATGATTACAGGCATTTCTGCCATAGTTCGAAGTTTGTTAAGCTTTGCAAGTTTAGAATCATCTAATTGCAGTGGGTTCAGATATTCTCTGATAGTGATTTCAGACGATGCATGGATAATCACATGGATGGCTTTTGAGACTAAAATCAGATTTTCGTATGCATCTGTACCACCTTTGCTTAATGGCATTTTATGATGACAGTGAATGTTGTGTACTTCCATAGGAAGTCCTGTAACTGCACATTTTCCATATTGAGCCGCAAATAGTGATATTCTGTTGTCTGCATATTCGATTGACCTGCCCTTGACAGGATTACGCATCAGCCATAACATTGCGTCGGTATTAATAGTTAGATTCTTATGAATCAGCTCTCGTCCCTTGACAGTGTACTTATTGATGTTTTTCCTTTTATTTTGGGCATTTTTCTGCGGAACGGCTCCCACTGGAACAATGGGACGTTCGTGCAGAAATCTCAATTGCCTGCTTTTACCATACTTGTCTTTGATAAAACCATTTTTCAGAGAACCCTTACGGGACACATCGCCTTTCAGCCGATTTCTAAGCTGTTTATTGATACTGAAGGCAAGCTTTCCAAAGTCCGCTGTTGTTTCTGTTGCTATACAGTAGTATTCATGCAGTCCTGCGACTACAGAATTATATTTCTGTAACTGTATAAACTGAGCTGTGTCATCTGGCGAATGAGCCAAAGTTTTTACTTCCTTGGTCAGCTTTTCATGAGCCTTTTTGTATGCCTTGTCACACATATGTGACCTGACGACATATTTCTTCCCCTTTTTCCGCACTTTCAGTTTGAATCCGAGAAAATCAGAATACTGCCTTTTCAGATTGACTACTTTTGATTTGTCGGGGCTTATATCAAGACCTAAGCGGTCTTTTAACCACATTTCTGTAGCTTTATATGCTTTGACGGCTTCTGCGTGTGTAGGGCAGAAGATTTTAAAATCATCGGCATATCGCACCGCATGCACTTCTTTCAGTCTGCTTCTGCGCAAAGCCCTGTAAGCATGGCTTTTGATAACTGTTCCCTGCTTATTGCTTCTTGTTGTAAAATCTGTTTTCGTTGGCATTTCTTCCCATTGGGAAGTAATCCACCAATCCAACTCGTTCAAAACAATGTTTGCAAGCAATGGCGACAGGATACCGCCTTGTGGAGTTCCCTTGATGGGGAAAGTTTTATCTCCATTTGGCAGAATAACAGATGCTTTCAGCATTTCCTTAATGATGCATAACAGCTTCTTATCTCTTATTCCCAATGCCCATATCTGCCTTATCAGTTTAGTATGATTGATGTTATCGAAAAATCCTTTAATATCAAGGTCTACTACGTGATACATATGCTGTACCTGTATCAATCGCATACACTGAGCGATGGCATGTTCAGCGGATCTATTCGGACGGAATCCGTAAGAATTATCGCTGAATTTTGCCTCGCATATCGGCTCCATGACTTGTAAGATACATTGCTGTACCACTCGGTCAACGATAGTTGGAATTCCCAGAGGTCTGGTCTTTCCATTGGGCTTTGGTATCTCCACACGCTTTACTGGGCGTGGGTGATAGCAGCTGAATTGCTTTCTTATGAGACGGACATATTCTTCCTCGTTTAATTTAGCAAGGTCATTAATTGTCCTTTTGCCCACACCTGCGGTATCACTTCCTGTATTCGTCTTTATCGTTCTGTATGCCAGCTTGATATTCTCTTCGCTCTCGATGATTTCCATGAGATGATTAAATATCTTGTCTTTCTTACTGTCTGCATACAATTCGTCAAAAGTACTTATCATGTCATAATACTCAGAATTGCGAATTTTTCTCTGTTTAGATTTCTGTTCTTGCTGTTTCGAAGTCAACACAGGCATCCTCTCCCTTCGGTTTGGATTTTCTTTGTCATACTCGAAGCTGCGTTTATCGTATATTCATTTTTTTCCGTTGAATTCGACTTGGGGCTATCCCTCCACGATGTTTAGCATCACTTCACAGGTACTGTGCCCCTACTCTCACTGGGATTAAGTACGGTTGTACCGGTTTTGCCCGGCTTTCCCGTCCAACGACCTGCAACGGCTTTTTTCATACGTTCCCAGCTTTCCACGTTCCGATATTCCTATCATTGATTACCTTTAGGTCCTTCCTCTAAGCCTGTGTCCAATCATGCATAATCATATCGCCTGTAACGATATATGGATGTTCATAACAACCATTCTTACTAATCCACGGACACGCCCATACAAGGGCTACTGCCTTTCGACAGTATCAACGTTTAGACTCGTACATTCGGAAGTTTGTCAGTACTTTCGTACATTCTGACCATGGGTAACCGACACTCGGCATATAGGTAGCACCATCCACCGCTGGATAGCTTTCGTATATGAAAGTTAGCCATATTTACGACTACTCTCTGCCGACTTTACCGAGCTTCTGACACTTTGGCGGTTGCACGCTGATGCCAGTCGGAGTATCAGTGTGAGCGCTTCGGGGCGTTACTCCCTCATTTCACTCATCGGAATATCAGTTCTCCAAAGTTTCAGGCTTGAAAGCCCTTCGACTTTGTGCGTAAGCTTTTCACTTACGAACGTGTCGCACGGTTGTCGTTGCCATAGCCTTCCAGCAGGTTGATAGCTCCCCATATGCCGAGCCCCAGTGCGATGATGAGAGTCTGAAGAACGGTTACTGCGCTGTTGAAAAATGCCATAAATGTGTACCTCCTTGTACGTTGCGCCCTTATGGGCTGATGAATAGTGATTTTCCATCTGCATGTGCACCTGCAAATGGGCAAACATATAGCCAGATTTCCAATCCCAATCAGAAACCTGGCTATGTAAAGAGGCGGCAGCTCGCCGCCCCTTCTTATTCTGTTGCCAACAGCACACCTATGACATCTTCGTCACCGGAACGAACTTACTTGGCATGATCTACATCAACCACTTCGTACTTATCACCGGGCTTGAGTTTCAGCCGATGGTCAAGAAACGCCTCGATGCTGAACGTGTTTTTCTTATCAGCACCGGCAGTGAGCTTGTAGTTCGGATGCTGGGTCAGATCATATTTATCTGACTTGAACGGTCTCACACCGCGCAGCTGCAAAATGCACTTACCGCCATCCAACACAGACAGTTCATCCACCGAGGCCAGGTCATGCCCGACTTTTTGGTAATTGGTGCCGTAGGATGGGCTATTACCTCTGGTATCGGAAGTGTTGTACAGATCAATCGTTTCTTTCCCCAGTGCCTGATTCAGCTCTTTCAGCGTAGTCGGCTCCGAACCGCCAAGAAAAATACGGGAATCCATATTGCCGATGATGGTATCGGCATTGTCCCTGTAGATTGCCTTCAACTGGCTCTGTGCCTGAAGCACCAGACACGCCGAGATTTCTCTTGATCGGATGGTGGCTACCAGCTTTTCCAGATTCGGAATCTGACCAATGTTCGCACACTCATCAATCAGGCAGCGCACATGCACCGGCAGTCTGCCGCCGTAAACATCATCCGCTTTTTCGCACAGCAGGTTAAACAGCTGAGTGTAAATCATGGAAATCAGGAAATTAAAAGTCGGGTCTGTATCGCTCATAATGAGGAACAGAGCCGTTTTCTTATCTCCCACCGTATCCAGCGACAGCTCATCGTACATAGTGATATCACGGACTTCCTCAATATCGAAGGGAGCAAGACGTGCGCCGCAGCTCACCAGAATCGACTTTAAGGTCTTGCCCGCCGCCAGCTTGAACTTGGCATATTGGCGGACAGCAAAGTGGTTCGGTTTTTTCTTTTTCAGAGCTTCAAACATCTGATCCACTGGATTCTGAAAGGTTTCATCATCCTCGCGTACTTCCATCGCATTCAGGAATTCAATCAGCGTTGCAAAGTTCTGCTCTTCCAGCGGTGCCTCATAGTGGATATAACCAATCAAAGCACAATACAGCAAGGTCTCTGCCTTCGTCCAGAATTCGTCACCGGCCTTGCCGTCCCCTTTGGTGTTGGCAATGAGGGTTGTGGTCAGCTTCAAAATATCCTTTTCGCTGTGAATATACGCGAAGGGATTATAATGCATCGACTTTCTGAAATTGATAGTATTGAAAATCCGGATACTGTATCCGTTCTTCAAAAGGGCTTGGCCGCAGTCGATTACGATATCGCCTTTCGGGTCAGTGACCACATAGGAACTGTGACATTGTAAAAGATTGGGTTTAAGCCAAAACCGGGTCTTGCCGCTGCCGGAGCCGCCCACCACCAGCACGTTTTTGTTTCGGGCATTTGCCGGATTCTTCGGGCGGTTGCCCATCATCAGCCGCTCCGTCCGGGTCAGAATCACATTGTTTGCAAACACTGGATCTTCAAACGGTTCGATGTCTTTCTGCGTACCCCAACGAGCAGAGCCATACTCCATGCCATGGCGATATTTCTTGGCATTTTTGCCTTTCAGGTACACAGCAAGCCGCAAACCCGCTCCGCAGCACACACCAATCAGCAAATCCATCGGATGCAGACTTGGCATCGGATTGGAAAAGGCTGCACCCAGGGCAGAAAGAAAGCCGAGGAGCTTTTCAGACATGTCTGCGCCCTCGGCAATTCTCCACGCTTCTCCCAGATTGGTACATACAAGACCGGCAATGAAGTACGGCAGGTTCAGGAGCAGCTGCTTCTTTGTCTTATTACTCATAGATCACGCTCCTGACTTTTGTGGCGAACCTTATCCGGAAGAATTGCAGCAACCAGCTCTTTGAGCTTGTTAAGCTGCTCCAGAACACTCGGTTTTTCCTTTGTTTTCAGCTTTCGGTTGGTGAATTCCTCAAAAGCGGAAGTCAGTGCATCCGCATCCTTCGCCTTAAAGAACACCGTGTACTTGGGTGGCATTACATTTTGGTCTTTCGTAATGGCATAATCCACACCATATTTCCGTGCCACCTGTTCAAAGCCTTTCAAATCCGTTTTCTCAATGGGGATACTGCTGACTCCCTGATTCTGACCGATCAGTTCTTTGATGCTCTGCTTTCCAACCGGCAGCTGCGCTGTTTTCTGAGCCACCTTTGCCTGATGGTGCCGTTTCCACGCATTATAGCCATTCACGATGGTGCGAAAGGTCAATTTCGTGGTGCTGATTGCCAAATTAACGGTGCGATTTTCAACTTCTTCCTGCATGAATCTCCGCCTCCTTCCTTACAAACTGTCCCGGTCCGGTGCCGGTTTGCTCTTTTCCAAAGGCTTTGCAGCCTTTTCCTCCATCTTCTTCACCATGTCATCCGGAACCGGAATTGCCATGATGCTGCGCCCCATACGGACGAACATCTGGGGCTGATGGAACTGCTCCTCAAATTTCTGCATCTGCTCCGAGGTCAGAGAACCAAAGTCATCTTCTGTCAGCCCAACCACCAGAAAATCACCGGCATAAATGTCCTGCATATCCCCATCTTCGGTGTAAATCGCACGGTTCAGCGGCAGGCCATTGATTTTTCCGGATTCATTCAGAATAACGGCCACTTCATCCTCGAAAGGATAGGTCACTTCAATATCGCCGCCGACCATAGTCTGCAAATCTTCCAGCTCCGTGCCAACACTGATTTTCTTCGGGTAGGCGTTGGGCTGCACCAGCAGCACATCCATTGTTCTGTTCTCCGCCAGTTCATGTTCTCCCACAGTCTTGAAGTCCACGCCGGTGAAATCGCCGGAATCCAGAACATAGTCCTGATTGTTCCATGCCTGCGTCACCATGCGTTCCGCGTCTTCCTGTGAGGCAGCTTCCACAGAAACCTTTCTCTGGAGAGTTTCCGTAATCTCCACATCGAATTTCTTCATAGGCTCCTCCTTAGATCAGGCGCAGTGCCAGAACCAGCTCGCCGCCAATGGAAACCACCGTCAGGTTTTCGTTCACATAGTCGATGGTGCGTTCCAGCGTAAACAGGTTGATGCTGCACTCGTTGCCGTTCTGGTCGATTTCCGAAATCTCCGCAGCTCCCAGCAGATACCGGGTTCCGTCAGCCTCGATCACATCGCTCTTATCATAATGGAGAAGCAGTTCCCCATCTGCAACCAGATCAGCCTCCATCTCATCGTAAACATCCTCAAAGATGTCTCGACTACCAGCCTCGGTCAGAAGTTCGCCGCCAACCCCCGGCAGGATCACCATCACAATACGCTCCTTCGGGTGATCTTCACGGATTGCCTTCAGCATCACCCAGTTATGAAGCATCGCAATGGACTTCTCGAATTTGGGATCATCCATCGGATTCGGCTGCGATGCACCGTTCGGGCAGTTCTTACAGTCCTTGCTACACACTGCGTTGTTCTGATTCTTCTTAAAGTTCATCATCATAAAAATCTCCTTCTCATCGTTCCATATCTCGTTGTTTACTTCGCTGCCACTTTTCCAGCAGCCGGATAATCGTGTCCTGCATCTGCTTCGGCGTATAGGATTTCGGGAAATACTTCCGAAGAACCTCATTTTTAATCGTCACATGGTCAAGCTCATCCTTTTTGATTTCATTCATCACTTCACACATGGCATCCAATGTGCAGCCGCCCTCCTGCGAGAGTTTTTTCAACCGCTGCGCCTGCGACAGGGATGGGGATGCCTGTGCATAGTCCATTGCTTCCAGAAATTCTTTCTGTTCAGACGTTTTCAGATAAGACAGCTCTACCGCCGGATTGAAGGCGATCTTCTTTTCATCCACCATATCCAGAATTTCGGGAATCAGGTTAGTGAGGCGGATAAACCGCTGTACATTGCGAGAACTATCTCCAGCCTGCTCTGCCACAATATCTCTTGAAACTGTTCCAATCGACTTCTGGCCAACTTGGCCAGAAGTTAAATCCCCACGTTCCCCCTGATGTTTCATTGCCTCCAACTTCATCTTGTAAGAAAAAGCTCTCTCACTGGGAAGGATATTTTCCCGCTGCAAGTTGCTGTCCACCATAAAGATGATTGCCGCATCATCATCCATTTCCTTGACGATGACCGGCACTGTCTCCAAACCTGCCAGCTGTGCTGCATGAATCCTACGGTGTCCCGAAAGAATTTCAAATCCGCCTTCCGGGTCAGGCCGTACAATCAGCGGTGATACTACACCAATCTGCCTGATACTCTCCACGGTCTGTTCCATCAGCTCATCGTCCAGCACCTTAAAGGGATGCCCTTCAAAGGGATGCAGGTCAGAAAGCGGCATCTCCGTCCGCTGCTCCTTAGCCGCAGCGTCGGCAGCTGAGCCACTGCGGTTTTCTGTTGTAATACTGGTTTTTGCTTTTGCCATTCAGCTTCTTAACCTCCTTCCAGCGGTGATAGATGTCATTCTTACCTGCGAAAAACGCCTTTTTTACCTTGCACTTCATAGATCAAGTACCTCCTTAACGACCTGCTGTTTTTCTTTTCCAATGCTCTTTCTGCGGTCCTCTCCGCTGATTCGCACCGGCGTACACATTTCCAGAATCCTGCTGTAAATCCGGGCGTATGCCACATCCTGCGGATTGCGGATTTCTGCAATCTTTAGATTGGTTGTGATAATTACCGGAAGCCCGGACTTGTACCGCTCATCAATAACGGCGTAGACCTGCTCCAGCGCATATTCGGTGCTGCGCTCAATTCCCAGGTCATCCAGAATCAGCAAAGAATAGTTGGAAAACGAAGCGATATACCGATATCGTTCTTCCGAATACATGGCACCCATCTGGTTCAGGATTTTGGAGAAATTCGTCATCAAAACCGGAATACCCTGATCCAGCAGTGCATTGGCAATACATGCTGCCACAAAGGACTTTCCGGTTCCAACATCTCCCCATAACAAAAGGCCAAGGTTTTCAGCCTTGACCTTTTTCCACTGCGCCACATAGCGTTTTGCCATCTGGATATCCTTATTATCTTCTGCAACGGCAAAATTCCATTCCAGAAGATGTTTTTCCTGAATCCCCGTTGCTTTCAACTGCCTGATTTTACGCTGCCGCTCCACCAGCTCATCCTGGCGTTTCTTCTCCGCCATCGCTTCCTGCTGGCATCTGCAAAGGCAGGGAACAATCTTGTCCCTGCCCCAGAGCTTTACCCTGCACTGCACCGGCGTGCGGCAGCTCCGACAATACAGCAGACCATCCTCGCCCTTATATTCCTGCTCTCCGGGTTCTTTCGGCGTAAAGAGCGCATCCAACGCCGCATTCAAAACTTCAGGCACCATATCGCTCATAGGCTGTCTCCTTCCTCAAATGTGTAGTCTGCCGGGTTATACTTCGGCTTTTCTCTCTTTGCCCAGCTCCGGATTGTGGCAAGGTGATTTTTGTAGCTTCTGCCGGTGGAGGCCATATACTCAGAGAGCCGTTCCACCCGCATCTGATAATCTCCTGGGAACTCCTGCCGGAGCTTGCCGTATTCTGCGTCAGAAAGAAGAACATTTTCGTATGAGCCATACCGGTGCTGGATTTCCTTCTTCTCTCTTTTATTGATTGTGTCAGTACTTATTCTATTAGTACTTAATTGCGCGGGATTTTCCGTAACCGGTGTGTCCGTATCCGGATTTACCGTATACGGTTTTTCCGTACACGGTGATTCCGAACACGGCTTTTTCCTCGGCATCTCATAAATCACATACTCGGCTCTGCCCATCCGACCGTTGCTCTCACGCTGCTGGTTCCTTTCCAGATACCCAAGACGCTCCAGCTCTTTCAGAGCCGTAAGCACTCCATCTACACCATCCGGCGTAATCGAAGATAATCCCCGTACCGAATAGTTCCATGTGTCCGGCAAACTGAGCAGCATGGAGAGAAGTCCTTTTCCTTTCAGGCTGAGACCCTGATCCCGCAGGTGGTAATTGCACATCGTTGTGTAATTGCTGTTTTTCTCAACCCTGAATACCGGCATGGTGCTCACCATCCTTTTTCGCAGGCTCCGTTTTTTTCTTTGGACATTTGCGCGGACGATCTTCGCTGTCCTCCCGGCGATGGTATTTACCGGTATCCTGCATCATGCGTTCAAACGCCTGAAGGCGTCCCTCTGTAAAAAGCGTCATTCGATCACACCCCATTTCTTAAACAACTTGAAGAGATGATTCTTTCCCTTGCAGGTCACTCTTGTCTGCTGTACCAGTTTTCCGCTTCTGCCGTAGCAATCCCGGACAATAAAATAGCCCCTTGCAGATTTGTCTGCAAAAGGCATCAGCCAGCCGCTTGGACTGCGGTACAGATAGCGGTGATCCAGTAAGAGAGCCACTGCCGTCTTCTCCTGGATTCCGATTTCCTTACAGAAATTCCGGATGCAGGTGCAATCCTCCGAATTTACAAAGGTGTCGAAGTAGTCTGCCTTGGGCTGTGCCGCATCCAGCTGTTTGCGGATACCCTCAAGCTGCTCCCTCTCGGCTACAAGCTTCTGCGCCAGGGTGTAGATGACTTCCGGGTGCTGAATCACCTGATCCAAAATGGAATCGCTCATATACACACCATGCTTGCGGATGGACGGGAGAACTTCATCAAACACCCAGTGTTCAAACCGTTCTGCCGATGGCAGCTTGCTGTGAACGATCAGCCGGTAAACATCGCCTTCTG
>OGIE01005639.1_pt1 | contig 10353 bp, 9 predicted proteins | sample 1571581 | NCBI WGS metagenome assembly OGIE01 (sample SAMEA2582021, study PRJEB24529) | metagenome | biome: Human gut stool | place: China | collected 2011
GTACTTCATGAAAATACCCCCAATCCTGGGTGTCCAGAATTGGGGGTACATATCACCTGGGTGTCCAGAATTGGGGGTACATATCACTCCGGAAACCGCATCAGATATAGTCCGAAATATAAGGGATCTTGTGGAACAGCACATCATCCAGCCGCTCCACGGCATCCTCCCGGCCCTCGATGCGCTCCAGCTCGAACAGACGTTCGGCGGTCTTGTAGCCCAGCAGCAGGGTGGAAAGGGTGCCGATGCCCATCTTCAGGTGGTATTCGGCGGGGGCGTCGGTCAGGGTGCAGCCGCCGTCCGCAAACCGGATGCGGAAGGTGTGGTCGTTCCAGGGCAGCAGGTCGTCCTCGATCTCCAGATCAATGCACAGCTCGCCGCCGTCCGGGTCACAGGGGTAATCTTCCAGGAAGCTGGCCACATCCACGATGCGGCCCATGGCATAGGGGCGGATGGTCTCCTTGATGTCGCCGTCGTCTATCTCAAAGGCGATGGGTTCGCTGAAGTAGGTGTTGCCGTGCACTTCGTCGATCATGGAGTCGTGGGCGTGGATGTACTCCCACAGGCCCTTCTGTGCCTCACGGTTCAGGTAGATCATTTCCTTGATGTGCATGATATCGTTCTTGATCAGGTACACCATGTAGCCGCAGGGTTTGTCCTTTACATTATAATAGACGGCGACATTGGTGTCATCCTCGTCCCAGCGCCAGTACTCCTCCCAGGCCAGTGCGTTGCGGAACAGGCACCCGTGGGTGATGGAGGCAAAATGGGAGTGCAGCTCGTGGAACTCGGTGTTGTCCCAGGCGACGCGCCGCACATAACCGGGGGCCGACACCTTGGTGGGGATCTGCCGGTCCTTGATATTGTAGGAGATCTTGTTGGAGATGATCTCCCACCCCAGGTGGTGATACAGCGGGATGGAGTAGGGGTAGAGCAGGGCAAAGCTCTTGCCCTCCTTGTGCATCTGGGTCAGGCCCTGGATCATGAGCCGCTTCATGATGCCGTTGCCGGTGTACTCCGGGTAGGTGCACACACTGGTCACAAAGCCCACATGGTAAACGGCGTCGTAGATGTTCATCTTCAGCGGGTAGACCGCGAACTGGGAGACAAGGTTTTCTCCGTCAAAGCAGCCCAGCACGTCCGCGCGCTCCAGCACGGGGAACTTGGACTGCTTGATCTCGTCGTCTTTCCATCCGGTGGCAGTGAGCTCATCTTCCGTGACCTGAAAGGTATAGCGCAAAAGGGCGTTGTACTGGTCCAGATCATCGGTCTCCAGATAACGATATGTATAATTTTCGGCAGGATTCATGCAAAACTTCCTCTCTCTGGCGGGTGACTGGTTGCCGAACAGTTCTATTATACACCCGCCGTATAAAACCGGGCAAGAACCATTTTCACAAAAATCTGCGGCACACAGCCTGCCAAACCACTGCATTTGCCGGAAAAACTGCTCTGCTGTGTGTTTTGCATTGCACCTGCTTTTTGAGTGTGGTATACTATGCCTGTTATGGAAAAATGCCGGTGCGGTGTGCCGGCCCAGCGATGAGGAAAAGGAAACGAACAATGAAAATTGGATTTGACAACGACAAATATCTTGCGATGCAGTCCGAGCATATCCGCGAGCGCATCCAGAAGTTTGACAACAAGCTGTATCTGGAGTTCGGCGGCAAGCTGTTCGACGACTATCATGCCTCTCGCGTGCTGCCGGGCTTCCAGCCGGACAGCAAGCTGCAGATGCTGCTGCAGCTGAAGGATCAGGCGGAGATCGTCATCGTCATCAGCGCCGAGGACATTGTGAGCAGCAAGATCCGCGGGGACTACGGCATCACCTACGATCTGGATGTGCTGCGCCTGATCGACGCCTTCCAGGGTGTGGGCCTGTATGTGGGCAGCGTGTGCGTGACCAAGTACACCGCCGCCCCGGAGGTGGAGGCCTTTGAAAAGCGCCTCAACGATCTGGGCATCCGCACCTTCCGCCACTATAAGATCGCCGGTTACCCCAACGACGTGGCCCACATCGTGAGTGATGAGGGCTATGGCCGCAACGACTACATTGAGACCGAGCGCCCGCTGGTGGTCATCACGGCCCCTGGCCCTGGCAGCGGTAAGATGGCCACCTGCCTGTCCCAGCTGTACCACGAGTACAAGCGGGGCGTGAAGGCCGGTTACGCCAAGTTCGAGACCTTCCCCATCTGGAACATCCCCCTCAAGCACCCGGTGAACCTGGCCTATGAGGCCGCCACCGCCGACCTGAACGATGTGAACATGATCGACCCCTTCCACCTGGAAGCCTATGGGGTCACCACCGTCAACTACAACCGAGACATTGAGATCTTCCCGGTGGTGAACGCCATGTTTGAGCTGATCGCCGGGAAGAGCCCCTACAAGAGCCCCACGGACATGGGCGTGAACATGGCAGGCAACTGCATTGTGGACGATGAGGTCTGCCGTGAGGCCTCCCGCAAGGAGATCGTGCGCCGCTACTTCAAGTGCCTGTGCCAGCAGAAGATCACCGGCACTGTGCATGAGAGCGAGCGCTACAAGCTGGAACTGCTGATGAATCAGGCGGGCCTGAATGTGGGCAGCCGTGCTGTGGAACAGCAGGCCCATGCCCGCAGCGAGGCCACCGGCGGCGCGCCTGCAACTGCCATTGAGCTGAGCGACGGCACCGTGATCACCGGCAAGACCGGCCCCCTGCTGGGCGCGACGGCCAGCGCCCTGATCAATGCCCTCAAGGCACTGGCCGGCATCCCGCAGGAGACCGACCTGATCAGCGCTGCCGCCATCGAGCCCATCCAGACGCTCAAGACCAACTATCTGGGCGGCAAGAACCCCCGTCTGCACACCGACGAGATCCTGATCGCCCTGTCCAGCAGCGCCGCCACCAACGAGCTGGCAGCGGCTGCCCTGCACCAGCTGCCCAACCTCAAGGGCTGCGACGTGCACTCCACCGTGCTGCTGTCCGGCGTGGACACCGGCACCCTGAACCGTCTGGGCATGTACCTCACCTGTGACCCCGTCTACGAGGAAGAGGACCGCAAGTACCACAAGCAGTAAAGAATCAGACCTGTAAAGGGCCGCTGCACCAGTTGAGGTGCAGCGGCCCTTTTTTGAATTTTGGAAAAGCCGCACTTTTTGCGGTAGAGGGGGCTTATTCTGCGAAAACAAGGTGCCCGGAAGGCCCCCTAGGGGGCAGCACAAAAAAGGCGCAGGACTGCCCGGGGAAGTTTGCAAAATCCCTTGACAAACAGTTACCGGGGGGGGTATTATATAGGTGGTAAGCGGCCCTATGATACGGTTTGGGGCTGCAAAAAAGATTGTGAGGTTGATTTTTATGTCTAACATCTCTCGTCGTAGCTTTCTGAAGGGTGCAGGTGTTGCGGCTCTGGCCGTGGCTGCTGCTGGTGTTCTGGCGGGCTGCTCTGACAAGGAGACCCCTGATACCGGCGCAAAGCGTGATGTGAAGCTGAAGTATCTCAGCACCAGTGCTGGTAAGGTCTTTGGCGATGTCGTCATTCAGGTCCCTGCTCTGGCAACGACCGTGAGCTTTGCCACCATCCAGGCAAACAAGCCTGCAGCTGCTGAAGGCTACGACTTCATCAGCACCGAGGACGGGAAAATTGATGATAAGGGCATCGTTACCATCAACATGGTCGTGAAGCAGGCTCCCAAGGTGGAAGTGCAGGTCAAGTATATGCTGGTCGAGATGGGCACTGCAACTGAGCTGAACGCTACTGACAGCAAGCTGGACGGCGCAAAGCTGAAGGTGTCCGTTGCTGCTGGCACCACCAAGATCGATACCGAGGGCCTGCTGCCTGCAACCAGCACCCTGGCAATCTGCGATGCTCAGCACATGCCCACCACCGAGGGCCTGGTGAACGGTGCTGTGGCCAACGGCATTGCTACTGTCTACGTTTACAAGAAGTAAGACAGCTTGCTGAAAAAGCATTGACCCACAACAGGAGCTGATGCAAAAGCCCCGACAAAAGACCAGAGCCAGAAGGCCATTTACGGCTGGGCTCTGGTCTTTTGCTTTGCAAAACCATAAAAAGGAGCGGCTGTACACGGAACTTTCCGCATACAGCCGCTCCTTTTGGAATAAAACCGCTGTTGGCTTACTGCTTATCGGCGGTGCGGGCATAGAAGTTTGCCAGCACGGCACCGGAGATGTTGTGCCACACCGAGAACACGGCACCCGGGATGGTGGCCAGCGGGTACTGGGCAAAGTGGGCGGCAGCCAGGCTGGTGGCCAGGCCGGAGTTCTGCATACCGACCTCGATGGAGATGGCGCGGCACTTGGTGGAATCCAGCTTCAGGGCCTTGCCCACGGCGTAGCCGGTCAGGTAGCCCAGCAGGTTGTGCAGGACGACCACGACCAGGATCAGCAGGCCGCTGGTCATGATCTTGGCACTGTTGGCGGAGACCACGGCGCAGATGATCAGCACGATGGCGGTGGTGGACACCAGCGGCAGCACACGCACGGCCTGCTGGGTGAACTCATGGAAGAAGTGGTTGACCACAAAGCCCAGTGCGATGGGCACCAGCACCACCTTGACGATGGAGAGGAACATGTTCACGGGGTTCACATCCACGCGCTGACCGGCGTACAGCAGGGTGAGCAGCGGGGTGAGCACAGGAGCCAGCACGGTGGAAACGGCGGTCATGCCGACGGACAGAGCAACATCGCCCTTGGACAGGTAGGTCATCACGTTGGAAGAGGTGCCGCCGGGGCAGGTGCCCACCAGAATGACGCCGATGGCCAGCTCGGTGGGCAGGTGGAACACCATGGTCAGCACCCATGCCAGGAAGGGCATGAGGGTGAACTGTGCCACGCAGCCTACGATGACGTCCTTCGGGCGGCTGAACACCACCTTGAAGTCATTGGGCTTCAGCGTCAGGCCCATGCCGAACATCACGATGCCCAGCAGGGTGTTCACCCAGCTGGTTTTGACCACGCTGAACGGGCCGGGGAAGAACAGGGCACCGGCTGCCACCACGATGACGATGGCGGCCATGTACTTGCCCACAAAGTCGCTTACTTTTTCCAGAGTTTTCATGTTGTTTCGTCCTTTCTGTTTTACAGGCTGTTCTTGCATGAAACATCCGGAATGGCCCGGTGCCGCAATAAAAAACGCCTTTGTCTCCCATTATAAGAGACAAAGGCGTGTACATCCTCTGCGGTACCACTCTTACTTGCCGACCCAGAACCGGGCCGACCCCTCAGTGCGCATCCAACAATGCGCGGCTTCTGATAACGGAAGCCTGCCGTCCGGGCCTACACACAGCAGCCGCTGTTTCAGCCCGAAAGCTCGGAGAGGATCTTCCCACGGGGTTCATGCACTGCCTTGCATCCACCGGCAGCTCTCTGAAGCACTCCACCCGGGTACTTGTTCTCGTCATAGCCGAATATTTCACTGACACGGAGTATACCCCTTTGCAGGCTCTGCGTCAAGGGGCTGCGGCCTGCTGTTTTTTCATGCCTGAAACCGCACAGAACAATCCGGTTCATCCAACCGAGCAGGGAGGACGTGAATATTCTGCTAAAAAATCCGGATGGAATTTGTGCAATCAAACAAAAGAAAAAACGCATGTCGGTGATATATTAACAAAAACCAGGAAAATCTACTTGCATGTCAAACAAAATACGTCTATAATAAAGCAAAGGAAGGACGTCCGACGTCATGACGTCTACAAAAGGCATACGGCTTCCTTATAGAAGCTGTAGGCAAGCGGAGCAGAACGGAGTACAGATACGATGGCACAGGAGCATAGCGTATTCAGCAACATTCAGGACAACCGCACCTCCTCCCTTGCAGAGCAGGTGGCGGATCAGATCAATCAGGTCATCATCGACCAGAACATCAATGCAGGCGAGAAGCTGCCCAACGAGTTTGAGCTGGCTGCCCGCCTGAACGTGGGGCGCGGCACCATTCGCGAAGCGGTCAAGCTGCTGGTGGCACGCAACTGTCTGGAGATCCGCCGGGGCAAGGGCACCTTTGTGGTGGAAAAGCCGGGTCAGATCGAGGACCCGCTGGGCTTTGCCTATGTAAAGGATAAGATCACGCTGGCGGTGGACCTGATGGAGCTGCGCCTGCAGCTGGAGCCGTGGGTGGCTCAGCTGGCCGCCCAGCGCATTGAGGAAAACGAAAAGGACACTCTGCGCCAGCTGTGTGAGCAGGTGGAGCACAAGATCCGTTCCGGCGAGGACCACGGCCCGGCCGACAAGGAATTCCACGCCTATGTGGCCCGCTGCACCCACAACAGTGTGATCACCGAGATCATGCCCGTGATCACCTATAGTATTGAGATGTTCACCAAGTTCAAGGCACCCCGCCTGCTGGAGGACACCATCCGCACCCACTGGCAGATCACGGAGGCCATCTGCGCCAACGACCCCCAAAAAGCTTACGATAGCATGTATGAGCATGTGTCCGAAAACCGCGAGAGCATCGAGATCGTGCGGCGCATGAGCATGGAGCAGAACCAGAATCGTGATAATTAACAAAATATGAATTTTTCGTTTGTAAAATATGGAGAATTGAGTCGGACACCGTTGACAAGCTCTGTTGACGGTGTTATATTTTAGCCAACATAAGACGTCATACGTCACATGACGATGCATGTCTTGGAAGAAAAACGAAGCATATATACAAGCGAAGAAGGAGATCTTACCATGAAAAACGTTATTTCTCGTCGTTCTTTCCTGAAGGCAGCCGGCATCATCGGCGCATCTGCTGCTCTGGCAGCCTGCGGCGGCTCTTCTGCCTCCACCGCCGGCAGCACCGCTGGTTCCACCGCTGGCGCTGCAGCTTCCGGTGAGTCCGTCACCTTCACCCTGTCCATGGTCGATAACGAGCAGTCCAACTACTACAAGGGCGCTCAGGCCATCGCGGACAGCGTGAACGAGGCCACCAACGGCCAGTTCCAGATCAAGGTCGTTGCAGGCGGCACTCTGGGCGGCGAGTCTGATACCCTGGACATGGCCATTCAGGGCGACCTGGACATCGCAAGCTGCGCAAACTCCGTGCTGGCAAACTACATCCCCGAGATGAGCATCCTGGACCAGGCTTTCCTGTGGGACAGCCAGGATCAGGCCAACTACGCTGTGCGCAATGAGCTGGGCGATCTGATCCAGGAGAAGGCAAACGCTCAGGGCATCCACGTCATCGGCTACATGGAGTCCGGCTTCCGTGATGTGTTCAGCAAGAAGCCCATCCAGACCATGGCAGACTTCAACGGCGTCAAGATCCGCACCATGCAGAATGATGGTCAGCTGCTGGCCTTCACCTCCTTCGGTGCAAACCCCGTTGCTCTGGCAGCCGGCGACCAGTTCACCGCTCTGCAGCAGAACACCATCGACGCCTGCGAGAACGCTGTGTCCAACTGCTGGGTCAACAAGTTCTATGAGGCTGGTGTCACCTCTGTCACCAAGACCCATCACTGCTTCGTTTACATCCCCCTGTGCATGAGCGATAACGCTTGGAAGAAGATCCCCGACGACATGAAGGATACCTTCGTGGAGGCTGTCTGGGCTGGCTGCGAGAAGCAGTGGCAGTACCTGAACGAGGCCAACGACGAGGCCATCGGCCTGCTGGAAGGCGTGGGCGTCACCATGTACGACATCGACACCGACGAGCTGAAGAGCGCTTACGAGGCCAAGAAGGCTTCCTCCGGCGTGACCTACGACGAGACCTGGCAGGCCGCTGTGGATGCCGCCAAGGCAGCTCAGGCCTGATCGGAAAACACGCAAAAACGTAAACAAATTGCATAGATAGAACGCCTATCTGTGCCGCAGTTCACGGATGCAGCCTCAGAGACTGCATCCGCGGATTGCTGTCATACACAGGAGGAGCTTCCATGAAAGCACTGAAGAAAGTGGTTCGTGGTGTCACCCTGGCCGAGTTGTGGGCAACGGCCCTGACCTTTGTGATCATGGTCGTGTGCTACTTTATCTCGGTGGTGAACCGCAACTTTATCAAAGGGTCCATGCCCTGGACCGAGGAACTGGCCCTGTACTGCATGGTTTATATGGCCCTGATCGGCACCGAGCTGGGCCTGCGCGACGGCACGCAGGTGAGCGTGACCGCCCTGACCGAAAAGCTCAAGGGCACCATGGTCGGCAAGGTCATCAACTTCATCGCCAAAGTGGCCCTGATCGTGTTCTCCTGCACCATGCTGCGCTACAGCGTGGCCCTGGTGGCCAAGCAGATGAGTGCCGGCCAGACCACCCCGGTCATGAAGGTGCCTATGTACGTCATCTACATCTCGCTGGTCATCTCCTTTGCACTGATCGTCATCAACCAGATCCTGATGCTGGTGGGTGAGATGATGCACATCGACATGAGCGACATCACCAACATTGATGCCGTGATCGACGGCATCATCAAGAAGAAGGAGGCGAAGTGATCATGAATGCTGGCGTTATCCTGTTTCTGATCTTCGCAGTCTGCGTTCTGATCGGAGTCCCCATTTCCATGTCCCTGGGCATCGGCTCTCTGGCCGCTGTGGCTCTGGGCAACCTGGGCGTTTCGCCTGCCGTTATCGCACAGCGCGTGTTCGGCGGCCTGCAGTCCACCTCCATCATGGCCATTGCCTTCTTCATCCTGGCCGGCAACCTGATGGCCGGCGGCGGCATCTCCCGTCGTATCGTCAACTTTGCAAACTGCCTCATCGGCAACATCCGCGGCGGCATGAGCGTGGCTCTGGTCATCGCCTGTGCCTTCTTCGCTGCTCTGTCCGGTTCCGCTCCCGCAACCGTCGTCGCTATCGGCTCCATGCTGTACGCTGACATGGTCAAGCAGGGCTACCCGGAGGACCGCACCGCCGGTCTGCTGGTCATCGCCGGCGGCCTGGGCCCGGTCATTCCCCCGTCCATCATCATGGTGCTGTACTGCACCCTGACCGGTGCGTCCGTTACCAATATGTTCAGCCAGGGCATGGTCATCGGCATCCTGATCATGATCGTCCTGATCCTGGAAGCTCTGTACTATGCTCACAAGGAAAAGTGGCCCAAGTCCGAGACCAAGCATACCGCCGGTGAGATCGGCAAGATCTTCCTGGAGGCTGTGCCTGCTCTGCTGACCCCCGTCATCATCCTGGGCGGCATCTACTCCGGCCTGCTGACCGCTACCGAGTCCGCTGCTGTGGCCTGCGTGTGGGCTTTCATCGCCGGTGTGTTCATCTACAAGGAGATCAAGATCGCCGATCTGATCCCCATCCTGATGAAGTCCGCTAAGAGCGCTGCCATGATCCTGTTCATCATCGCAGCTTCCACCGCATTCTCCTGGGTGTTCACCTTCTCCGGTGCTTCCGCTGCTCTGGTGCAGCTGGTCGTCTCCATGAACCTGAACAAGACCCTGTTCTGCCTGGTCGTGGCCATCATCCTGCTGATCTTCGGCACCTTCATGGAAGGCACCGCCATCGCAGTTCTGCTGGTGCCCGTTCTGTGGCCCATCGCCGAGAGCATGGGCATCAACGTCATCCACTTTGGCATGATCCTGTGCATCTCCAACGTCATCGGTACCATGACCCCTCCCGTGGCCGTCAACATCTTCTCGGCTGTGCAGGTCACCCGCTCTGTGCGTGAACTGAAAATCGGCGAGATCTCCAAGGCTGAGATCCCCTTCTTCATCGGCTATTGACAGGTTTTCCATTATGTCCTCCCAAGGATAATCCGAATTATTCTGAGCATGGCAAATAGAAGTTATCAACGCTATATTAACAAGTAGAAATACACAGAATATAGATATATATCTATTCATTTCATGTGTGATTATTGTGTTTTAAATAGTAAACGAATTGTCGAAGATAATTTAAATAGGTTAATGCTGCAAGGAAAATCATAAATATAAATTTATTCCCTTATTTTTGCAAAATGAATATGAGGCTTATCATAGGACTACTGATGTTATCCATCGCCTTATTGTTTTCTTCTGCATCACAGGCACAGGAAAAAACAAATCTCGGTGGATATCTGGTACCTATGTGTGTTTATAACGGTGATACAATACCTGCCTTTCAGATTCCGACCATCTACATATTCAAGCCTTTAAAATTCAGGAATAAGAAGGAGCAGATGGAATATTACAAATTAGTGAGAAACGTAAAAAAGGTATATCCCATTGCCAGAGAAATTAACCAGACTATCATTGAAACTTACGAATACTTACAAACTTTACCCAATGAAAAAGCCCGGCAACGCCATATTAAACGAGTAGAAAAAGGGTTGAAGGAACAATATACTCCACGAATGAAAAAACTCTCTTTTGCACAAGGCAAGCTGTTGATAAAGTTGGTAGACCGCCAAAGTCATCAGAGTTCTTATGAACTGGTAAAAGCATTTATGGGACCTTT